>Ga0070749_10003621_pt1 | contig 10312 bp, 11 predicted proteins | sample VirMetDEL_Nov_18_FD_75180 | JGI IMG/M metagenome (GOLD analysis project Ga0070749, IMG submission 75180) | Aqueous microbial communities from the Delaware River and Bay under freshwater to marine salinity gradient to study organic matter... | ecosystem: Environmental > Aquatic > Marine >...
AAAATAAAATATAGAGGATATGGCTATATTACTCATAGAAATAAAGAAAGTGCCGATGCTATGAATAAAAAAATTGAAGGTGTTGATTATATGACTTATCATATTGCTGGCGACCCATTGCGTCTATTAACAAAAGTATTACCATATTACCCAGTTGGTTCAAATAAAGTTATTACTGGTTATGAAGAAGGTTTTAAAGGAAACCCATTTTATGCGGTTGATGTCAATACATTACAAGGAATTAGAGAAGATGATGCTGGAGCATTACAAACTGGTATGGAAGATATGTGGAAAGTATTGAGAACACCATTAGCGAGCCAGCATTTTATCACTGGATACAAAAATTTATTAGCACAAGATAAACACGAATTTAAATTCAAAAAGAAACAAGAAGAATCATTAAATACACCATTCACTTATTTAGTTGCTGGAGCATTATTATATGGAGGGTTCAAAGCATATAAAACAATACAAGATGTTCGTTCATCATTAGATATAGCAGATGACCTCATAGATGAATACAGATATTTTGCTGGTGATATAGAAGATTTTGAAAACGACTCACCACCCATTGAAAACTTTGACGAAGTTATACAAAGAAGCACACAAGCAGTAGCAGATTATATGACAAAGAAATTTGATAATGAAAGACAACAATGGTTAAGCACACGAGATACAGAAATAATGAATGCGTTGCAAGAAGGTATTCGAACTGGAGTTGAAATGGCGTCAAGACCATCAGCAGAAGAAATAGATTTAGCTGGTGAGTTCGATAAAGCAATAGCAGAAGTAGGACAACCATCGCAAATAGAAACACCAGAATCATTTGGAGAAGCACCACCAATGGGAAGTTTTGATGACCCAGCAATTATGGAAAATGGTGGAAAAGTTGATGAAATGGTGAAAGTTGATAAATATGAATGTGGTGGAAAAGTTGAAAATTGTGATTGTGAAGATAAAGAAGAAGGTGTAAAAGCAGAAGGATTACCGACTTATGAATGTGGTGGAAAAGTTGAAGAACCCAATAACAAAAACGATGAAAACGAGGGGGTGGAAGGGGAGATACTCCCCTCATATGAGAAGGGTGGTAAAGTCCCAGATAATGTAAAAAACCCAGCATTATATAAAAAAGCAAAAGCAAAATATGGAAATATGAAACATTCAGCATATAAATCATCATTAATAGTTAAAGATTATAAAAAAAGAGGTGGAAAATATAGTGGAAAGAAAACAAATAAAGGATTGACAAGGTGGCATAAAGAAGACTGGCGAACTGCGAGTGGTTCAAAAACATATAAAAAGAAAGGTGATATATTTAGACCGACAAAAAGAATTTCAAAAGATACACCGACAACAATGGGAGAACTTTCAAAAGACAGAATAAAGAGAGCGGAGGGTGAAAAGGCAAGAACTGGTAAAGTCAAAAGATATATGAAAGGAGGACGAGTTTCAAAAAAAGATATGCCTTGCAATAAACCCAAAAGAAGCACAAGAGAAGGAAAAAGAAAGATGGTAAAAGCGTGTGCGAACGGACAAGAAAAACTTATACATTATGGAGACTCTGTATTAGGAGCTCACCCAGACGACCCCAATAGAAAAAAGAATTTCAGAGCGAGGCATAGGTGCGACAAAGACCCACCATCAAAATTATCAGCGAGATACTGGGCTTGTAAAGATTGGTGAGTTTTGAAAAAAGTTAATAAATCTGATTTTAATTTAAAGACATTGTCCGTATATATATTATTGAATGTTTTATATATTTCACTTATTATTTGGAATAGTATATCATATATATTTAGAATTAAAATGGATAATAAAGAAGAAATTGACTTAATGGAACTTTATCTTAATGAGCGATTAGAACCCATACCAGTCGAAGAAGAAATAGAAATGGAATATAATATGCAAGAACTCAAAAAAGAACTCAATAAAGAAATAGAAATGGTATATATCATTAAAGAATTAAAAAATAATTATAATGGAGATGCTGTCATTCCAATAACAGCAACAGAAGGCGATGCGTTAGGTAAATGGACTCTTGCTGACCTTTTTATACGACAATATTTAAATAATGGTGGCGATGGGTTTGGTATGACACAAGTCGAAAAAATGTATCATATGTTATGTATAAATAAAGATTTGATTATCAAATACGACTTAGTTTCAAAAGATGGCATTAATAATTCTGGTTATACTCTATGGAAAAATTATGGTTTTGATGGACACCCATTTCTTACATCAATTCAGCACGACGATAATTGAAAATTAAATTAATGGTATAACTTTGAGTAGTATATGGGTCACCATCTTCATTATATACATTCCAGTTATTTATAGCTTCTTGTATATTTTGTGCTGGGTTAAATTCATATTCCACTCGCTCTGAATGCGATACATTTGTGGGAAGTTTGAAAATTGGAAATGCGTTTGAAATAGGATAATTTGTATTTATATCAAAATTATTGAAAAATGGTAATTTGACCCACATTGTATCAAGTGTAGCATCAGAAGAAGCGAGAATAATTTGATAATGTGTTAAAGTTAAAGGTTGTTTTGGTATTGAACCAGATAATACAATATTATCACGGACACCAGTTCCAGAGTCATATTTCAATTGTAATGCAAGAATAGGCATATTTTTTTATTTTATTTAAATATATATTAAGTATATTATTTTATTTAAATTAATATGTCTTGGTGGTATTCAAAACCAGTAGAAGATAATAAATATGTAATGATAGAAGATAAAATGGAAGCTTTTCAAAATACTATTTCAAAACTTCAAAGTGAGATTGAAAATTTGAAATGTGAAAAAGATAATTTAATAGTTATTGTTGAAAAATTGAAAACTGATTTTGAAAAAGATATTCAAACTTTGAAAAATGATTTTGAAAATTATAAAATAAAACCAATTGAACCAGACCCAATATGGTATGATACTATTGATTATATGAAACCAGAACATATTTCAAAAGAAATATATATATCACCACTTGAATTATTGAAAAAAGATGAAAAGGATTGTTTAGATGACTTCTTAAATGGAGCATATGATATTCCTATATTAGCGGAAGAAGGAACAATAAAAATTGGTGGAGGAATGGAAGTTGAAGATTGTCATATAGAAACAAAACAAGATAAAGCTATTAGAAAAAGTGAGAGAATTAAGAATAAAAATTTAAAAAGAAGCAAGCGTATTTCATATAATAATAAAGAAGTATGGAAAATATAGAACATATAGAACACGATATTCCCAAAGAAATTGACTGGTTAAAAATAGGTGATGATTTAGATAGTTGTAGTATCATAATATCAAGTTGCCGAAGGTCTGGAAAAACTTTTTTATGTAGAGAAATGTGTTATTATTTAGGACAAAAAATAAAACCAGACCTTGTGGTATTATTTAGTGAGACGGCAGACTTTAATGACGACTTTTCATATGTCCCAGAGTATTTTAAATATAACCATTATGACGAAGAAATTTTAATGAAATTTATACATCAACAAGAAGAGAATATGAAAATATACAAACAGAAGAAAAAGAAAAATAAAAATTACAACAAAGAACCACCCCATATATTATTTATACTTGATGATGTAGCACACGACAAAAATGTATTTTATAGTAAAGCAATCTCACAGCTATTTATACTTGGGAGGCATATTAGGACATCGGTTATATGTATTACACAAATGCTTACTGCTTTTTGTCCCAAAGTTCGCCAGAATGCCGATATAATTTGTAGTTTCCGCAATCCCAATTACAATCTCAAAAAATATATGATAGATAGTTTTATGACTCTTGATGTAGATAGTCGCAGTTTAGTAAAACCATATATAGATAAAATATATGACGAACCATATAAAGCAATGGTAGTTATGATATATAAAATTCAAGAAGCAACGAAATTGAGTGATTATATAGGATATTATAAAGCAAAGAAGAACCCACCAAAATTTAAACTGGGGCAGAAGCAGTTCTGGAACAAGCAAATAGCAATAAAGAACAATAAGAAGAAAGACTTGACAGATGGACTTGACGACAAGCAACTCAAATTTTTTTCAAAATAAATCTGATTGTTTTTTTTCGAAACTTAAATGGAAGTATCTTACATATAAACATATATATCAGCACCTTATATGAGTCATATATTCGGCATACCCTCATTGAAAAGAAAAAATAAACCAAAGGGCGTGAAAACTGAATACGCAAGAGGCGGAAAGGTAGGACGCAATAGCGAAGGCTTAAAAAAATATCACGCTTGTTGTAGAGAAAATAGTTGCGGACAAACAAATAAAAAAAAGGTAGAATCCGTTAAAAAGAAATTTCAAAAAGAACAAAAAAGCAAAAAAGAAGATTTAGCAAAAGGACAAGCAGACGCCAAAAAAAGACTTGAAGAAAGGTTAAAGAAGAAAAAAGAAGGCAAGATGGATATTAATACATTTTATGGAAAAAAGAAAACGACAGAGAAACCAAGAAGTGATTTAACTGCTGGTGAATTAAGAGACCAATTAGTTAAAAATGGATACTCTCAAAGTAAAATACAAAATATGCGTAAAGCAGAACTTGAAAAATTACCCAAAAAACCAGCACCAGCACAGAAACAAAGGAAACGAGTATTCGCCAAACGGAGAAATAAAAAAGAGATGGCGGAGGCAAGAGCAATGGGTATGGAAGATAAAGACGCATTTAAAATGAAAGAACCAGAACGCAAACCAGCAAAAAAACCAGCACCAGCGTCATCATCAGCAAAAACACCATTTAGTAAAGCAAAAGAATTTTTATGGATGAAACATATATTAGATGCGGAGGCAGATGAAAATTATTCAGAATATATATCCTCCCATTTAAGGGGTAAAAAAGAAAAGGAAGAATGGGAGGACACTCAAAGTTTATATTATTTTAGTGATAAGAGAAGCACTCAATTAATTAACGGACTTTTAAAATTCACAGAAGCAGAAGTAAAAAAGGAATATGATAAATTAACTGGTAAAAGTGATAAAGAAATAAGAAGGATATTAATGGATGAATATTTAGGAGAACAAATGGACGATGATGAAATTAAAGATTTGCATTTAAACTATTATTAAGTTTAATATTAATTTAAAGAAAAATATCCAGTTATATTATATAATAAAAAATAATATAAAAAAGTTTATGACAAATTGTATATTATGTGGAAAAAAATTGCGAGCATTTAAAACGACTCGTGAATGGAGAGATAGAAACACTCATTTAAAATGCCGTCCCAAAAGAAAACAACAAGAAGCAAGACGAATGAAATATTTTATTTTTCAAATAAATAACCAGTTTGATACAAATTATACTTATGATGAGAAGACTGGCCAAATAATATAAACGGACTTAAACTTAAAGATAAACGGATATATATATTTATTATAGCAAAAATGAAAACTTGTAGTTGGAAAATTAGTGTCTATTTTGATGACGACAAAAAGCATCTTATGTTTGAGAAGATATATAAAAACATAGACGATATAAAACTGGACTTTCATATTAAAAAATGTTGGTTTTATGATATTTTTAGAAGACAAAAACGAGATTACAAATCTTTTAAGTCATCATTTAAAGAAAAATATCAACGCATAAAAATAGAAAAAACAAAGCATACAAAAGACGGCGATGTTATTGAAATTTTTGAAGTTTAAGAAAAAACGATAAATTTGATGTAATTAAGTTTAAATGTTATTTTTTATATCTTGTTATAGTTTATAACTATTTATTTTGACTTAAAGATAATCCAGTTATAATATAAAAAATAAATATAAAATAAAAAAAAATGGCGTTGGATTTTGAAAATATTTTTGGATATTTAGATGACTATTTCGCTTTTGAAAGAACTATGCAAGGACTATTTAGCAGAAGACGAAGACGAACTGAAAATTATTTGAGACGAAGAAGACTCGGCAATATGTTAAGAACAAGACAAGAATTAAGAAATACTATTCAGAATGATAATATTCAAGGAAATTTCGGTGTTGATGGAAATTGGGGTATGAGAACTTGGTTCGGTGAGAATAGAGCAAGACTATACGGACAAACATTTAGACTATACGCACGACACATAGACGAAGATGGTAATTCAAGATATATACAAGTTCGATTCGAAAATTTTAGAATGGCGGATATTTATAATGACTGGACGACAAGAGCATCAAGCGACAATGAATATGATTTTAGAGAAGCAACAATAGTATTTGGTGATACTCGGCAACGAAGACCAGAAAGAATTATCAGACAAGTATTCCGTGAAGGTATATCAAATTGCTTACTGACACCCATATTAGAAGACTTTGAAAAAAGAATGGAAAGCTGTAAAAGTAAAACATCAAAGAGAAATTATGAAAAAAAAATTAAGACTTGTAAATTATTAATAAGAAAATACACAAACGGCGTTCCACAAGATAAATTGGTTGATATATGTGAGAAGTTGAAAATATCAATAAATATATTCCAACCAATTTTTAATAAACAATTATTAGAAGTTTCACCAAATAGAGTTAAGAGTGAAAATAAATATACATTTTATAATACAAAACCAAATCACGTGGACTGCGTTGGTGGAGTCTCAATATGTAGAAGAGAACCTATTGAATTAGAAAAAGATGAATTAGATAGATTATATGTTAAAACAAAAAACAACACTCGCAAAAAATATTATATTGTTAAAAAACATAGGGGCAATGTCTATGCTCTTGATACTTTGAAAAAGTCATATAGAATTAAAAACCCCATAAAAGATAAATTTAATAAATGGTGTAAAGAAAATAATATATGTGTGAACTTAAATTGTCATAGCGACCATTGGTTGAGCAATTTCCTATTCAGAGGCGATTACACGAATGGTGCTATTTCATTTAACCCAGATTATAAAGGAAAATTCGAACATATTGATATGGAGAAAGCTTATACTCAAGGCAAGTCAAATCCTTATTATATGGGATATTTGAAACGCATATATGAATTTAGAAAAACAAAAAAAGAGATGGGTGTTGGTATTTATCTTATTCATAATTTAGAAACTGAGGGAAATATAAAAGTTTTAAATAAATACATAAGAATATACAGAAAGAAAATGATATTATCATCACCAGAATTAAAATATTTGAGAGATGAAGGTTGCTCTTTTGATATTGTGGCTGGTTGCTGGGGTGAAGTTGGTGATATTGAATTTCCAGAATATACTTTTGAAAAGTTTGAAAATGTTCCATTATATTCAAGATTCATAGGTTTATTACATTGTTCCGGTGAAAATAAAAGTATATCTATTAGAAATTTTGCTGGTTTTGAAAAATTATTAGATAGTCAAATTGGTAATATGTGTTCTCATATAGATAAATTAGATGATGAGATACATTTATATTATAGATATAATAGAGGGAATCACGCAACTCAAATACCAATTTTCATTCAAGCATATCAGCGTATTAGAGTATTACAACAATTATCAGAGATGAATGTTGATAAAGTTATTGCTGTTGCGACTGATGGAATTTTCTATAAAGACCATAAATTTAATATATTAAAACCATTTAGATATGAGAAGAAAGAAAAAATTTATCACGGAAAATGTGCGTCATATATTCCTTATGTGAATCCATATGACTATACAAAGTGGTTGTCGAATTGTGATGAATGGACTGGATTAAATGAAACATATAAATTAGATGCTGTTTATGATGACGACCATAATTTAATAAAAGAAGAAAGAGAAAACCCAAATGCTTATAGTAAATTAAACAATTGCGTCAGTGAGTCTTGGGGTCGCGTAGAATACTGGAAAGGTGCTGGCGGAACTGGTAAAACTCATACTGCTTGTCATAATAATAAATATGGAACAAACTTCATTCGATTAGCATACTTCGCTCCATCAAATAAATTGAAAAGAAATAAAAACCTTGACTATGGTGTGCATTCTTATACTTGGGCGTGGCTGGATAGTAAAGATATAACAAAACAATATGAATTGAAAAGAAAATATAATGTATTATTTATTGATGAAGTTTCTATGATGACAGAACCTATGAAACAAAGAATTATCAAAAATTATACAAATCAAAAAATTATATTTGCTGGCGATGTAGGTTTTCAATTGCCTCCATTTGAAGATGCAAGAAGTGAATTATATGAATTTGATATAAATAAAAATATAGATTAAATAGTAAATTTCACAAAGTCATATAGATTCATAGAGGGTGATTTGATAAATGACATACTTGAAAACTTGAGACAATGTATTACAAATAAAACAAATTTCAAATTCGGAACTTTCAAATTTCAAAAAATAAAAAGAAAAGAAATGTTTGAAAAAAACTTATATAGTATAGAAGACCTTATCATATCTCCAACACATAAAGAAAAAGATATATATACAGAGCAATATAAAGATATGAAGAAATGGTATGTTTCAAAAACAAATAAAAAATATTCTTGCGGTGATATAATAATACAAGAAAATAAACCTTGTGCTTCTGCTCTATTACAACACGCATACACTATTCATTCCATTCAAGGTGAGACAACAAAGAATAAACTATTTATTGATATGACAAAAATGCGTTCATTGAGAATGTTATATACAGCATTATCAAGATGTAAAGCTATTTCACAAGTGTATTTGGTGTATCCTTAACTCTTTGTATTGCTTTCTTAAATTGTATTTCATCTGTTTCAAAACCTATGAATTTTCTATTCATTTTCTTACAAGCGACCGCCATCGTCCCAGAACCAAAAGTAGGGTCAAGAATTGTCATATTTTCTTCACTCCAATATTTCAAAATAAATTCACATAATTCCACTGGTTTCTGTGTTGAGTTAATTCTATTGCAATGCCAGATTTTGAATTTTTGTATAGACTTTGGTAGTCTTATTTTATAGTCGAATGTCTGTTCTGGTTTTCCGTTTTTTGCTGTATCGTATAATTGTCCGTTATTTCTTATATATGTTTTTTGTGCTATTGTTTCACTATGATATTTTTTTATGTTTCTTGTATAAACTTGTGGTTGTTTCTTATAAAAAAATACTATGAATTCGTGTTTATTCATAGGACGCTTTTTCGCCATAAAAGGATTTGTGCTGTTATTTTTTTCAAAAATAATTTCAAATTTGAAATGCTTTTCTCCCATATATTTAACTATTTGAAATAAAAATTTCATATTACAAGTAAATACTATCGGTGTTTCTGGTTTTGAAACTCTCCATATTTGTTTTGAAAATTCTTCCATATTTATCATATTATCCCAGTTCAAAGCTGTTGTTTTATTTCCATATGGTAAATCACAAAAACATAAGTCAATACTATTATCTTTTATTTTTTTCAAACCTTCTATGCAATCTATATTTTCCATCGCAATGTATACTTTTTTTAAAAGTGTGTTTAAATTCAAATATTAAATTACCAAGATTCATAGTCAGCACGCTCCCATCGCTCCCAGTTGTCATCATTTTCTTCTTCGAGGTGTTTTGTAATTTTTGGAACCCATTCTTCTTTCATTCTTTTCATAGGAATTTTCGCCAAATTAGTCAACCAAATTCCCAACGCACTTGTATTTTCTTTGAAGCCCTTCTTTGTCTGTTTGCTATTGACATATTTTTTCCAAAAGTTAATTCTTTTTTGTTTCCAATATTCAAAACCTTTTTTCAAAAATTCTTCTTTTTTCTTCTGTTGTTCTATCATATGTTTTTCCAATTCTGATAGTTCATCTTCTGGTTCTGGTTCTGGTTCTGGTTCTGGTATGATGGGTTTATGACAAACAACTTTGATAGGCAGACCAGATACTTCTATATCGTGAGTTCCACCCTCCACCATTGCTTTTCCAATGGTTTTCACAAGCGGTTCTGGTTCTGGTTCTGCTATTGATTGTTGTTCGCACTCGTAGCACACACCACTATACATAAGTTCAGTAGATGGGAACCATCTTTCACATTCTGGACATTCATCTTCTGGTTCTGGTTCTGGTTCTGGTTTCTTTTGTTTATATACACAATAATTCACGCCAACTGGAATTGATAATGTATATGAATTCCAAAATTTAAAGTTTTGTTTCTTCAAACATTTTTGAATTTTAGTATCTATTTTTTTGAGTTTTTCATTTGGAATTGAAAAATTCACCCAGTAGTTGTCGCTGTTCTCTTTTATCACCACAAAATACTTTGAAAGAGACTTGCTGAAATGAGGGGGGGACATTTTATATGAAATGAGTTGTTTAAAATATGAAATAGAGTTTTGGAAATATGAAATAGAGTTTTGAAATATGAAGTTGAGAATAATTTGTGTCTCAAACTACTTCT
>Ga0070749_10003626_pt1 | contig 10308 bp, 10 predicted proteins | sample VirMetDEL_Nov_18_FD_75180 | JGI IMG/M metagenome (GOLD analysis project Ga0070749, IMG submission 75180) | Aqueous microbial communities from the Delaware River and Bay under freshwater to marine salinity gradient to study organic matter... | ecosystem: Environmental > Aquatic > Marine >...
CATGGACTCATAATCATAAAATGACGCTAAACGAGTTGGTTCATAATAAACGGCTTGGTATATAAGTTACTTTCAATCTTAGTCCACTGATTCGCCAAATAAAAAGTTTGTTGAGCCTGCAACTTTTGCATCTCATACTCTTGTTTGGAAGTGGTTCTAAGTAATTCTTTTTTATCTAACTTATATGTTGGATAATCTTGATTTAACAAAGCATTAGGACCAAAAGCTTGGGACAATCTTTGCCAAACCGTAAATTGATTATTTTGATTATTTTCCATGTTAAAAATTTAACCCCAATTAATAATAATTAAATAGTTATGTTCTTTTAATCTTATTTATATTAATATCGGTGTTTGGTTTTTTTTCGTTTATTTTGTTATCACCACCTGGCTTAACATTACTTATACCTTGTCCTGGAACATTAAGTTTACTACCATTAAAACTATTACCTGATTTTTTTCTAGTTGTTAGTCCCATTTTGTTTTTTATTATAAATATTTACCTAACACCAAATAACCACCCGTATTTTTGGTAATCTTCTTTAGATATGTTTTGACTTCCAAATTGTCGTATTCTTTCACCATTATTAGGTATTACAGGGTTAAAACTTAACGCCTCTCTTGATTGTTCATTTACATTTACCGACCAAGAATCAATCATCGCTTTTGTGTGTTCTGTTACTTTGGTTAAACTAGCAAATGATGCTTCGGCAACATAAGTCGCCATTGCAATTGACATTAATAAGTCATCGTGTCTACCTTTTTGGTGGTCAGGTCTTCCGTTTATGTATACAAAAGAATCCATCTCATTATATAAACGATTACTATATATTCTAAAACCATGTCTCATGGCTTCTTCATATGACGCAATAATTTGAACCCTTTTATTGTTAAAATTTATACCAGGTATTTTTTCTAACGCTTTTGGGTCGTATTTCCATTTATTTGCGGTGTCAACACCATCAATATATAAATCTCTATAACCCATTTCCTGTAGTTTTCTTGATGTTGAAACTCCCATACCTCCCGTAATATCGACAACAATAAATGCGTTATACATACCCGCCCACTTATAACAAATTTCAGCCATAGTATCAGGCGGTAATTTACCAACAAACTCGGCAACTTGTTCTCTTTCGTCAAAATCAATAATTTGAAATGAACTAAAGTCTTCACTATCCCCACGACTAACATCAACACCCATAACGTATTTGTGACCCAAAACAGGTTCTTTCCAAATCCACAATGAATTAGATACCATTCTATTTTGAGGTTCCTTTAACATATTCTCTTTAATATTTTGCATTAATTTTGAATCAAATACGTTATCACCTGAACCAAGAAAATTACACTCTAATTCCTGAGAAACTTTTCTCTTATCATATTTTAATTTTTTAACCATTGCTTCAAACCAAGTTGAGCATGGTTTATACCCCTTTTGCAGTAATTCTTTTACCTCATCAAGATTTCTTTCGTTATTTGGTGTATTTTCCCAACTAATGATGTCTTGATTTGTATATTCTTCTTTATTTAAAAGATAGTGTACAATATCATCAGTTTTAACAAAATATAAATCTTTGGCGTATCTTGGGTCTCTATACCAATACATTTCTGAAATTTTGAAGTCATTCATATTTCGTAACGATTGGTCGTAAATCTCATAGTAAATTGGGTCGTGTCCGTTTGGTGTTGAAATCACAATTACTTTACCACCCGTAGATAATGAAGCCATACAAGCCGCCCAAAAGTCACTATCCGCCTCAATAAACGCTGCCTCATCAAATATCAATATTGTTGGTGTAAAACCACGTAAAGCATCTTTAGATGTTGCAACCGCTTTAACTTCACATCCATTATTTAACTTATAATGTTTTTGAGAATTTTTTTCAGGTGAAAAATTAATTCCTACCCAACTTGGCCATTGACCAACAAAGGCTCTAATTTTATTTGCCATCTCCAAAGAGGTGTCCAATTTGTTGGCGATAATTAGAATTTTTTCAGGTTTTATTTTTTTAGCAAATGCTAATTTTTTAGATATCCAAGCCGCTGTTACGGTAGATACACCCGCCTGACGATATTTTAACGCAATATTTTCGTTAAAATTTTCATAATCAGCTAATAAAGAAATTTGGTCTGGAAATAATTCTAATGGAACATATTTTGAAACCGTATTGTCATATGTTTGTAAATATGTTTTAAGTGCGTAGTGATTGTCCTTTTGACATTTCACATATTCGATTAATACTTGTTCTTTGGTTAGATTACTCATAAATTAGGTTCTTGATATACCCAAGTCACCTAATAAATCATCAAGGTCATCATCATCAAATCCTTCTTCGTCATTGTCTAAAGCGGTTTCTGCCTCGTATTGACGTAGCTCTCGAACAATTTCATCAACCATTCTTTGGATAAACTGAGCACCTTGAGGGTTACCTGAAAGTATTAGTTTAGCTACTCTAAAAAATTCTTCAGCACTTAACTTAGAAAATCTCATGAATAGATAGTGTTGTATATGTTTTTTATCCTCATCAAATAGTTCTGCGGGATAAGCGTTTGTAAATTTTTCCCAAAAAATAGGACCTAATCTCATGTCCCAAATTTCTGCAGGTAAGGTGTCTTCCGCGCCCATAACCATTTCAGCTTGTCTTGGGTCATCAGGTAAACCATGAGTACCAAATACTTCATAAACACCTTTAATTAATTCGTGCATTAATAGTGGGAATGTTGCTGCTCTAGCTTTAACAGTTGGGGGGTCTGTTTCAGGGTCAACTTCTGTTTGACCTAATTGTCCACCACCTGAACCAGCCATCGCTTCCATATCAGGATAAACCCAATATAAATGGTCCATTAAAGATTGTGTGACACCATACAAATTGATAAGTTCAGGATTTAATCTAGTTAATTCATCTTGAACTAAATGAAACATATAATGTCCTTTTTTAGCAGCACCTTGAATTAATGAATTGATGAATCTTCTTTTAGCTCTCTCCATATCAAACTTTTCAAACTCATCAACAAAATCCATTAAATCTTCTTTGTGTTCCTCAGCTTCTTTAAATGCGTCTTTAATATCTTCTTTACTTGGTTCTTCGGGTTTACTTCTCATACCTTCAGCAGAACCCATTGGGCCTGAAACTAATTTAGCATCAAATTGTAAAGCCCCTTCAGGAATACCCATTTCTTTTTTAACCAAATCTACGGCTAAATTTTCAAGGTATTCTTTATTACCCATTTCAATCGTTTGAATTTTTTGTAGTCCTTGCATCGCCATCATCATTAATTGCATTAATGGGTTTGCACCTTGTAAAGGTTGTGTTGTTCCTAAATAATTTCTAACTTTACTTACAGAATCTTTAAATCTTTTAGATGAAACCAATTCCACAAAATCCCTATCACCTTTTGGTAATGCGGGGTGTTGAGAATATGGGGTTTGTTTTGATGTAATTTTTCTTTCGATACCAGGTTCCATTCTTTCAGGACCTTCATAATCAATAGGAGCCTCTTTTAAAGTTTTTTTAACTTCAGATAACAAACTATATTCTTTTTTAGTTAAACCTTCGTTAACTAATTTCTTTTGTAAATTATTTTTTACTTTTAAAGCTTTTTCAATTTTACTGTTGACTGACATAATTATTTTAAATTAATTCCTATTTCATCGAAAGTCAACCAAGTTGGCATACTTTCTCTTCCCGCTTTAGGCGCTGGTTTAACACCAGGTTTTGGTTTGTAAGGAGTTGCGGGTTTTGATGGTCTTGTTGGTGTGTCCACATCAGGTTTAACCCCTGGCTTAACAGGAGCCTCTTTACCCGCTTTAGGTGCTGGTTTAACACCAGGTTTTGGTTTGTAAGGAGTTGCGGGTTTTGATGGTTTTGTTGGGGTATCAATATCAATATCAGGTTTAACAGGAGCAGTTTTTGTGCCTTGTTCCTTAACCAAATTCAAAAATTCTTTTTTAGTCATCTTTGGTGTGATATGTTTTTCAACTAATCTTAATACTTGTTTTTCCATTTCGCTTTCACCAAATGTAGGATTAATATTTATTTTATTCAATTTCTCTTTCAACCCACCCGCAAAAGCTGAAGCTACTTTTTTAGTGTAATTAGCCATACTTTCTTTAGTTTCTTCTTTTTTCTTTTCAGGTAATTTTTTGAAGTTTTTCGTTTTTGAAGCGAACTCATCCGCCATTTTACACCATTTTTTCTGTTCTTTGGTTTTACCATCACCGCATTTGGCGAAAAAATATTTTTGTTGTTTTTTAGATTCAAATTTTTCAACCAATCTTTTTATCTCTTCTTCTAATTGACCTCTTTCGTCATCTGTTCCATCAGGAGAGGGTTGTTGTATTTTGTTTTGAGTATATTCTCCTTTACTAGCATTTGCCACGTCAACTTCAGTATCATCTTCAGTCATTTCAGTTTCAGTAACCTGAACATTAATTCCTTGGTCGGTTAATGCTTTGATTTTATTAACATCAGCACCTTTAACACTTACAGTACCTTTTTGTTCTTTAGTTTCTTTTTTAGATTCAAGAAGTTTTTTAAATAATAAATTAACTTGTGACTCAGTTAAATTAGTCACCGTAGATGGTCTTAGACCGTATTGAATTAACTTTAATTGTTTTTGGTTAGTTTTCATATACTACCTTCTTTTCAAATTCTAAAACGATATCTCGTTCATACAATTTATCTTTTACAGATTTTTCATCATCACCAAATCTAAAAACCAATCTAGTGTGAAAATCAAAATCTATATCTTCACTTTCATTTTCCCAAGACAATGCAATAACACCATCAATTGCATCAATCATAGAAAAAAAGTCGGAGTTTTGAACTACCGACATTGTTATTTTATCATTTTTTAGAACACCAACTTTTTTGATGAATTCTAAATTAGGTGGTACTGGATATCCGTTTGATGGTTTAGACTCCCAATTTTCACCCCACACATTTTCAATAGTATCTGAAAATATAAATTCATATATGTTGTCACCCTTATAGTTAGGTCCAAGTTCATTAACATATATTAAAAAACTCATAAAATTTGACCGTTTGGTGATACTTTAATTTGTTTATTTTTAATTTCAAATACTAGATTTTTATTTTTTGTTTTACCGATTAATTTAGCTTGGGGATATTTTGAAACTAATTTATTCGCCATAATTTCTTGAGAAACAGTTTCAGAAACCATATTAACTTTATTAACAGTATTCTTTTTGTTTTCAAGAATTTGAGCTTGTTTTAATCTAATTTGTTTTTTCTCGTTTTCATTTATTGAGAAATATTTTTTTAGAACGTTATCGACTTTAGATTCTGTAAACATACCTTCAATCATATCTCCGATTTTTTTCATATGTTTATTTTCTTTTGTCTCAACATCTTCACCCTCTTCTAAACCTGAGAACATATCATCAATAAATTCTTTAGCATCCATTTCTTCGGCCATTTCACCTTCAGGTTCCATAGATGGTTCAACAGGTTCTTCAACTTCCATATCAACCTCTTCTTCACCACCTTCCATACCACCAACTTCTTCTTCTGAACCTTCCAATTTATTGATAATGTCTTCCATATCTTCTTCCTCTAAATTATCTAATTCCAATGCGGATAACACAGAATTAATAACATACTTAATATCTTTGGACGACATTTGTTGTTCTTCATTATCATTTAATGTTCTAATTTTTTGAGCTAACTTACCAGTTAACTTTTGTATTGTTTTAAAAGTAACAACTTCTTCTTCGGTATCCTCTTCAGTGTCCATATCCACATCAATCTCAGTGTCAACTTCTTCAGGAGAAGGTTCATCCATTGGTTCCGCAGGCATTTCGGGTGATGGTGCAGGAGCTGCGGGTGCTGGTGCTGCGGGTGCTGGTGCTGGAGCCGCGGGAGCTTGTTCTTTTGTTTCACCAAACTTTAAAATATATTTGGTTGCCGCCTTTTCATCAATTTCACCCTCAAATAAATTTACGTTATTTTCATAACCTTCATTTATGTTAACTTCCTTAGCAATTAAATTAAGTCTTTTAAACGCTTGTGAATAAGACGAATAATATTTTCTATTTTTCATAGGTTCAATATATTCCATATCCACAGATTCATTTAATGATTTTTTAATCACATATCCATTTTTTTCTTTTATGATGTGGTATCTATTACCATCAGCTAAGGTTTTAGAGTAGTCAACACTGGTGTTCTCATTTATTGAGTTTGGTGTATTTTCTTTGTATCTAGCAATTTCAAGAATACGACTAATCTTGTCGACACCTTGTAATTTTTCACTTCCAATCGGTTTTAAATTTCCCATTTTAGTTTTTTTTTTAAAATTATTTTATATATAAATATATGATGATGTAAAAATGTTTATTTTAAGGGTAATATTATTGAGGTTTAAAAAACTGCCCAAAAACTTGTTTATATGTATTAATTAAATCATCTTTACTTATAAGGCTGGTTGATTGTCCTGAACTATTTGGTTGTGTTGAGGTTAAAGTAGTTTTTGTATCAGGTGTTTGGGTTTCAGGTGATTCAGATTTTCTTGATACGTGTATATGGTGGTGGTGATGCGGAAATCCGAAAGTTAAAACTGCTTTATCGTTACCTGATTCTACGTTTTTTGTATAACCTAATTTTACTAATTCATCAACAAATCTTCTAATATCGTCTAAAATACCTTTTTTGTTTGCATCATTTTCACTACTAAAACCTAATCCATTAACCATGGCAATATCAACTGCGTGTCCTGAATCGTGTCTTGAACCTTTTCTGTGTCCAGATACTGCGGTAGTAATACTAACTTTAACATTTGCGTTTTTCGCTGCCAAATCAACATCCTTTAATAAAGAAAGATTAATTTTATCCGCTAAAGGATTACTATTACCAACAACATATGACTTAAAATTTGTATTAGTGTAATCAGAAGGATTAACAGATTGAGGTGCCTCTTTTATGGTAAGTCTTTTGTCTACAAGTTTATTTTTAGCACTTTTTAATTTAGCCAAATACCCATTTCTTCTTAATATTTTGAAAACTAAATTCTCTTCGGAATATTCACCACCTTTATCTAAACCACATTGTCTAAACTTTCTAAGTTTTGTTCTGTATTTGTCAATTAATTTTTTGGCGTTTTCAATGTCCTCATCTTCAATATTATCTAAAACACCATCAATAATTTTCATCCATTGATTGGCCTTTTCTTTAATATTTTTAACATTGATTTTTATGTTGTTTTTTGAAGGGTAAGTTAACCACTCGTCATTCAAAATTGAAAATCTGCCCACGTTTTTAGTGTCTCTCGGCACGTTTTCGTCCTCCACGTAAAGTTCAACATCATAGTTATAAATTGTAATGTCGTGTTTGTTTGAATAGATTGTTTTTTTCATTCTAAACAATTCATCATATAATTCACGAGAGTCTTTTGGGAATTGGTTGTAATCAACAATAATGTGTATGTCAACATCTGAATATTTAGACCAATTAAAATTGGCCAATGAACCTGTCATTACTACATCACTAAACACTACATCAACATTTAATGAGTCTATAAAATCATACGCAATTTCAAGTAAAATACGTCTAATATTTGGTTTCATGGTATATTTACCATTCTTTAATGACCAAATACTTGGGTCTAATTTATCTTGTAAATTAAAACTACTAATTATGGATTGGACATTATTCATCCATTATAAATAGTTTGTATTTTGAAATTATTATAGTTTTGTGAATTTGTATTTTTTAGAAATATCTGAACTAAAAAATTTACCCTGAGATTCGGTCATTCTAAAACGTGTGTATACTTCATGGGGAACCCCTTCATACTGGTATCTCATTCCGTTTTTAAACTCAACGACCATTAATTTTGACTCAGTATCAAACTCAGTTCTTACTATATTACTTGATTGGACTTCATTCAAAATCTTCGTCCCAAGTATCTCTTCTTTTGTTATCGCCATCTTCCAAAGGGGTTTTTAAATCTATTTTATATAATACATTTTTAAGATAATCTGAATAATCACTAAAGTCAACATCACCAAAAAAACTTTTAATCTCAAAAAATAATTTATCTCTAAGTTCATTAAACTTTTGAAAATTTCTCATTATATCAGTTGGGTAGTAAGGAGGTTTTTCTAAATCTTTTTCTGTCCACCCTTCTCTTTTAAATGCGTTTCTTAAATTAACATAAGTTTCTTTAATTTCTTTATCAGCATCCAATGTTTTAATAAACTTCTCCCAATGTTGTCTCATGATAATAAATATAATGTTAGTTGATATTTGAAAAAACTATGTTTATCATTACCCTATAAAAAAATAAAATATATGATTGAATCAATGGATAACGGTAACAAGGGTAAATCACCTAAATCAACGTCAGAATCCTCAACACCTGTTTTAGATAACTTCAGTAGGGATTTGATTAAATTAGCTGAACAAGGTAAGTTAGACCCTGTTATTGGTCGTGAAAGAGAGATTACAAGAATCGCACAAATTTTATCTCGTAGAAAGAAAAATAATCCCATTATTATTGGTGAACCTGGTTGTGGTAAGACCGCAATTGTTGAGGGGTTGGCAATTAAAATTTTTAACGGAGAATGTCCTCGTAATCTAATGGACAAACGTATTGTTTCATTAGATATGACATCAATTGTTGCTGGGACAAAATACCGTGGTCAATTTGAGGAACGTATGAAGGTGATAATTGAAGAGTTGCAAACAACACCAAATACTATTGTGTTTATTGATGAAATTCACACGATTGTAGGTGCGGGGAATTCATCGGGCTCATTAGACGCATCTAACATTTTTAAACCAGCACTTGCTCGTGGAGAAATCCAATGTATTGGAGCAACCACTTTGGATGAGTATCGTAAGAACTTTGAAAAAGACGGAGCATTGGAGCGTCGTTTCCAAAAAGTAATTGTTGATGCCGCAACCAAAGAAGAGACCTTGGTTATATTAAGAAATGCTAAAGACAAATATGAAACATTCCATAAAGTTTCTTTTTCTGATGAAATTTTAAAATTGTGTGTTGATTTGGCTGATAGGTATATTACTGATAGAGAGTTTCCTGATAAGGCTTTTGATATTATAGATGAGGTTGGTGCTCGTAGTCAGGTGGAGATTAAAATGCCCGAGATAATTGAGCGATTAAAACAAGAGGCGTCTAAAGTTAAACAAGACAAACTTGATGTTGTTAAAAAACAAAACTACGAGGAGGCGGCCAATCTACGGGATAAAGAAAAACGAATCTTAAATAAATTAGAAAACGAAAAAATTAAATTCGAAGAAGAATTACAAACTAAAAAGAAAGAGGTTTTACCTGAATTGGTTTTTGAGGTTGTTTCTAATATGACTAAAATACCTTTAAATAAATTAAATGCTGACGAAACAAAATCATTGTCAGAATTAGAAAATGTATTATCTGATAAAGTTATAGGTCAGTCTGAAGCGGTTTCAAAAATCGCAAAATCAATTCGTAGAAATAGAATAGGAATTAAAGACCCTAAAAAACCTATTGGTTCGTTTATTTTCTTAGGGTCAACTGGCGTTGGTAAAACATATTTGGCAAAACAATTGGCTAAGGAAATTTTTGGTAGTGAAGACAATATGATTCGAGTTGATATGTCTGAATACCAAGAAAAACATACCATATCTCGTTTAATTGGTGCACCTCCAGGGTATGTTGGTTATGATGAAGGTGGGCAATTAACAGAACAGGTTAAAAATAAACCATATTCCGTGGTGTTGTTTGATGAGATTGAAAAGGCTAATAAAGACATATTTTCAACATTACTTCAAGTATTGGATGATGGTCATTTAACTGATGGATTAGGTAGAAAAATTAACTTTAAAAATTGTGTTATTATTATGACATCAAATGTTGGTGTTAAAAAGTTACAAGATTTTGGAACAGGAGTTGGGTTTGAGACAAAGGCTAGTTCTTATATTAAAGAGGAACAAAAACGCGAAATGTTAAAAAAAGAACTCAAGAAGTTCTTCGCACCCGAATTTTTAAATAGGATTGATGAGGTAGTTATATTCAACTCTTTAAATAAAGATGACGTTAAAAAAATTGTTAAACTTGAGTTACAACAACTTATGGTTAGGTTGGAGTCTTTAAATTACAAAATTGTTTTAGACGACTCAATTGTTGACACTATTTCTGAAGTAGGGTTTGATGAGATGTATGGTGCGAGACCAATTAAAAGAGCAATTCAAGATAAGTTGGAAGATTTTATTTCTGAAGAAGTTCTTAAGGGTTCTATTGTTGAAAACCAAGAATATGTTTTAATTTCGGAAAACAATGAAATTAA
>Ga0070749_10003631_pt1 | contig 10304 bp, 7 predicted proteins | sample VirMetDEL_Nov_18_FD_75180 | JGI IMG/M metagenome (GOLD analysis project Ga0070749, IMG submission 75180) | Aqueous microbial communities from the Delaware River and Bay under freshwater to marine salinity gradient to study organic matter... | ecosystem: Environmental > Aquatic > Marine > Coastal...
GAAAACCGGATGCGAGACCCATACAAATCCGACGCAGCTTGAATTTGATTTTTTTCAATCAAAGCTTCAATCTGCTTAATCTCCGAACGTGTAAGTGTTCGGCTCAATGCGGCTGTATTTAAGTCGCGACGCAGTATGCGCTTTGCCTTCGGGTAATCTTTTTCAGGAATACGAACTCCTGTAAAGACGGACTGACGAGTCGGGCTCTCAGATTCGCTTGGGTCAAAGTCTGTTGTATTATCCTCTCTTGTAATTCGCAGTTCATCTCCGTCAACTATCTTAAGCCCTGGTTTAGCTTTGGCTTTAGCCGTCCCTTTTGGAAACCGAACATCAAGCCGACGACGTGCTCTGTCTTTTTCGGCTGCAACCGCAGTCGCACGCTCCGTATCTCGAGCAAAGCGTGCATTATTCTGAATACCTTGATCCGCCTGGTCAGCCCACGTCTGAATAACGTAGCCGCCATCCTGTTCCACGACCATTGCATTCGTGAGCTTGCGTCGGCGAACCGCAGCCTCCGCAGCCCCACGCGACTTGAACGGTTTGCCTGTCATTGTGCCCATAGGCATTGCAAAGCTAACCTGGCCGCGTCGCTCAGCATTGATCCGCAGCTGCGTCTCATCATTCGCAGGCGAACGAATCTCTACCGTCTCACCCTTGGAATCCTGCCCAAACACAGTGACCTGATCCGCCGGGACTGGCGGAGTTTCAGTGGGAATCGCCGACGCTGGCGCTCGTGTCGGGCCCAGGTCCTGGATCACCCAGTTCCCGTCCTGCTCCACCACGCGGTAATTTCTCAGTCCACGTTGCTTCGCTGCCTTGTCAGCCGTGCCGCGTGTCTTATACGGAGTCCCACTTGCAGTCTGATTGAACTCCCGGAATACCAGGTCCAATTCGCCTTGACCTTCTTCGTCAAAACGAGTTGCCGGTGCAGAACTAGTCGGAGTAGCTGCAGGAGTTTCCGTAGCTGCAGGCTGCTCCAACGCAGGTACAGTCGGTGTTGTAACAGGCTCACCATCCCGACCAATTCGTTTCGGCTGAGCCGGCAAAGCTTGCCGCTCAATCTCACCTTCAATCAGCTCACCTTGCACTTCCGGCTGGGGCCGTCCATCCTCACCATAGATAATAGGACGTTCCGGCTGGGCTGCTTCCTGGCCTTCTTGCCCCTCCTGTCCTTCATAGGGCACTGGCAGGTTCTGGCCCTCGCCAATCTCACCCTCGCCCTTCGGCATTGCCTCGCCGGAACCAGGCACACCCTGCGGACCAACCAGTGCACCAGCCCCGCCAGCAACTGTACCACCAACGAGCGCACCCGCCGCAGCAGCATTAGCCAGCCTGGACCAGTCGTCCTCGGTCAGGTCTGCAAACAGTTCTTCGTCCTTTGCCCACCGCAAAGCCGCAATCTGTGTCAGCTCCTGCAGAGCTTCTGTCGTGCCTTCCGCGGCTGCGCCCACTGCACCAGCACCAGCCACGCGCCTGGCCAGCTCGACCGCGGCCGAAGCCAACTTCTTATCCTTCTTAATAACTTCACGAATCCCTTGCTTCGCAAAGTCTCCCATACCTAGCTTCTTAGCCACACCGTAAATGGGCAGGAATTCCAGGGCACCACTGATTCCGCCGGCAATAGTTGCGGGCATCGCCGCATCTTCCGGCGCAACACCCTCACTTACCTGCTCGCCAAATGCAGCGCCAGACTCACGTGCAAAGCCAGTCCCGAAACCGCCAATCGTTGCCCCGCGCGTGATTGACTTGCGAATCTCGTCTGCGGCTGCTTTCTTGATTGTAGGTGTGATAACATTCCCGGCCAGTGCACTGCCAAGCGGAGCTTTGACAATATGCTTCAGCCCCTGCTTCGCCAGCGCCTTACCTGCCAAGCCGCCAACACCACCACCAGCTGCGTACAGTGCCAGCTCCGGAAGCCCGCGGCCAAGCTGGTAGGCCGCCCAGTCCCCCAGATCACCAACACCCTTGATATCTTCGATTCGAGCTACGTTTGGAGCCTGCGCGCCTGCTGTGGCTTCCAGCATGTTGCGATCGTGAATGTCAAGTCCGCGCTCTACCACCGAACCAAGGGTGTCCTGCACACCCTGGCCCGCCATAGGCAACGCATTTTTCAGATGCTGCGCGCCCAACGCCAGCAATCCACCAGCGCCTGCTTGTATTGCATCGCCTGTAAAAGCAAGTCCCTTTCCGAACTCAGACTTCTTCGGCCGCAAATCCAGCGTTGGACTTGCTTCGAAATCTTCCGGAAACTTCAAGTACGGATTCGCAACCAGCTGTACCATTGTCAGTCCCTGTGTATTGCTAATTTGACCAGGGCAAAACCGCAATACGGCTCACTACCCCGCCAATCACTCTACTTACGCTTTACCAGTTCCTGTAGTGAAAGCGTAGACCGAGGCGCACGCAGCGCCTTTCGCTTCTCGCCCATCATCCTTGCGCGAGCCGCAGTATTCATCATCTCTTCCGTCAACCGCAAATCCCCGCCCGTCTTCAGCTCGGGATGCAATGCGGCTTCTTTCCACATTCTATCCAGCTGCGAGCGCAGATTTTCCGCTGGCGTTTTCATCGCGCCACTTGCGGCCCATAAGCCGCCACGATACGAGCCAGTTCAGATAGCAGCATGTTTTCCGCTTCAGGAGTATCCAGTTGAATCTCGCCCCACTTCTCACGCTGCCCGTTGACAATCTTCATCAACTGATCATTGAGGTCCTGCACTGGAACACCTGTACGTGTTGCCGCACGCAGCACCTCTTCACCTATCCTTGGCCCAAGAGGAGCAAAATCCGGATTCCGCACTGCTTCTATACGCGTAGTGAACTCTTCATACGAGTCCGAGAACTTATCTGGCTCTGCCGGCTTCAATGCCTTGACAAGATCCACTCCCAGCTGCCGCTCGCCTAGATCTGCTGCTTTCCCGATACGGAAGCGGTCCAAATTCAATTCATCTTCTTTCCGCGCCTCAGCCGCATCCGCACGCTCTGTCCTCAATTCCGCTGCCGCTGGAATTAGATCAGCACCTGCTTGCAGCAGCCCCAAACGAAAATCGCGAAGGTCACCAAAGGAATCCCCCTTCAACTCTGGCAGCTTACCATCCCGACTCACACCCCAACCATAACGATTCGCCTCCGCTTTACGTGCAGCCGCTCGGTCAAAAACAGTTGCTGTTCTCCCTCCAGGCACGGGCCGAGGCAATACGGTGCCTTCAACCGCCTTGGGCTTATCTTCTCCAAAGGCCATGCTAATTGCACGATTAAATGGAGACGGAGGTTTAATTGGTTGGGCAGCCTCATTCATAGCAAGCGGGCTCCGGGCCATTGCCGAGTCCAGCATATCTGGCGTAACCGGACCTGCTGTCTTTTGTCGCCGTGCTTGTAGTTGTGCAGAAACGTCATTTCCGGTTGGGCTTCCCGTAAGGAGCGTATTAACTACATTACCCCCCTCGCGCACTATGGGCGCTACAACATCATTATATGCGTTTTTCAACGAGTCTACTACTGGGGGCACAGTCTCTGCAAGAGCAGCAACAGGCGCGGTAACAAGCCCACGACCTAAAGTGGCAAGCCCAGTGGGCAAACCGTGTTGCTGAGTTGCACTACGCACCTCTGGGCCGAGGTTTCGTATGAGATAGTCCGTAGTCTGATACGGTTTTTTCTTAAAGGGTTTCTTTTGCTCAGCCATGTTAAGCTCCTATGTTACTAACTGTACAGGATAATCTAACCTGCCATAGACAGTTGCACCGGCTTCAATGCTAAAGACGGAGGAAGGCCAATATATAGCTGGTACATTATTCCACCGAACATATGCGCCGGCTGTGGAGGCAGGACCTGATATTGACATTGAGATCGGAATAGCAGGCCCCGAGTCGTGTCGATAGAGAGTTGCCCATGTTCCACCGTCATAGTAGATCGTTAACGCAGTAAAATCCGGATGCGTACTTGCTCGCGCTGCATCAACTAAATTAGACATAATTTGAGCGTGCAAAACTGGTGTGTCTGGGAAGGCTACTATAGGTGTCGTAACTGTCGCACTGCCTGCTGTTAGAGAAAATGTCAATGGATAGATCCCGCCGCCTGGTATTTTCTGCCCGCCATGTAAGGTAATATAGGGTGTTTCCAATAAAAAAATACCGTATCCTAATTCGGCTGGATATGCCTCGTCAATTGCAAAAGATACATAAATACGATTTCCACTGGATAATGTCTGTTTATACTGCCTTTCAACTGGGCTGGTAATATTAAGCGCAACTTCTATATTAAAATCAGTTTCTGCAATTTCATATGCATTCTGAAAAGTAGTTGTAAGCGCATACTTGCCTGCAAATAAAGAAGGAACATCTAGTCCTGCAGCTGTATTTAGAAACGAACTGTAACTTAAATTTATTCTACGTCCCCAGACTGCGCGCGTTGTAAGTGAACTTGAAGCAGGAACCGCTACGAGAGTATTAAGTACTGTTTCATCTAAGTCGAAGTAATTACTCCATTCAGCAGTACCCGCCCAAGTATAATACTGACTAACTCCGTTAATCTTAATTACTTCAAACCCATTCACAATCAGGCAATGGATTTCAGCGCCATCCTCCGCAAAGACGGTGTGCCGCATCACACGCAGTCCCAACTCTGCCATCCGCTTTCGCATCCACGCAATACGCTTCTTCGCGTACGGCAGCAAATGCTCCGCACCTTGGGCTACTTGCTGACGTTGATAGCGGGTAACTGGCATGAGTTCGGATATTGCTATATTGCGCTGGTCAAATTAGCAACACGTTATGCTGCTTCCGTCAGAGTGGCAATCGCACTCAGCGCCGATTCTGCGCCGGCGATCTGCTGCTCGTACAGCTGCAACGCGGCCTTCGCACTGGTTGCTCGCAGCTCATTATACTCCAGCACGGACTGCAATCGCGTTCTCACCCAGGCTGTCCTGGCATTCGCTGCATCAACATTTGTCTGCGCCTGTGCAATGCGCTGATTTAGCAAGCTAGTCTGGTTCCACTGCTGAGCCTGAAGATGATTCCGCCACCTATCATTAATGGCGTCGTTAATACTCTTTTCAGCTTGAACCAACCCAGTGGCCTTCTGAATCCGGGCACCATACTCCCGAATCTCCGAGTCATACCGGCGCAACAACAGCTCCTTCTCCGCAATTCGGGACCGATACTGCTGGACCTGCATCTCATTCTCAGCAACCGCCGCCGCAACTCGCCTGTCCTGTCGCGCCAGTTCCCTATCATACTGTTCCAGGTTCAGATTCTCAGCCCGAACCGCCGTCGCATAGGCATCGAACTCATCCTTCCTGGCCTGAACCCGGGCCGCATACACCTGGACTTGCTGCGCATTCAGTTCCAGCTTCAGCCGTTCAATCTCAGCCTCTACTGTCGCTCGCCTATCCCGAACCTCTTGCGCCTCATACGCAATGCGTACTGCATCAACCTGCGCAGTGTACTGGCGAATCTTGGACTCGTTCCGGGCATCCAGCGTCTGTGACCGTTCCAAGGTCAAACGATATTCTTCCAGCCGAGTCCGTGTCTGTTCCAGCGCGGTAACGGCAAGCTCACGGTCCAACTGTCGCAGCGCAATCTGCACATTAAACTGTGCAATCTGGGCCTGAAAATACGACAGGGCAAATTCAGCCACACTTGTCGCGGCGCGCAAGGCACGCTCCTGCTTGGCGCCTGTATACGTCAGCAGTGCAGATTCCCAACTCACACCCTGCGTAACAGCGAACTGCCGTGCCTGCACATACAGCCGCGAACGTTCCAGCGTTATCTCGCGATTGATTCCACTAAGTGCCGCAGCAACCTGCTGTGCCGCCGCACGCTCCGCAGCCAGCAAAGATCCTGTCGGCAAAGGGAAGCCACGCGCTGCTGTGCCTCGACGAACTTCAGCAACTGCAACTTCAGCCGCTTGCGTTTCTCGATCTCTTGCTCGCTCGAACAGCGCCTGTTCATCACTCGGCTCGATTCCATACCCACCATCTTCCACGTCCCCAAGCAGCAAGGTCTCAATCGCCGAGCGCAGATCAGACGAGTATTCCATCTCGTCATAGCTGAATGTGTTCTCCGGCGCCGTGAAAGTCAGAGTCGGCAACGTGCGCGAAATATCTTCAATCGAAACCGGGCTAAGTGCCGCAATTGAGTCATCGGCCAGGACGGGCAGTTCTGGAAAGTCATAGTCCACCCAGGCTTCCAGCGTGGGTTCACTCACCGCGCCGGGCTCCGCAGGTGCAATAGGTACCGCAGTCGTAGGCGCGGACGGAATGTTCAGCGTCGGCACTTCTGCCGTCAGTGTCGGAACGTTTGGCCTTGTATATTCAGCAACAGCGATCTCGCTATCCGAAGGCCGATCAGGATCCCCCAGCTCACTATCGTCAAAGTTACTGCTATCTGCGCCGCCCGTCGAAAGTTCAGGCAGGCTTTCCGAAACCGAATCCAGCCCACTGTCTGAAATTATATTCGCAACATCGAAGGCCAAGCCCAACGCATAGCGGGCATCCAACGCAATCTGCGTTTCGTTCGCCAGATTCTCAAGCGTATTCAGATAGCTGTTCGCATTCGACAACGCTGCGTCGGCGCGAGAGTTTGCGCTCGAAATAATCGTGTCAACGCTCATGAAATTCTCCGCCGGGAAGCCACCTCTACAATCTCGAGCATGTCGAGAGAGAAGTCAGCTCCATCCGTATTTGTAAAGCCCAGCTGCCAGTATCGGCCCTTCAGTCCACGTCCCAGCTTCGCTATCTGTGAATCCACGCCCAATATCTTGCTCTGCGCAAAAGGATAGCTATACTCATCGCTATCATCGACTTGGATTGTAAGCTTGCCTTGTCCTTCCAGTCCAGCAAACGCAGTCGGCACTCGCTTCTGAGCGCCGATGTTCAAGTCTGCCTTGCCGAACTTCAGGATCGACGCGATATTAGCCCCGTCGTCTGTATTACCACTGAGCATTTGCAGCCCATCTGCTGTAACAGCAATCGGCACATTGCCCAGATACCCTACTGCTGTCACAGGGAAAGACGTATACCGAGCGAGCCGCCCGGTTTCCATCTCCAGCGCCCAGCCAAGGAACGTTGCAAGCGCAGCCCCGTCGCCAGTAATAACCAGGGTCAGTCCAGGAAGTTGCCCTGTAAACGTGCTTATAGCCCCTGTAGCCAGCTGGCCTGTTTCACGCAAGCGAGCTAACGTACCGGCAAAGGTTGATAATTGGCCAGCATGGCCCGTTATCTCAAGAGACAGAAACGGCAGATTTGGCGCAAATGTGCTAACTGTTCCCGTTAGCCCTGTTCCTGCCAATGCTATTGGGGATAAATTCCACGCTGCTGTCAGCAAGTTTACAGCATTAAGTTGGCTCGTCCAGACAGGAGCAGCTAAAGCATCAATATATGTACTTATCTCCCCCGTTAGAACAGTAGCTTCCAGTTCAGGCAGGGGTAGTTCAAAGACACTCGCTGGCTCAGCTATAGCAACTAGTGTCGGGGCACCCAGCGCAAAATCACCAGACATTGTTTGTCCGGCGGTAAGCGTTCCAACCATCTCAACTGGGCTAAACGAGGTGTCCCACGTAATGGCAGCCTCATTGTAAGTGACCAGTTGAGCAAATAGTTCTAGTGAAAATTCATTACTTGCGTCTGCACGCGTAATAGCTTGACGCAGAATTGCTGTAAGTTCCAGTGCAAATGCTGAGTCAGCAGTAGCGTGTACTGTAGCATCTCGCAATTGCGCATCTAATTCTAACGCAAACTCAGAATTTGCATCCCCTCTTGCAACAGTATCTCGCAGCTGCGCCGCGAGTTCTAACGCGAACTCCTGTTCCGCGTCCAGTGCCGGTGGAAGGGGTAGTTCACTAAAACCAGATGGCGGGCCGAATACCCACTCCGACTCCAAGAAACGGGATGTTATCCCAACATCAGGTGCTTCGCCGGCAGAGGATACGCCAATATAAAACGTGCTAGCCGGCATTGAAGACCAGGTTGGGTCTGTTGCTGTACCTGGATCAGCTGTGCCAGTTGCGCCTGTACTATCATACCATGCAACACTGCCGTTGTATGCACCTTCACTTGTACTTACAGCAACACCGTACCAAAGCCGCCCATTATCAGCATCGTAGGCAAAACAAAGAAGAGACTCTTCATCTGCGGTAGTAATAGCCCAAAGAGCTGGGGCACCGAAATTACTAGCCGTGCCATCTTCAAACTGGTCAAAGTTATTGTCACCTTCGTTATCATGGCCTACGCCATACGAAGGATCATCTGTCAGTACATGATTTGTTCCGCTAACAGTTCCAGGAAAAATACCATAATGTGTTGCAGATTGGATGGGAGGCGGCCCAAAGACCTTTTCAATTTCCCAATAGTATTTGCCTGTTGCTGGTAGCGTAAAGTTGGATCGGACTCGATAGTGATTAGTCGCGCTCGCATCGGTAAACGTAACTGTACGGTCACCGTTCGAGAACGTGACGCTTACATCACTACCCGCACTTGAGTCCCAAAACAAAGGCATGGCTTAATACCGTGGCATCGCGAACTTGAACGAGTCGGCAGTCACAGTATCTCCAGCCGTAATCGTGGCCGTATTGATCTCCAAATCGAAAGGTTCGATAATCTCATAAGTAGAGGTTGCATCTGGAGCTGTTGCGAATTCCGCATCTACATAGAGCACAGTTGCGCTATTGGCAATGATTCGGCGCCGCTGGCCAGAGCCTGTTCCGCCTGTAAGGCGCACATCGTACTTCATGTAGGCATTAACAGTCCAAGACTTTCCAGTATCTGTCAGCGAACCTACAGCTCCACTTGTGGCTGTTCCACTATCAGAAATCGAAACTACACCAACTGTCCCGTCCATCCGCATTGTATCGCCTACGTTCTTCAGACGAAACCAACCAGGCGTGCCACCTGTTGCACTGGTATCATCTGTCCACGTTGCGATATCAATCTCACCGCCAGAAGGTGTACCAAACGCTGGAGTCCCTGGAGACAGTGTTGCTACTTCCGTGCCACTTTCTGCCGACCCAACGCCAGGCTGTGTCCCTGTACGCAGCACCAGCGATCCACCATCCCAGATGGTGTCCAGCCCGTTCTCCATGAGCTCATGCTTGGCAGCATCATTCAGTTCTAGTGCACGCATTGCCCTTCTCCTTACGAACCGCTAGCCGGCAATGTCAGGCTGAAAGCACTCACACTCTGTACAGCACCGCTAGTCACCGCTGTATTGGACATATTCAGCTGAGCGCCAGATGTACCCGCATTCCCGTCAATCCGGGCAAACACAGTAGAGGCCAGACTGGGATCGTCTCCTTCCTCATACAGTCTGCACCAACCAGCTGTACCGCTGGCAACAGCAGTGCCCTGCCACGTCTCGGCTGTTGCCTTGACCAACACACCACTCGCCGCATTCTCGAAGCTCAGCCCGGTTGCACCGCCGTTAAGACTAATCGTGAACAACAGCGTCCCGGTCGCCGCGGAGTCCGCATCGGTCGGCTGCGAGCCAGAATAGACAGCCAGCTTGGAGCCGCGAAAGATCTCCTTCGCGCCATCCAGCACTTCATCCAACTCTGCCTCGTCGAAGTCGCTGTATTCCCCCGCCGTGGCGTCGTCCGTCTGCAGAGTAATACGCGTCGTTGTCGCTGTTGCCAGGAAGGCCCGTTCATACAGCGTCCAGCCGGCATCACTCAGTCCAGTCGAATCCCAGATCGCATCCGGGTCTCCTGTCGTGCCGATCAGAATAGAACCGGTGTCCGCAGTTCCCTTCTTAAAATAGACGCGGAAAACGTAGACACGGCCTATGACCGTATCGAAGTCTTGATATGCCTGGCCTGGGTTGGCGCTACCAGTCTCCGTAACCCGCAGATGCCCATTCGATTGCCCGCCGCTAGACTCAGCACTGAGTGTCGCATCGCTCGCGGTCCAGCCAGTTGTATCCGAGTCAAAGGTCGGGTTATCCCCGATAGTCGTCCGCAAGCCCATCAGCTTGTTACGGAGTCCAGTTGAAAGTCGCAGTGCCATGAGGTTTCCTCCGTCAGTACTGCATTACTGCAAGATAGTGATTTTGTCCGTTCTCTTGACGGAACAGCGCCGTGCCTTTTTCGCCACTGAAATCTGTTACACGGCGCTCTGTAACATTCATCATCTGCCCGCCAGGCAGACCGGCACAAATTCCGCGCGGGCTTGCCCACATCAGGGCGCGAGCCGGCACACCTTCTCCAATCACACGCCCGTCTACCGCAACCAAAGTTCCGGGAATCATGCCATACGCTGCGCGCTGGAAAGACTCCATTGTCTGCGGATCCCGGCCGGCCAAGAACCAAATGCCCTTATCA
>Ga0070749_10003633_pt1 | contig 10301 bp, 16 predicted proteins | sample VirMetDEL_Nov_18_FD_75180 | JGI IMG/M metagenome (GOLD analysis project Ga0070749, IMG submission 75180) | Aqueous microbial communities from the Delaware River and Bay under freshwater to marine salinity gradient to study organic matter... | ecosystem: Environmental > Aquatic > Marine >...
CAATCATGTCAACCATTTTTTTATGAATGATCATTAATGCACCCATTTTTTCTGCTAGTTCGTCCATGTGATCCACTGGTGCTGGTATGCAAAAAGCATCTGCATCTTTTTGTTTCACAGCATCTAGTGCAACGTTACAGATATCCTCAGTTGGGTATGTAAGTTGCAGGTTAAGTGCAGTTGCTATTAATATAAACTTCATGCTTTTATTTCCTTTCCGTGTTTGTTTACAACTCTATATTCACGATAATCTTCCATCCGGTCTATCCATTCAGGAAGCAAACTGAATCCTGTCCATCCTGTGTGTACAATCATGCTAAACTTATCATCGAAGAATACCCATGTATTCTTAACCCTACTTACGCTTCCTTCTCCGATGTTTTTTGATACAGGCACCACGTCTTTGGGTTCCAATGTGTATCCTCCTGCATTTTTACAGCCCACGGCTCGTTAACATACCTACTAAATCTATGACACACAAAGCCATTCTGTAACATGTAATCATGTCCTTGTTCTTCCCAATATTCTTCTGTGACCAGTGGGCTGTTTACCATGATCATTCCGCCTTGAACAACCTGTGGCGCACACCAATGCAACAGTTTCAATCTCAGTTGGTGCTGGGATACAAAGTTGCCAACATCCAAATCGCAAAATGCTATTGGTGTTTTTTGCTCTGCTCCAATGGTGTTACAATCCAGTTGCACCAAGCATGGGTGTTCAACTATAGGATATAGTTCATATCCAATCACCCTGTGCTGGCCATATACATCACACAATCTTTGAAGTGCTATTCCATCTAACACTCCAAATTGTAGTATACTACCTTCGTTAGGCATTGTAAAGTGTTTTTCAATGATGTTTTTAATGAATGAAAGGCTTTTATCTTCTACAACGAATGTTTCGTTTTCGATGTAAAATGGATTACTCGCCTTGTTGACTGTATCGATCTTCATCGTCTAAGAAGGTTATCTGTCCAATAACAACGTTGCTAGGTCCAAAATTGCACAAGCCGTGCCAGGTATCACCTTTCCAAGTAAATGTATCACCGGCTTTCCAGTGGCTGTAAATTTTATCACCAATTTGAAATATTTGTCCTCTGTCCCAATCCAGCATCATGATTGCGCTTCTACAAACATCTTGTATTTGTGTTTGCTCAATGTCATTGAACTTAACAAAGGTTGCGTAGGTATCATAATGCCACATCAGCTGACAGCCTGAAGTTAGTTTTAAGAAGTTGTAGTTGTATTTCTTGTCAACATATAGCTCAATGATACACTGTAATTTCCTGTTCAACACAGGACGTATGCTCATGTAGTGTCTACTACCTTCTTTGGGTACACCCCAGGCTTTGTACATTGCTTCTTGTGCTAGCTTGTTTTTGGTTGCAAATGTATCCCAACTGTCGTTGACAGGTATTTCATCTATACTGTGTGTTTTTTCCCAGTGTAGATTATTCAGATCATTGCTGGTCCAGGTAACACTATCAAGTTTTGACTGATGTCCACCGTGTTGTCGCCATAGCTCGTAGGATTGATTCATACTGTACTTAATGACGTATTAGACTCTAGGCATTCTTTACCTGGTCGAGATGTTTGCATTGACCACGGAACTTGTATCCTGGGCAGGTACATGTTTGCTCATCTGTGTCCACCTGGTATGTGTTGCCGTTGCTACCAGCAACCTCCACTACCGTTGCTGGTGTTTCTTCTTCAATCTCGCCGATCTTCTCAAACTTGCGACCTGAGCGGAAAAACTTCTTGGGCACTGCATACTTGTCCAGTCCTCTGCTATAATCGCCTACCTGAAACCACACAAGTTTGTCAGCATCGTTCACATAATAAATGTGAGGCTGGTAGGTAAAATCACCTACCGTGCCTGTTGTTTCACGCAAAATACGAATCATATTTGCTCCACAGTAACCAGTCGACGTGCTTTGCCGCTGTATGCACTGGCACTTGTTCCTACAAGTTGACAACCTTTGTCTAACGCCGAGTTTTCATGAAGTGCTGTTACGATTCCAACAAAACTTCCGTCGTAATACACTCTGTATCGCTGAAACATTATTTCCTCACAAAAATGTAAACATCGCCACAATGCTTCATGGCAAGTTCATCAATGTATGCATCGAAGCTTTCGCTCCGCCCATACTCGTTGTACAACTCCACTTCACGACCTACGTCGAATTCTGTTTCCATTGCTTTCTCCTTACACGTTTACCATGCAGTTTTGTTCTGCATTGAGTTCTTTAATCATGCGCTGATTGTGATACACACCGTATGCTTCGATTACCTGCTGTGGAACAGCGTATGGGTTGCGGGTAACAAACACTTGATGTTGATCAAACGTGATGCCCATGAATTTTGCGTCTTTTTCGAGGATTTTGATTGCGGTTGAAAGTTTCATATCTAGCTCTCCTAACTTTCTATACTATTAGTATAGCCGAAAATTACATTATGGTCAACCTATTTTACTAAATATTTCATGCAATTTCAAAATTTACTTGCGAGCGGATGCAGTTTTACGCAAGATGCCATTGGTGGTATACCACCTACATCCAAAACACCAGGTGGCTGTAGTTTTATAGATGATCCAGAATATCCAGCTGCACCCTGTAGATCGTGGGCTAGCTTTTTAAGCCGATGGTTAAACGTTACCAGTTTTGCAAATTTTGCAGGCGGTGGGCATGGTATAGTTTACACTAAAAAAACAATTATAGATGCACTCGAAAAATATAATTACCACCCAAATAACACCTTAGTAATTTTTAACATTACATCACCTGGCCGCTTCGATTTGTTTTGTGACTGGGATTCAGAATATAAATCTTCCATGGTGTATTGGGATCAAACACATTTTGACTACACGGTAATTGAAAAGTATAGCCCTCCATGGAAAGACGAATTTAGCAAACTGAGTGTTGATGAAATTAATCAAAGAAGTATAGATGCTCTCAGCGAATTATTTACATATTTAAAAACTAACAACTACCAATTTGTCTTTACGGTTATGGCAGAATTTACAAATATACCAAATTTACCTTTAGTACACAAATACTCAGATCATATGGTTACTTTTGGTTCATATCAAGGAATGTATGAATATGCAAAAGCTAACAATTTACTTCTATCAGACGATTTACATCCTACTACCGAGGCGCATAAACAATTTGCAAAATTTGCATACGATTTTATACAAAAAAAAGCCCGGTAGCTAGCCGGGCGATATGAGGGAATTTGGAGTGGACGATAGGAATCGAACCTACCTAGAACAGATTTGCAGTCTGTCGCCTCACCGATCAGCCACGTCCACGTAAATCTTACAGGTACTTAGGACCTGTCCAGTTAATATCAAAGTCGTTGTCTAAGATGTTACCACGTGCCGCATTACGAGCAGGAGCCGCATAACCTGCTGGCATTAGGATGTCACCTTTACGGAACTTGTTGTCAGTGTCCACTGCAACAACAAAACCCCAAATGCAACCACCGTTGTCCTTGTAGATTTTTGTGTACTTAGGACCTGCCTTAACAGTGATACCATCAGCAAAATCTTTTACACGTTCCATGGCACGGTCGTAATCTTTTTTACCGTATTCGGTTTTAAGAGTCCACATACGATAATCGTCTACAATAGCATTAACCAAATTTTGGATTTCGTTTTTCATATCCTGCTCCGTTTTTGTTTATACTATTATAATATGACAGGTGCAGGTAAAGGTCAACCTTTTTCTGTGTTTTGGTTAACCTATTGTTGTTTGATTACACTTTTGTAGCCAATTTGTTGCAGTCCCGTGATAATCTATGCACAAATGTTTCAAATTGCTTTTGTTATGCGCTGTAATGCTTTGTGCTTGATGCATCAAGTCAACAAATTCATCTTCGGGCATTGCACACAACTGCTTTACAAGATAGACAATGGCATTGTGTCTTTTTTGTAGAGACTTGCCATCATAATCTTCATTCCAAAGACTCTGAAATGTTTGAAATCCGAGGTCACGCATGTGTGCTAAATGGTTCTTTGATGCATACACAATAAAAGGTTTTTCAGCAATCAGTGAGCGTATGGTTTTTTCTGTAATAAAAAACACATCACCACGGGTAGCAGTTTCAAAAACCACATCAGCGTACCAATTTTTACTGAGTTTAACCATGTTCAAACGTGTTGTATTGTTTGGGTAATACTGTGTTTGAAGCGTCTGATTATCTACACTGATTGGCTGCCATTGATCATACCATTCGTCTAGCTTTTGTAAATCTGTGCTCTTACGAAACCAATCACCAGGCGATTCATAAATCGCATACCCACTGATGTGTATCTCTGGCCGTCTCCAACTTGGCGGTCCTCCACCCTGAAGATTACTTAAAAAGAAATATTGATTGAGATTTTCAGTTTCTAAGATGTATGAAAAAGCACATCGTGCAAGGCTGTGTCTACCAGCAAGGTAACTGAATCGTTTTGCACCAATGACTGCTTCAACTGGGTCTGATACCCAATACTTGCCGCACAGCAATAATTGATCACAGACAGGAAAACTATAACAGTTATCACTGCCAAGTGCTTGCAACTTATGGTCTTCTAATCTATTTGGAGTATCTACCCAAAGTTCCCTGTGGGGAAATTTGGTCTTGTATTCTGCAATGATGCTAAGGATACCTGTGTGCTCAAGGCTCACAACTTGGCTATAAAAGTCAAGAACTACCGGCTCTGGGCCGGTATATTCAAACAGTTCTTGTGTGACCTGTGGTAAATTTACCGCCAAATCACCCTGACAGGACACTAGTATCCGATACACTAGATTCCTTAACTAGTGTACCAGCTGTATTGTACTGTGGTCGCAAATGTTTCGCCGTCATTGATAACAAAAGCACTAGTGCCTTGTGTTTGTTTAACGCCGTCAACATAATAGTCTGCCCAATCAAAGTTTATATCAGCACCATATGCTGCGCCATCGATTGTTGGATCAGTAACAACATCCAATGGAGGGTTCCAAGGTGCATCATAGTCTGCCCCAGTACTGTCTGTTTTACTCCATGTTACTCCATCATCGGGCGATGTCCAATCCGCAACGTAGTTTTCTTGGCAAGCAACCCAGTAAATATCACCCCCTGTTGGAGCAATAGTAATTGCGGCAGTATCTCTCCCAGGAACTGTATCATTTTGATGCACTGTAATAGAAAGTTCTGCTGTGGCCACCGGAAGATCAGTTTCATCTGTATCCAATGTCCAAGCCTGTGTGTGCGGAAGTGAAAAAGTCTGGGCGGCGGCACCGGCCCAAGAGATATCACAACTCACCGGACTGCTTCCGTCATTGCTGTTAACTTGAAAAGTCAACTTAATTTTTTTTGTAGCCATTATAATTCCTCAACTAGCCTACATGTATTTATACTCGGTAATATTTTAAACCCAGTACTGTAGTATTACAGGGTCATCAAGTGCTTCGTGTGGATTTGGCTTACCATGAAATACTAACACACTTACATCATCAATTACGCTAGGTGCTTTTGGATCAACAGGTTTGCGAGTTTTGAAGTTGTAACCGCCACTGCGTATTTCCCATTTATAACTGCGTATTTTTGTCTGATCAAAAAAGCGTAGTTGTTTAGGTGCTAGTGTGGCGTGTATATAATCTTGATCTCCGTGGAACCGACGTGCAATGTGTGTAGGATTGGTTACACTTTCAGGCTGAAATCTGTAGTACAAGTCTTTAAATTGCTCAACATCAAACCACATCACACTGCTGTTCATTGTGTATCGTGCAGGACGGAACAGATATCTAAAATCTCGCACGGCATAAAAAAACCCTGGCTTCTGTTGCCATATCCAATCAAGATTACCAGTGATTACCGTGTCCAAATCAAAGTACAGCAGTTTACCTGTATGGTGTTCAGGATTGAATAATTGTATCTTGTACCACCAACTCTGTTTTGGCCCTCGCAAACCTGGCCATTCTTGTAATCTATGATGAATAAATGGTGCAGGCACAGGCCTGTCAGCCTCTGTGTAAACATGCATTACCACTTGCGGAGTCAGATATTTGGTAAGTCCATTGTATAATTTTTCAACATAACTCCAGTCATATGCAACATCATGTATTACACAAGCACAATGGATTGTGTCTACTTCACCAAGTTGTCGCTTAATCTTTTTAGCCATAGTCCTGCTTCAATTTCATCTAGTGTGTATTCTGTGTGACAGATTTTTATAAACCAGTCTTCTCTGTCAACTTCTGGCGGTGAGTTGATGTCTTTCACGTTAATACTCACAGGGTATGCTAAACTGGTTGGATCTACCAGCACAGGGCAACCTGCAATAGCACCCTGTATACCCGGACCGCTGTTGTAATTTACCATTGTGTGTACATTAAAATCAATATCAAAAGAGTCATAGGTACCAGGAATCTTATGCGGATGATCCATCTCAACATTATCGTAGTCAACCTTCCAACGTGGATGGTGTCTTACCATGCAGAGATGCTCGTTGGTATATTTGTATATTTCCCGGATGGTGTTGTCCACCCAAGCATCCATGTCTATGTTGGCAACCTGTTGGCTTTTGCCATGCTGGGTTGCTATTACTATTTTGTTGCCGCGGTTTTGTTTAAAGGGCTGGAGTTGGATACCCAGTTTACGTGGACGATCCTTGTCAAGATTGTGTTGATGTCCATAGTAACCTTCAGCATTGATGTTGTTGATAGCAATCTTCCAAGTGATGTCTCTTTGTAACGCACCTACGTCAATCACTATCACCGGCTTGCCTTGTGCTCGATAGTGTTCGTAAACTTCCTTGTTTTTTGCCATGCGTCCGTGCCATAACACGCTCCAAATAATTGCAGCATCGCAGTCCATGCTGTCGGGTACTGGCTTAATACCTGCACTTCTACAACTTGACAAAAATCTGTCAAGCACAGGAACACTGTTACGAGCGCACTGCAAAGGATAATATGCTATGTTATTGATCACTAAATACTCACATGAAATATACTGTAATTACCACTTTCAATCAAGAAGGTCTCGAAATATATGGACAGAAAATGATTGATACGTTTGAGCAACACTGGCCCAAAACAGTAGATTTAGTTGTGTACTCTGAGAATTGTAATCCACGTACTACTAAACCAAATGTAAAGGTTGTTGACTTACTGGATGTTAATAAAAGTCTGCGCAAGTTTTTGAAACGCCATATAAACAATCCTGAAGCAAACGGCGGACGCGGACCTCATAACACTAACATTTGGAGTGAAAAGAAAAGTTTCAAATGGCAAGCAGTACGGTTTTGCTATAAAGTGTTTGCTACCCAGCATGCCGCTGAAACTGTTACTACAGATTGGCTTATATGGTTGGACGCCGATAGCCATACTCACAGTGCTGTTACAGAAGAATTTTTACAAAAAGTTTGCCCGCATAATCACCTAATCAGTTATCTTGGTCGCACAGACAGATATCACAGTGAATGCGGTTGGGTTGCCTACAACATGCAAGATCCATTGGCAACACAGTACATACAACAGTTTGCTAACATGTATGAAACTGATGCAATATTCAACTTCAAAGAATGGCACGACAGTTTTATTTGGGACGAAGTGCGTAAATATTTCCGCGATAATATGGGTGCTACTTTTTACAATCTAAATCCAGAACCTGACACAAAAGGACTAGCAGGGCATCCATTTATAAACAGTGAACTAGGCAGTGTAATGGATCATAAAAAGGGTGACAGAAAGCATCGCGGGCATAGCAAAGCCAAAGAAGTTCGATTGCACACTGATCACCCTTACTGGCGTGGCGTACTAGGAGGTTAAATGTACACAAAACATGGTTGGTGGTTCCCAGACGAAGATATTCACTTTTGTGAAATGCTGGATAAGAACATTGCCAAAGGTAATCTTCCTGTGTATCAAGAACCTGTGCGCAAACGCAGTTTACGCTATGTAACAAACCGCAGATTGGCGTTGGACATTGGTGCTAACATTGGATTGTGGAGTCGAGACTTATGCGCAGAGTTTGAAAGTGTAATGGCATTTGAACCAGTTGAACAATTTCGGTTATGTCTTGAAAAAAATGTACCCGCTGATAACCTGCTTACCTTGCCTTGTGCGTTAGGAGAACATGAAACCACAATACAAATGATTGTCACTGAAGGCAACACTGGGCACAGTCATGTAGATCAAAACAGTTTAGGTGCTGGCAACGTAGAGATGCATACATTAGATTATTTTATGTTGACGGATGTAGACTACATTAAAATTGACTGTGAAGGATACGAGTTGCCAATTGTACGTGGAGCAGAAGAAACAATCAAACGCTGTAAACCTATAATGGTAGTTGAGCAAAAACTGCACGAAGACACAGGCAAAACAGTTGACACTCAGTTTGACGCTGCCGAGCTCATCAAAAGTTGGGGTGCAAGAGAATTAACTCGTGTGCGTCACGACGTTATACTAGGTTGGTAGATAGGGGAGAAAATGCTTGTATATATCGCCACGTCGGCTATGTTCAATTGTCCAATGGCAACCTGCTAAATCATATAACCACTGTGATCTTTCTGGCATCAGTGGATTTTCAATATCCTTGAGTGTATGGTTGGCAACGTCCCAGGTCACTGCACTAGGTTCGCTTACAAATATAGGCACACCTTCAAGCACAGCAGCTACACTACTACTGCTATTGTAAAATATTCCACAATGTGCTCCTTTTATGTTATCTTGTAGGGTACAGGTTAATGGATCCACAACTGTTACGTCGTTAAAATGTCGCACAAACTTTTGCCAATCAATTTTGTTTGATGGATGCGGACGTATTAAAACTTTCCTTGCGGTTTGGGCCCTGATTATTTTTAATGTTTTGCGTAACCATTGATGCTGGTCAAAGCCTTTAGCGTTCCATCCACTGTCTCTTTGCAGGCATATCAATATATGATTCCCAGTACCGCGCCAGGTTTTCATGATTAGATTTAAACTGCTTGCAATGTTAATCCATTGTTGAGAAGTTGAGTTTGCATTTGCATATTCGCCTTCATTGTAGAACACACTGTCAAGACTGTAGCGCAACCACATGTCTCCACTGTGACTAAACTTGAAACAACTGCCGTCAATGCTCATTACACGGCCACCAATTAGTTTTTGATGCTCAATTATATCTCTGCGAAAGTAGATGTGTGGTCCACTAAAGTTCATGCCCACCCAGCCAATAATCACTGCTAAACGTGCGTTTACCAATCTACGGTCAAGGCCACCAATAAAAACCCTAGCTCCTTGGCTGGTAGCACCTTCTGCAAATGCCTGCATGAGTTGAACTTTTAGTTTGTGGTTTTGTATTTTTGGTAAGCTGCCCATGTACACAGCCACGTCAAAATCAAAAGCCATGCTTATTCTCCATTAAGCATGCGCCAGGCTGTACCGTCTTTCATTTCTTGTACGGTAAATTGTTGATACGCTAGGTTGCAAAGCAAGTTGCGCACTTCTTCTACTCTGGGCATGCGTGGGTTCTCAATTAAAGCAAGGTCTGTGTTTGCCAGTGGCTGTGCAGCATTAGGACCCATTGTGAAAACTGGTTTGCCATATATCAAACTTTCCACTGCTGCAATGCTGTTAAAGGTAACCATGCAGTGTACATCTCTGCTGAGAGCCATCTCCATTGTGTCGGTGTTGACCCTGTCACTGCGACCCATCTTTTTACGAATGACAATTGGTCGGTCAGTGTGCTTCTCAATCTGTTGAACGGTATTGTCCAACCACTCCTCAAGATCAAGATTCCAATAATTCATGGCTTTTTGACTGGGAGGACATATTAAAATGTTTTTACCTGGGCGATGTTTATGCACATGGGTGTTGGTAAAATTTAATCTGTCGTCAGGGCAATTTGGATCTAAGTTGCCCACGTACTGCATGTTGTTTTTGGTTATGCGATGGTAAGTTTTGTGTTTCCAGTTTCCAAAGTAGCCTGTATCTATATAAAAATAATCCCTGCCCTCTTCAGCACACCTATGTATAATCTTGCGTTTTGCTATGCCTCTAATTACCACTGGTATATTGCTGTCAAAATCAGGCGTCTTTTTACTGATTGTTATAACACCATCACTGCCAGTTAAGAAAGCATCTAATATAACGTCCACTTTTTTAATCTCCGGTTCTAATTCTGGATCAGGATCACCATCAACGACTCCCACACAATTAGGTGTTAATGGTAAATGATCCAACAACGATTCAAAGTCGTTGTCTTTAAACCATAGTCCATCAGGATCTCTGCGTTTCCATAAAAAACTTTTGATAATGTTTTTCAGGTTATCAGGCAGTTCTAAATCTTCTG
>Ga0070749_10003638_pt1 | contig 10291 bp, 7 predicted proteins | sample VirMetDEL_Nov_18_FD_75180 | JGI IMG/M metagenome (GOLD analysis project Ga0070749, IMG submission 75180) | Aqueous microbial communities from the Delaware River and Bay under freshwater to marine salinity gradient to study organic matter... | ecosystem: Environmental > Aquatic > Marine > Coastal...
TAAACACTTGTTAAGCTTAGACGGAAAATTTATAATTGATTATCCAATTAATACGCTAAAACAAATGGGCTGTGAAAATATTACAATTATTTTGGGAGGAGCGCACTTTTCTCAAGTTGTTGGATATCTGCAAGATGGCTCTAGATATGGTATGAATTTTAATTATGTATATCAGGGAGAGCCTAAGGGAATCGCTCACGCAATAAGTTTATGCAAGCGCCAAGTCGCAGACTCTGATTCTTTTGCAGTTTGCCTTGGTGATAACATTTTTGAGAATAAAGTTAATTTTGAAAATGATAGCAATCATATTGATAATGATTGCGCAAAAATAGCATTAGTAAAACATAAAGAGCTTAATAGATTTGGTGTAGCCTCTATTAAAAATAATAAAATATTAAAAATAGAAGAAAAGCCAGAAATATTAGATGATAATTATGATAATTATGCAATTACAGGATGTTATTTATTTAATAAAAAATATTTTGATTTTTTTGAGTCTCTAAAGCCAAGTGTTCGTGGAGAGTATGAAATTACAGATATTTTAAATGCCTATAAACAAGCAGATAGTTTGAAATGGTCTTCTGTTGACGGACTTTGGAGTGATGCCGGAACTCACGAATCAATAAATTTTGTAAATAATTATTTTTATAATAATAAATAAATGAAAAATAAAGTAAGTGTTTTAGGAAGCGGCTTTGTATCAAGTCATTTAAATTATAACAAGATATTGGATAGACTTGATTTATCAGAGATAAATATTGAAAGTTTAATTAATAAAAATAAACCAGATATATTAATTAACTGTATTGGAAAAACGGGAAGGCCAAATATTGATTCTTGTGAAAATGAAAAAGAAATAACATCTGCAACAAACACCGCTTTACCAATATTGCTTGCAAAAGTATGCGAAAAACACTCAATTAAATTAATTCAAATTAATTCTGGGTGTATTTATTTTGGAGAATCTCCTAATATTATTGAGTATAAAGATTCAGATGATAAAATTATTAAAAAAGATTTAGGTTGGAGAGAAGATGATTTTGCAAACCCCAAATCATTTTATTCTAAAACTAAATATGCTTGCGATTTATCAATAGGTGATATGGGAAATGTTGCAATTTTAAGAATTAGAATGCCTATATCTGAGCAAAAATCAGAAAGAAATTTAATATCAAAATTAAAAAAATATAAACAAGTTATTGATATTCCAAATTCTATGACATATATTAATGATTTAGTAAAATTTATTGATTTTGTTATTAATAAAAATTTAAGCGGTATATATCATGTAACAAATCCAGAGCCAATGACAGCCGCACAAATAATGAAAGAATATAAAAAATATATTAAATCTCATTTATTTGAAATAATTGACGAGTCAGAGCTTGATAAAATAACAAAGGCAAAAAGATCAAATTGTATATTAAATACAGATAGATTAAAATCTACAGGATTTGTGATGACACCATCAGAAGTAGCCATACAGTCTTGCGTTAAAGAATACTGTTCATAATTATTAATAATAAAGCATTGTTTAGAATACTTTATTTGGATAATTATGAAATCAACTAATAATATTAAAAAGTTAGCGGATAAATTTGAAAAAAATTTAAATAAAATAGCTCAAAATTATTTTATATCTGGAACAGATAAGATAAATTTAAATTTATTTATAGAATGCATAAATGGCAATTTTGGAACAAAAATATCTAAAGATATTAAAAACATGTTTGAAGACAAGAATGTAAAGATAAAATATATAAATGAAATTATTAACAATTTATTAAAAAGTCAAAGTCGATCACAGACAGAAAATAATGCTAATATATTATTAGACATAGTAGAATCAATATATAAGCCATTACAAAATACGATAGAAGCATTTAAAGAATCAAAAGAAGAAGGTCAAGAGTTTTCTGAAGAACTTTCTTTATTTATAAATAAAGAATTTAAAAATCAATATGATTTAATCAAACCTCTTTATGATTCTCTTATTAGAATTAAAGATAAAATTTAAATTTGTTTTGTTATCTGTAGTGCAACATAGCGAAAATATTTAGCTATGCATATTTTAAGATATTTTTAACGATGTCAATTTTTAGAGAGCATAAAACAATTGCAGACCGTTCTGCCTCTGACCGTAGGCGTCATAAAGAAAAAATTGAAAAAGCGATTAGAGAAGGCATTCATCATATTGTTGCTGATGAAAGTATAATTGGGGAGAACGGCAAAAAAAAATTTAAAATACCAGTCAGAGGTATTAAAGAATATAGATTTGTCTATGGGGACAATTCCAATAAACAAGTTGGGTCGGCTCCAGGCAAAGATATTAAAAGAGGCCAAAAAATTGGCGAGTCTAATCAGCAGCAACAGTCTCCTGGAGATAGGGCCGGGAGCGAAAAAGGTGAAGAGTTCTATGATGTAGAGATAACCTTAGAAGAACTTTCAAAATATCTTTTTGACGAATTAGATTTACCAGATTTACAAAAAAAACAATTAACAAATATATCCTCAGATAAATTAAAGAGAAATGGCTATCGAACAGAGGGCATACTTCCAAGACTAGATAGAAAAAAATCGGCAATAGCAAGAATAAAAAGAATGAAAGCATCTGGGTTTAAGTCAGATGAAGCCGAAGATGGAGAATCGTTTCCTTTTCACGAAGATGATTTAAAGTATAGACATTATAAATTAAAAAAAGAGCCATGCACAAACGCTGTAATATTTTTTATTATGGATGTATCAGGCTCAATGGACACAGATAAAAAATTTTTAGCCAGAAGCTTTTGTTTTTTGATGTATCAGTTTTTAAGAAGTAAATATGAAACTCTTGAAATTGTTTTTGTAGTCCATGATATGGAAGCGCGAGAAGTTGATGAAAAGTCATTTTTTACTCAAACAACTTCTGGTGGAACATTTGCATCTACTGGCCCAGAGCTAGTTAGAGAAATAGTTGATAAAAGATTTCATCCATCATCATGGAACATATATATATTCCAATGTAGCGATGGAGATAATTATCAGACAGATAATGAAAAATTTTTACAAGAAGTATCTGCACTAAAAGACATATCTCAACTTTATGGATACTGTGAAATAAATCCAGATAAAAAATCATCTGGTTCATATGTAGATTATAATAATTTATTTTTGTTATTAAATCCCATAGCAGATAATAAATTAAAGCTTGCAACAATTTATTGTAAAGAAGATGTTTGGCCAGCTTTTAAAAATATTTTAGGCGGAGTAGATAAATGAGCGATTATAATCTTGATACTCTACAGCACTGGGATGAAAAAATATGCCAAATTGCTAAAAATTATAATCTTGATTGGTTTGAAATAAATTATGAATCAATTGATTATTATGAAATGATTGGAGCTATGGCGCATCACGGAATGCCCAGCATGTATAGTCATTGGTCTTTCGGTAAATCTTTTGAACGCACGCATCAAATGTATAATTTGGGGCAAGAAGGTCTTCCGTATGAATTAATAATTAATAGTAATCCATCAATTGCATATTTGATGAGAGAAAACCCATTACCATTACAAATATTAATTATGGCGCATTGTGTTGGCCACTCTGATTTTTTTAAAAACAATAGAATGTTTAAAAATACGAGGCCAGAGGGAGTAATACAAAGATTTAGATCTGCAAAGAAAAGAATTCAGTCTTACATAGAAGATCCAACTATTGGTATTGATGAGGTAGAGAGGGTTATTGACGCTTGTCACGCAATACAATTTCAAACAACCAAGTATGGTCTACGAAGAAGAACTCAAGAAGAAATACGAGAAGAAAAATTAAATAATTTAAAAAAAGCAAAAGCAAATGAAGATAAATCCTTAATATCTAAAATAGAAAAAGAATTAGAAAAAACACCGTTAGAGCCAGACTATGATATCTTAGGGTTTATTTCTGAAAATGGAAAATTACCTGACTGGAAAAAAGACATTATAGAAATTATAAGAGATGAAGGCCAATATTTCTGGCCGCAAATTCAAACTAAAATAGCAAATGAAGGCTGGGCATGCGTAACGGGAGATACTTTAATTGATACTCCTGAAGGTTTAATGACTGCAAAAGAGCTTGTTGAATCTCGTAACGGAAAAGTTTTTGATGGAGAGCAGTATCAAGATTTAATAGATTGGCATCATAATCCGTCAACAAATAGAATAAAAGTAACAACTAGTAGAGGTTATATTATTCACGGAAGCGAGAATCATCGTATTTTAGTTGGGTCTGAATGGAAATATCTAAAAGATCTAAAAATAGGAGAGCAAGTTTCTATTGCGCTTGGCAATAATACATGGAATACAGAGTATCAAAAAATAAATCAAGTATTAAAGTTAGCGGAATCTTCTAATGTTTTAGCGAAAAAATTTAAGGTATCAACTGCTCAGATAAGAAGACATCGTGCAGGAATTAAAACAAGAGCAGATTTAGATTCTTTAAATATAATTTCAAAAATTATAGATAATAATAAAGATTTTTCTAATTTATTTTTAAAAGGTAAAAAAAATATAAAATTTCCAGAGTTAATTTGTGAAAAATTAGCCAATGTAATAGGCATGATTATTGGAGATGGCGGATTTTGGGCAAGAAAAGATTCCAATAGATTAAAATCCGTATTTACAACTGGAGATGATGAGTTAAAAGATTTATTTAATTTAAACATTAAAGAATTATTTGATAGTGATTGTAGAATTAAATGGGATAAGACAAGGTGGCGGGTTGAAATACCATCAGATATTATTGTTAAATGGTTCGTTAAAACATTTAATTTTCATGTTGGCAATACGGCAAAAATTAAATTTATACCAAATCAAATAATGAAATCGCCAAAATCTGTCGTATCTGCATTTTTAAGGGGTTTGTATGATACAGACGGATGCGCAGCAAAAAATGGAAATGTAATATATGTTACAACATCTCCAATATTAGCTAAACAGGTTCATGAGTTATTACTTAAATTTGGAATAATATCTAGTCTGAGTGCAACAAAATCAAAAAATCCAAATCATAATGACTGTTATAGAATATCTATTAACGGGAAATTTTCTGAGAAATTTTCTCAAGAGATAGGTTTTAATTTAAAAAGAAAACAATTAATATTAGATAGTTTTATAAAAAATAAAAAATGGTTTATTAAATCAAAAGATACTGTAAAAATTATATCTATTGAGAGCGATGTTGGCGAAGTTTATGATTTTACGGTAAAAAATACTCATAAATATAGAGCGTCATGTTTTATTAATCACAATAGCTATAATCATTATAAAATTTGTCATGAATTAAATTTACCATCATCTATTCATATTCCAATTATAAAGTCTCATAATCAAGTTATAAGACCTCACGTTGGTGGCATAAACCCATACCATCTTGGATTCCATATGTTTCAGCATATAGAGAAAAAATATGGATATGAGGAGTGCTTGATAGCAAGAGAAGCATGCCACGACGGATCTTTTATAAGACAATATTTAGATAAAGAATTATGTTACGAATTAAATCTTTTTTCTTATAGTGAAAAAAAGAAATCTTTAATTACAATTGATGATATTTCAGATGACGACGGATGGGAAAATATAAGAAATGAATTAGCGAAATCTGTTGGTGGCGGCTCCATACCGATAGTATATGTAGATGAAATTCATAAAAATGGCGATATAATTATAAAGCATGAGCACGACGGAAGAGATCTTGACGCAGAGCATGCAAGAAATGTATTGAATCATATAAAATATTTATGGAATAATAATGCTAAAATTTTAGCAAAAGTAAGCGATAAATTAATCTCAATCGAATGAATGGAAAGGTAAAATGAGCACAAAAGAAGAACTATTAAAACAAATTCAAATAGCCCGTGAAAATTCAAATAATAAAAAAAAGTTTTCCGGAAATTTGATGGATTATATTGAGCTAATAGAAAAAGATCCATCTATTGTTAAAAGTGCTCATAAGCGTTTATATGAAGCACTTATAGACCACGGCTCATATAGTATGCCTGACTCTAACTTCAGGAAATATAAAATATTTGATGGAGAAAATATAAAAATTTATAATTATTTTGAAAATGAATTTTTTGGAATGGAAAATGTTATTTCAAAAATAATGAGCTTCCTTTCTTCGGCTGCTCAGAAAGGAGAAGAGTCAAGACAGGTTCTTTTACTTATGGGTCCTGTTGGTGCTGGTAAATCAGCTTTAACTGAACACATTAAAAAAGCTCTAGATGGAAAGCCTTATTTTCATTTAAAAGGAGACCCCCATCGAGGAGAACCTCTTCAATTAATTCCAAGATCTTTAAGAGATTCATTTGAAAAAACTCTTAATGTAAAAATTGATGGAGACATTTCCCCAATAGCTCGCCATAAATTAATGAATGAGCTAGATGGCAAATATGAAAATTTTGAAATTGAAGAGAGTACTTTTTCACAAAGAGCCAGGAGAGGCGTTGCATCAGTTCCACCAATGGACGCAAACTCTCAAGATGTTTCTGTACTTATAGGGTCTGTAGATATATCTAAACTTGATAAATATTCAGAAGATGATCCAAGAGCATTATCTTTAAATGGAGCTTTTAATGTTGGTAATCGCGGAATTGTGGAATTGGTAGAAGTGTTTAAAAATGAAATAGAGTTTTTACACACCATCATTACGGCCACACAGGAAAAGCGCGTGCCATCCCCAGGAAAATCAGACATGCTTTATTTTGATGGCGTAATAATTGCTCACTGTAACGAAGCAGAGTGGAATAGGTTCCAAAGCGAACATACCAATGAAGCTATTATGGATAGAATTGTAAAAGTAACTGTGCCGTATTGTCTTGAACTAGATCAAGAAATAAAGATTTATGAAAAAATGCTAAGTAAATCAGAATTTAAGGCACATATCGCTCCACACACTTTAAAAATAGCATCAATGTTTTCAATCATGTCTAGATTAAAACCATCTAGCAAATGTGATCTTTTAACTAAGATGAAAATTTATAACGGAGAAGATATTATTGAAAAGGGGCGGGTTAAAAAAGTAGATATCAAAGATCTGAAAGAAGAGGCTAAGCATGAAGGGCTAGATGGAATCTCTACAAGATTTATAACTAAAGCTTTAGATCACGCCCTGACTAACTCAGAAAAGAATATGATAACTCCAGTTTCTGTTATGGAATCATTATCAAGAATGGTAAAAGAGCAGATTAGCGATGAACAATTTAAATCTAATTGTTTAGAACTTTTGCAAAAAACAATTAGAGAAGAATATCTTAAAATTCTTGAAAATGAAATTGCAAAAGCATTTATTTCAGCATATGAAGAACAAGCACAATCATTATTTGATACTTATCTAGATAATGCTGAAGCATATACTACTAGAACAAAATTAAAGGATCGCGTTACTAAAGAAGAACGTCAGCCAGATGAGAATTTTATGAAATCAATTGAAGAACAAATTGGCATTACTGGTTCATCAAAAGATGGATTTAGAAGCGATGTTGCGGCCTATATGTTTGCAAGAATGAGGCGAGGCGAAAAAGTCGAGTACAAGACATATGAACCATTAAAAGAAGCAATCGAGTCATATTTAATCAGTTCGATTAAATCAGTTGCTCGCATCGTAACTAAATCAAAAACTCGGGATGATGATCAGCAGAAAAAATATTCTGAAATGGTAGAAACTATGATTGAAGAGTATGGATATACCGCAGAATCTGCCGAAGAAATTCTGGCTTATGCTGCAAATAATTTATGGCGTGATAGCTAATTTCAATTTATAAAATATTGACATGTCGTTCTGTTGTGCTTATCGTTAAGCTTGCAAACGACATTTTTATAAATTAAGGTGGTTATGATATTTTTACAAATAGTAAAAGTATTTTTATATATTTATATTGGATTGCATAATCCACACATAAATGAAACTTGCCCAGATGGAATGACTTCGACTGGGGCAGGATCTTGTATTGATATATATCCTATTGGGGCATCTGAAGACACCAAGCCAACATTAAGTTTGTCTGGTTTGCCTGAAGATTATATTGATTTAAAAGGTAAAACGTGGGATTTGAAATCTATATGTGAATCTCAGAATAAAAGAATGTGTTCATTAAACGAATGGACTTCTGCGTGTCGTGGAACAAAGAAAGAAAATTGCCCACCACTTAAACCATATATTGCCCCTAATTGGGATTTAGTAGCTCGTCGTGATAAAAAAGAATTAGAACGGTTAAACCAATATTCCACCCCCAATCAATACCCGCTTTGTAAAAGTAATACTGGCGCTAGAATGATGCTCAATTCAGCTCAAGAGTGGGTTTCATATGGTATTAACCAATATGTGTTAACACGTGGATATTGGTCACGACCAGGCCAATGTAATAGTATTAATACGGCTCATAGCCCTCGGTGGCATGACTATGCTACTACTGGAAGGTGCTGTGTTAACTCTACAATTAAATAGAAAATAATTTATCAATATATTTGCATTTAATATATTTGCATTTAATATATTATAAATAGGTGATTTATGGGCGATACTTCATTGGCTCCAAGAACAGTAGGTATAGATAAATTTTATTTTAAAAAAGTAGACGTTACCTGGGGCACATTTAATAATAATGCTGATGCAGCTGTAACTTTAAAAACTAAAAACTCTATATTATTAATTAATGAAGGTAATAGCATTGTTGAAGTATCTTTTAATGGAAATACTGTACATGGCGAGTTAAATCCATCAAATGGCACAGGATCTTTAAAAATAGATGATACTAGTATTGTAAAAATTTGGTTTAGATTAAAAACGGGAAAATCATCTATTATTAGAATTCAAAATGATGCCAGTATTAATTCTGGATTTACGTCAACAGCCTCTTCTCCAACTGGCTCTGAAAGATCAGATATAGACGCTTTTGGAAGATTAAGAGTATCAAACCCTTATACATTATTTGAAAATAAACAAATTTCTGACAATGGTTCACTTATTTGGAATTCCACAACGGCCTCTGGCGGTAGCACGACTTATTCAAGCTACAGGGCGTCTACCAAATTAATAGTTACATCAACTATTAATTCAAAAGTAATAAGGCAGACAAAACAAAGATTTAGTTATCAATCCGGTAAAAGTCTCTTAATATTAACTACCTTTGTAATGGGCGCAGGACAAGAAGGAGTGTCTAAAAAGGCCGGATATTTTGATCAGGACAATGGAATATTTTTCCAAAACAATGGAAATGTTAATTCATTAGTTATTAGAAGCAGCGTTAGTGGGACCGCTGATGATAACGAAGTAAATCAAGAGGATTGGAGCATTGACCCAATGGATGGCTATGGCCCAAGCGGAATAACATTAGATATAGAAAAAGCTCAAATATTTTTTGTTGATATAGAGTGGCTTGGAGTCGGTAGTGTTCGATGCGGATTTGTAATCAATGGAAATATATATTATGTCCACAGATTCGATCACGCAAATATTATAGACTCTGTGTATATGTCTACTCCTAATTTACCAGTTCGTTATGAAATTCAAAATTTATCTTCGGCTACAGGATCATCTTTAGAGCAAATTTGCTGCTCTGTAATTTCTGAGGGAGGGTATGAAAATCAAGGGCTATCTTTTGCCATAGACCGTGGAATATCTTCACTATCAGGAGTTGATAACACTCAGCTTTATCCACTTATATCAATAAGACACAAACTTGGTGCTTATGGATATCAGATATTACCACAATTTTTAGATGTTTTATGCACAAGCTCTAATGCCACTTTCAAATGGGCACTAATACTAAATCCAACAATTGCCGGTACTGATGCCGCTTCTTGGGTAGACGTTACAGGGAGTGCAGTACAATATGACGCATCAAGAACTTTATTAAACTATTTGACTGGCGGCACAACAATAGTATCAGGATATGGCTCGCAAAAAGTCACAACATCTACCTCTTTAGTTCAAGGTATTTTAACTTTAGGAACAACAATTGCTGGCGTTAGAGATGAATTAGTCCTTGCAGTCCAGAAAGTTGGCAGCGGGGGAAGCACTGATGAATTTATCGGATCTCTTAACTGGAAAGAATTTGCTTAATATTTTATTCATCACTTGATTTTCTATTAAACATAGTTATACTATTGATACTTGATTTAGGCGTGGCTGCTACGCTCTAAAAATTATTAAATTTGGTGGTAATTTATAAAATTACTTTAAGTTAAAGATTTAGTCTCAGATAAAGGGGCACTTTAGGTTTATATATTGTTGATGGATGAACTTTATGAAGAATAAAAAGCCTATTATTATATCA
>Ga0070749_10003641_pt1 | contig 10287 bp, 8 predicted proteins | sample VirMetDEL_Nov_18_FD_75180 | JGI IMG/M metagenome (GOLD analysis project Ga0070749, IMG submission 75180) | Aqueous microbial communities from the Delaware River and Bay under freshwater to marine salinity gradient to study organic matter... | ecosystem: Environmental > Aquatic > Marine > Coastal...
CACACCGGGGCGTCCGGGCCGTCGTCGCTTACGTTCTCTGCGAAGAAGTCGTGGCTGCTCGGCATCGAACGGTACCATGAGGTCACGAAGTCGTGGTCGGACATCTTCTATCAGGTGTTTGTGTTTGCTGACGGCGAGATTTGGGAAGGGCGAGACCTGCGGCGTGCGTCGACGTCGAAGGCAGCGAACGCTATCACCGTGCATCTGCCCGGCAACGACCCGAAGGTGACGCCAGCGCAACACGAGTCGTTCGTGAAGGTAGCCCGGTGGGCGACGTTCGGTGACCCTGCGAAGGTGCGGGGGCATTCGGACCGGTCGGCTACGGCGTGCCCCGGTAACAATGGGCGTATCGAACTGGACGCTATCCGGGCTGCGCTGGCTCATCAGCCTCCGCCGCCGGCGCCGCAGCCCGACACGGCAGACCTTGATGCGTTGACCGAGAAGGTTGCGGGGCTTGAACTGTCCGTTGGGGTGCTGCGTACCCGCCTCGGGTTGCTGGAAAACCTTGCCCGTACCCCCGCTGAGGATGCGGATTCTATCATCGAAGAAATCCGTCGCCGTCTGGTAGACTGATAGAATGTTCGTGACTGCCGTATCCGCTTGCTGGGCTTGGATTGCCTGCGCCGTGCACCTCGTGTGCTGGCGTCGGCTCCGGTCTGGGCAAGGACAGTTTAGCTACACGTGGAGCTATCTGTCGTTGGGTACCGCAGCTTTGACGTTTACCTACGCCACCGCATACACGTGGCTGGCGTTCGGCAACCCGGACCGTGCAGAATGGTCCGAGATGCTTGCGTACGTTGCCCTCGTAGGGTGGCCCGTTGTTTGGATTCTTCCCGGATGGGCCACCCTGTACGCCTTCAAGATTCAACGGCGACTGGTGGAGGGGCATGAAAGATGAGCAGCGAAGTGGTGGCGGCGCTTCTCGGGTCGGGTGTGCTTGGTGCGCTCGGGTCGGGGATCATGGCCGTTGTGCGTGCCCGTAATGAGGCAGAGAAGGCAGACGCCCACACGTTGCAGGTGGTGCATAGTGTGTACGACGACACTCTCGAAACAGTTATGAATCGGGTGTCGTTGCTGGAGCAAAGGATCGGGGATCTGGAAACAGCGAATGTGAAGTTGCGTAGACGAGTGAACCAATTAGAGATATACATTATTCGAGAAGGGCTACCCCTTCCGGAAGAACAGGACTGACAGATGAGCCCCCGAATCCTTTACTTCGATATTGAAACGTTCCCGCTGCTGGCCCACGTGTGGTCCAAGTTTGTGGACGGCCCGGTTGTGTCCATCGAGCGGGAGTGGAGCATTGCTTCTATTGCGTGGCAGTGGGAAGGCGAGAAGCGGACGCATGCGATGGATGCCCGTGACAATCCGCATGATGACACCGCTATGGTGGAGAAGATGTGGGATCTGTTTGACGAGGCCGACGTGGTGATCGGTCACAACGCTAACGGGTTGATATCAAGAAGGTGCAGGGCCGGATGTTGCTGCTCGGCATGACGCCGCCGTCTCCGTTTCAGTCGATCGACACGCTGTCAGTTATCCGCAAACATTTCAAGCTGACATCTAACCGTCTCGGGGATGTGTGTGAGGCGCTCGGGCTCGGAGGCAAGGTGTCCACTGGCGGTTGGGAGTTGTGGGCGGGGTGTCTCGCCGGCGACCCTGCGGCGTGGAACAAGATGGTGAGGTACAACAAGCAGGATGTGGCGTTGCTGCCGGAGTTGTATCACAAGATCCGTCCGTGGATGTCTAACCATCCGGTGCTGCACGCTACGGGCTGCCCGAAGTGCGGCAGTGATCATTCGCATGGGCGTGGGTATACGACGACGAAGGGCGGGGTCACGTATCAGAAACGTGAATGCCAGTCGTGCGGCGGGTACTTTACGGTTCCGGGTCTCGTGTCGAAGGCCGAGTACAAGGACATTACCCGGCGATGATTGATGATGAACTAGCGTTCTTGTTGCGGCTGCAAGCGCAGCGTGATTTGAGGGCGTCACCGATCTGGGGGACACGGCGACGGTTCGATTTGTACCGTGGCTACCGCCCCAGAATACTATTCCCTAGTAGAAAGTGGTACACTGTAATGATGGAACAGTACAAGGACCTTGCTCAACGAATCGCTTGGCGTGCAGCCGACGGTTTCCTTACCGCTTTGGTGTTTGACAACATCTTTGGTATTGGCCTTCCGGAGTGGAAGGTTGCTGTCGCTGCGGGCGCATCGGCTGGCATCAAGCCGCTGATTGTGTTCGTGTCGAAGAAGGCGGGGCGTGGCTGAGTGAATATTGAACGCACTGAGCTGGCCCAGTCGGAGTTCGACGGGAACGTCGAGGAGATCGACTGGTCTGCCTACGAGGATGAGGAGCTGGCGTGCGGGGTTGAGAACCCTGAGACTTGTGAGTCTTGCCAGTAGCCTCTGAGAGGAGGCCACGTATCTCTGATGGAGCCGCCCTTCGGGGCGGCTCTTTCAGTTTCCGAACAGCGCGTCCGACAGGGACGTTTTGTTGCCGGAGTCCAGCAGCGAGGAACTACCGGATGCGGTCGACGGCAAGTCAGCTATCCACCAGTTATCTTCGGACATTCCGTCCGGCCAATACTCGTAGACGGTGCCGTCCACCCACCACTGGTACACGCCTTGCAGCGGGTTATGCCCGGCCTGCACCCATTCCCTTGGGGTGAAGTACGGGGAGTTCGGGTGGGCGTCGTTGTACGCCCTGCGCACGTCCATAGGAAGCGACGTCGCAGCCGGGTTGATTTGGTACCCGACGGACAACGCCCACGACCGCACGTCTGACAGCCGAGATCCCGGCCACACAGTCTCAACGTCCCGGTACGTGATCGTGTTGCCTTCTCGGTCAACGAACACGTCGTCCGGGTTCTTTGAGTTGTAGTACGCTTTCGTCAGATTGTTAGACAGCGGGTCGCCGTCTTCGTTGACGAGCCCCACGGACACGGATAGGTCGGCGGCCCTGCTGGACCTAGTACTGTAACTGTTGCCGTCTGCGTCTGGCTTCTCGAAGTATCGGACACCCTTGTCTTCCACCCATTGACGCCACGCATCCAGCGTGATTACATTTCCGTCGGAATCAAGGAACGGGTCGTCTGGGTTAGCAGCGTTGTAGTGTGCTTTGGTGCGGAAATCTACAATGCCGTGCGGGTCGCCGCCGGCCTTGTCTGGGCGGGTCCATCCCATCTCCACAGCGTACTGATCTCCTCGGGTTTCTCGGCTCGTGTATCGGCCTTCCAGATCCTCGACGAGTTCCAACGTTTGTTCGGGGTCCAGCCCGGCCTGTTCGGACCAGTTCTCTACGTCAGCTCGGGTGATGATCTCAAACCCGAGGCGGCGTTCCCGTTCCAGCAGTTCGAGATAGTTGGCGTCGGTCATCGGGTCGATGCCTGCGGCTTCCAAACGGTCCCGCAGGATGTACGAGTCTGCTCGGGAACCGGACACGCCGATGTCTTCTGCAATGTCTGGGAGTTCCGGGATGATTCCTAGATGTCGCAGGTCCTGCTGTGTTCCAATGTCAACGCCTCGGCGTTTGGCCTCCTCAATCAGGGTGTCTAGTTCTGCGGACATGCTGTAGATCACGGAACGTTGAGCGGCGTCGCCTAGCGGCACAGCGTTCCAGCCGAGGAGGTTTTTGATGAGAGCAACCCCAAGCGACATATCTTTCTGCATGGGGGTTGGGTTGTTTCCGAGTCCGGTGCCGAACAGGCCGCTGCTTCCTTCGAGAGCGCCTCCGGACAGTTCAGAGATCATCCGATCCACCGGCCCCCACAGAGGCATGATAGTGTCAGCGAACCTCATCAAGTCGCCTTCGAGGCCCCGGTCTGAAATGTCTTTGCCGTACCAAGTTTCTTGTGATCGGACCTCGAAGAGGAAGTCAACCATAGACATCGGGCCGCCGGCCAGCAGCCCAAGAAGCGCAGCCGCTGAGTCTTTGCCTTCTGTTTCGCCGGGGAGAATCTCTTTTAGTCCGGGGATCTGGTCTATGAGTTTCCACGCAGCGTTGTACGGGTCAAAGGCTGCGTTGAACACGGACTCTGGGGCCATCGCAACGCCGCCCATCAGCGCCGTACCAATCGTTCCCTGCTCTTTAGCCCAGTCCGGGATCAGACTGTTCAATCCGCCGTCCTCGTCGTCAACCGGAACCAGCGACCGGTGAGCACGAAGCTGACGTGCCACGCCGGCCGGGTTGTGCATAATAGCCCACGTCTGTAGCGCCGTGTTCTTACGCATGAACGTGTAGAACCGGGAAATAGACCGCAGGCGGGCACGCTCGAACGGGGTCAGGTCCCCGTAGTCGAACAGGTAGCGGCGCACAGACGCAGCGGCTTCTTCCGCTGAGAAACCCTTGTTGATCCGGTCAATGTAGTGAGCGAGTCGGGCGTTGTTTTCCACCGAAGTGCCGACTGCACGTCCGGTTCGCACGACCCTATTGTCTATCGCTTTGTCGGTCGTCGTCTGCAAACCCTTACCGACCTTGCCTTTAGGGATGGCACGGTACACGTTGTCTAGCTCGTCGGGGGCAAGGTCTTGGAAGAACCCGTTGCCGATAATTCCCCGATCTCGGGCACCGATCAGCAATGCCTGATCTCGGGAAGACAACCCAAGGTGGTCGCTCTTGACGATGTCGTCAAACGACATGCCCGCAAACACTGCGTTGCGGTCGCCGGTTCCGGACACTGCACCGAGGCGGCGGCGTGCCTTTCCGCTGGCGTTCTGAAGGCGGGCGGCGTGCCAGTACACCGCAGGGCTCGTTACCCCTGCGGTCAGGTTCAGCATCACGTTGCCGTATGCGTTTCGCATGTGGAACCCGAAACCGTCGGCCAACGGAACCGTGGCATAGGTGCCCCAGATTTGCGACCACCGATCAAGAAACGCTTGGAAGTGCTCCAACGTTTCGTCGTTGAACATCACCTTGCGGATGTTGTCGATTTCTTTCGCAATCTCCGGGGTGGTGTACAGCGGCCCTCGGGGGGTGTCCACTTTCACCGTGCGAAAGCCCGCCTCGGATCGGCGCAGTTGTAGTTGACGTAGCGCCTTCTCGTTGTACCCGACGGCCCCTTCGCCCCACGCAGCCACCGTGCGGCCGGTGTCGTCCGTAAGTCCAACTAGCTCGTCCAGCATGTCCATCTGCGCTGCCGCCGTAAACGACGACTTCGATCGCAGAGCAAACGCCACCAGCGGGTCCTCTACAAACAGGTTCACGCCATCTTCCAAATCGAACATGATGCGCGCCGCGTCGTTGGCTTCTTCAATAGTAGCCTCCGGCATGAACGTACGGCGTTTCTGATGCATCTGCTCATGCAACGACACTTTACTGTTCGGGTCCAGCCCAAACTTCTCCATCAAATGAGCGTTCTCTTTGATCGCCTTCTCGCCCTCCTGCGTAGTGATCCGAGGGAAATACCCCTCCCGCAAGAAATCCTCAGGAAGCCCGGCCTTGACCGCAGCGTCATCTCCCGCCTTACGCAGATCGTGCATCAACTCCAAATACTCTGCGGTCGCAAACTTGCCTTCGCTGCGCAGCGCCTGAAGTTCCGCAGTCAACAAGTCCTCGTGGTCTAGCTTAGCTAAAACCGCTGTGCCGTCGAGCGGATCTCCGACCGGGCCGTAAATGTTGCCGGGCTCATCCGTCTTCTCCAACGCTTCCCGAACAATGTCATCAACAACAGTAGGGTCATCCGCAAACTCGGCCTGAGCCTGACGTTTCAGTTTAGTCATGGCACCGATGTTGTCATCCAACTGGTTCTCGGCAGCAAACTTTGCTCGCTGCTGCGAACGGTACAAGCCCTCGGCGGTTTGAGTGCCGGACGTGCGGCGAACCCCAGCCCTCGGCGTGAGGCGGTCCCCAAAGAACTGCCCCGTAGGGGACTGCCTGATGCGCTGCGCCAACCCCGGAGATACGATACGTGCAATGTGCCCGTTGCCGGGGACGTTAGTGATGCCCCGCATCATGGGAACAACACCCCAATCGCCGTCGATGAGTTCCCCAATAGCTTTCCAGTTAGGCCCAGTAGGGTCCGCTATGGCAAACAAGTTAGCTGCGTTCGGGTTGTCCCGAGCAGCAAGGACCCGTTCCCGCAGGTCACGAACCGCAGCGTAATACCCGAACCGGTCCGACCCGCCGCCGAGCGCTTTGCCTGCCGCTGACGCTGTGCCTTCATCAGAAAGAATCTGGCCCAGCCGGGCATCCAAATGATCCAACCACTCCATCACCTCGCTAGTGCGTGCCGTGTCCAGCACAAAACCCTTGTCGGTCCAAGACCACGGATCTCCGTCTGCCCGAACCCGGATAGTGTGGAACCCGGAGTTTTCCAACGTAGGGATCACGTCGTCCAGTAGGCGACTGTTGACATCTACAAGGGACCCTGCGGGGTCGGAAGGGGTGACGTCGTCAATGATCGCAGTGCCGTCGTCGTACAACGTGAACCGGCCGGTGCCCATCGGGTCGCCGCTGTGGGTGGTCACCCCGAACTCGTAGCGGGCCGCTGCTGCTGTTTCCGCTGCCGGAGTCAACTCCGTCGGGGAATCTACCAGCGCCCGCAGGTCGTCCCCGTCGATGTACGTGCCGTCCAGAATGTTTATTCGCTTACCGAACTGCTGGTCGATCGGGCGAATATCGGTCGGGTCGGGAGTCAATAGTTTGCGTCGGGCGATCTCGTCTGCCCGGCCAGCGTACTCTACCTTTTGGCGGCCCGGGAATTGCTGCACAGCCTCCGACCCGGGGAGCCGAACGCCGGCAACGTGAACGCCTCGCCCGGATTGGATAGAAGAAATAGCTTCCCGAACTCGTTTGTCTGCTACGTCGCTCGGGTCCAGACGGCGCAGAACCTCGTAGGCGGTGCGTCTACGACCCTCCTCCCCGAACGCTATTTCTAAAGATTTCGTGAGCCTACTCTGCAACGCGGCCTGTTCGCTGGCGCTGAGTACCGCATCTAGACCTTCTCGTTCCACGACCAGACGGGCGCCCGTGCCGTACATTTCTTCCACCATGTCCAGCCCGCCCTTAGCGGAAGCACCACCGAGGGTCAAATAGTTGAGCGGGTCTAACAGTTCGCCGCCCACAAAGTTTGCTAGCTCAAAGATGAACCCGCCAACCCAGCCGCCTCGCCCGGACGAGTTAGGGTTGTAGCCGAGCGCTTCGGCAAAGTCCATCCACCCGTTCGAGACGATGTCCCACCGGGCCAGTTCCCGGTCGACGGCCCCGCCGTCCGTGTCGATCTTCCCGAGGGTAGCCGGCTCCGCTACAGCCTCAGCAAGAATCATTGCGGCGTCACCGATGCGGCCGTTGCGTACAGCGGACACCGTCATAAGTGCGGTCTGCTGCATGTGAGACAGGCCGGTAGCTAGCGGTTGCCCCACGTATTTACCGAACGGGTTATCTCCGAACCCCCAGTTGGTGATAGTGCCGCCGAGTCCTTTGGCGTTGTCTAAGAACCGGCCACCGAAGTTATCGAACCCGGATTCTGTGTCTGTGAACTTTTCTAGCCCGTACTGTGCCCACATTTCTTTGGGCACAACATCGGACACTGCGATCATGACTTCTTCTACGGAGGATTTAGTTTCCTCGTCGCCTCCGAAGTACAGGCGGGCCATAGTGCCCACCATGTCTCGGAGTTGCTGGTCGTCGTCTCCGAGCGGGACAGCTTGATGCTCAATGACCCACTCGATTACCCGCATGCCGCGGTCCGTGTCGACGTTGTCGGTGGCGAACGCAGCCGGCTGCTGTGGCTGCTGCGGCTGCTGCTGGCTAGTGGTCGGCTGCGCAATCCCGGACCATTCAAGCAAGCTAGGAACGCTCGATGTTGTGGCTGGGGCTGGGGTCACCTGTTGGGGTCGGGGGCTAGTGGTAGCCCCGTTGGCCCAGTCGAGGAGGCTGGGTACAGATGTGGACGTAGACGTCTGGGTAGACGACTGGGTCCCGGAAGGGTCGATGCCGAGGGCGGCGGTTATCACGGCAGGTACCTGCTTATTGGGCGGCTAGATTACTAGAACGCGCGATGGGTGCGGTTCCCACTCCCGGAGTAGGAAGGTACGGTCCGGTGACTCCGGGCCCCATGCCTGCGGCCGGGTCATACGTGATGGTTTCACCCTTGAACTCAGATTCCCACATAGCCGTGTAAATGGACAGCATGTCCATAGCTTCGTTTGGAGTAAGTCCCGCTTGGGTGGTGAGGTAGGTGTATGCCTCTCGTCGGGCCTGCTCCCACGTGTACCCGTCGTCTAGGCGTAGCTGGAAGAACTCGCCGCTTTGCTCATAGAACATCTCAGCCACATCATTGTGCTTTCCTGCCACAGAAGTCAGCCGGTCATATTGGTCAGTAGACAACATAGCTAGCCACGGAGCTAGCGGGTTCTCGCCGTCCGTGGGTTGAGTAGGAATCCTCGGAGTAGGCATCCTCGGAGTATCCCCGCCGGTCCCCACCGCAGCCTTAGCCCGCCCCGCCTCAACCGCAGCCCGGTACTCGTCCAGCGCAAACAGAGAAGCGTCAATAACGCCCTGATGGTCGTCAAACCAAACATCGCTGTATTCGCCTTCACGCCCACGGCCCGCCTCGAAGATAGCCCGCTGCGCTTCAGCGTAAAGAGAGCCCGCCTCCGAAGGGGCGTTCGTGCGGGCAGACAGGTCCGCTAGCGCTTCCGGCGGAATGTCTACCGGGTCAGCGGCCATCGCTGCTTGCGCAGCCGCAGCGTAATCATACTGGGGTTGGACCGTAGTTTCTTTGATCTCGTGCCCTCGGTCCGTGCGGGTAGCGAGCGCCCGAACAATGTCCCGACGTTCACCTTCGCTCATGTTGCGATCAAGTTCAGCCATTATGAATCTCGTCTTCGGGTCGTTGCGGACTAGCGGTAGTTGGAGTCTCCGCCGCCGGTGCGGGTTTTACTCGTGGTAGTGGTGTTGTTAGTATAAGTAGTGTATGTTTTAGGTTGCGTGTACGTTGGGCTAGAGTAGCTAGGTGCCGGGCTGGAGGATGTGGTGCCCTTATCAATCTCATTGGCAGCCTCCTCCGCCGCCAGTTGCAAACGCATAGCCGCCGCCTCACGAGAAAGATCCGAACGTTGCTGTTCCAGCCGGCGCTGCAGTTCTTCCTGCGCCCGCTGAGCAGCGTACTGTTCCTGTTCCAAATCGAACCCGATACGTTCCCGAGTCTTAGCTTCCCGGTTCAATCGGGTACCGGACCGGAACAGGCCACGGTTCTCGAAATCCATCTGATGCCCTTCGATCGCACGCTCAGTGGCACGAGCGTACGCTTCGCTGCGGCGGCGGGCATCTTCTTGAAACAGCGCCTGCCGCAACGCAATCTCGTCATCGATCTTAGCTTCGGACAACCCCTGAGCCTGCAGAAACGCAGCGTACGCAGGGTTCTGAGATTCCCGCTGTTCCTCCGCCGACTGCATTGCGGCTTCTGCCGCAGCCTCCGCCGCTGCCTGCCGCAGGGCTGCCTTCTGCTCCTCAGTAGCAGTCAAAGAGAACTTCTTGAGCGCTTCACGTTCTTCTAGAGGAGCGATCGTAGCAAAGATCCTAAGTTCTTCTTGCTCCTGCGGGGTCGCTGTTGCAGCAAACTGTCTAAGAACCTCGAGCTCCTCGGGCGGCAACGCAGCAAGAGCCGCCATCTCTGCGGAAGTTAGTAGAGCCATTGGTCATTCCTGTTCGTCGGCGGCTCGCCGTTCGGTGAGTTCCATCTGCATAGCGATAATAGCTATCTGGGTTTGGATCGGTTCTGGTGCAGCCTTTACTGCTTCGAGAAGCTGCTCATCTGTAAACGTAATAGGGGCCGGCTCAGTCATGCCATAATCTTATCACACGCCCGGGCCGTGATTCCTAGCTTCCAACACGGATATCCTTCGCCTAGCGTCTTGCAGCGCCAACACTAGAAGCGATAGGTAACTGTTGCGGTCAATGCCCGTAAGCACTTGATTACCGTCTTTGTCGGTTCCGTGCACGCCGAGGAACGGAGAGATAGCGTCCATATCTTCAGCCATCGGGCCGATCTCTGGGAACTCGGGGGCGTGGTCTCGGGTCCACATTTTGGGAACGATCTGATCGACCATGTCGGCGGTTAGCCAGCCTTCCAGATCTGTTTGGACGTTTCGTTTGCCTGCGGCCGTGGAAGTGTTTCGGTACAGATAGTAGACCCCGAACACGGTGTTCCAGTCTGCGGAGTTTCCCGATCCGGTGGTTGGGCTGTTGGCTACATACGAACCGCCGGAGGTGGGTACGTACACGTTGGCGGACTGGATTTGGAACCTTACGGTTCCGCCGGTAGAGAAGCCGATTTCGTCTG
>Ga0070749_10003642_pt1 | contig 10285 bp, 20 predicted proteins | sample VirMetDEL_Nov_18_FD_75180 | JGI IMG/M metagenome (GOLD analysis project Ga0070749, IMG submission 75180) | Aqueous microbial communities from the Delaware River and Bay under freshwater to marine salinity gradient to study organic matter... | ecosystem: Environmental > Aquatic > Marine >...
ATGTACTACCAACGACAATCAATTCTAATTTGACATTGACTAATGATAAAATATGGTATCTGTCAGGAAGAACATCAGTTACATCAGGTGCCATACTAACTATTGAACCTGGAACAATTATCAAAGGTGTTAGTGGTACTGGCGCAAATGCTTCATGCTTAATAATAGCAAGAGGAGCTAAAATAAATGCACAAGGAACTCCGTCACAACCAATCATATTTACATCAGAAGCAGATAACATTGAAGTAGGCCAGTTAGCAGGAACATCAATATCTAATTCAACAAATGGACTTTGGGGTGGGTTAATTATACTAGGTAACGCTCCAATTTCTGCAGACGCAACTTCAGTTCAAATTGAAGGAATACCAGCATCAGATAACAATGGGTTATATGGTGGAACAACTGAAACTGATAATAGTGGTATCTTGAGCTATGTATCGATCCGTCACGGTGGTGCCAACATAGGGGAGGGCAATGAAATAAACGGATTAACTCTAGGTGGAGTCGGCTCGGGTACAATTATTGATAACATTGAAGTAGTAGCCAACCAGGATGATGGAATTGAATGGTTCGGCGGTAATGTAAATGTATCTAATGTATTAGTATGGAATGTAGGAGATGATTGTATTGATATCGACCAAGCATATTCAGGTACAGTTACCAATGTATTGATCATACCAGGGTTATCAACAGACCATGCTTTAGAAATAGATGGAGGAGAAGGCACATGGAATGCTCCATTTAATGTTTATAATTGTGAAGTCTTATCAGATTTAGCTCAAGCACATTTCAGAGCAGAAGCCGAAGGATATGTTAGCTTGTTTGGTAATGTTAACATTGAAGCGGACGCCGGAACCAATGTAATTGTTGATACATTGGCAAATGGAATAGATCAATCATTATTCAGTTGGACATATTGGTCAAACAACTAAAACTTTTTTGAAACTTTTCTGGGAAAAAATTAGGACATACGAAATATATTTCTTATTTTTAAGTATAAGATTAAGAGATATGAAATTAGATGTAGTTATTAAATTCCAGAACGGTTATGAGGCCATTACCGAGAATGACAAAAAGGCCAAAGGTGAGAAAAATGATTGTTTTGTTAGAGCAATCATGAATGCATGTGATGTAACGTATGATGAAGCTCATGCATGGGTAGAACAAAGATTCAACCGTAAAAAAGGTAGAGGGACTCGTGCAGCGGGAGTGATATTGAGAAGTATTGCAACCGGTAAAGAGACATTATTCAGCAAATTCCAAATTGGTTATTTAGGAAAGAATCCATTATTATCAACTCGAAAGAATGATCCAGAGGTATTATATAATAAATTGTATCCAATTAAGATTACCGATGATAATGGTAACCGAACCGATTCATATGCAGGATATACCGTAGGAAAGTTTATTCAGCAGCACCAAACCGGAAGTTATATTATTTTAGTCGCCGGTCATGCATTAGCGGTTAAAGATGGTGTAATGGTTGATAACGGAAATTATGATGATAGCCTTCTTAGGAATCAATTGAGAGATCAAAGGAGATGTGAGTACATATTCCGAGTTAAAAAAAGTTCAAAAAAAGTTTCTCAAAAGGTTGTTTAATTGAAAAATAGTTCTTATTTTTAAGTATAAGATTAAGAGATATGCAAGGATTAGAGTTATTAGTAATAGGCGAAGTATTCGAAGTTCAAACGGCCTATGCATCGTACCCGAACTTAAAGTTTATGGGATTCATTAATGAGAATGATGATGTGACATTAGCTAACTTTAGTAGCACAGAGTTATTCCAACCAAGTCGATTGTTTGACATTAGCGTAACAGGTAACCAAGTAAAAAAAGTTACCGAAAAGGTTGTTTAATTGAAAAATAGTTCTTATATTTAAGTAAATAATTAATAAATAAATAAAAATCCAAGTTATGAAAAAAGTATGGTATTATCTAAAGCCAGTAAAAAATGAAAGAAATAATAGCGTCATGCTATTCAATCCAGATGCGACTAAGTCTGATATTTATATTAGAGAGGACATGATCCGGTTAGCATTAGAGAACGGACAATGTATTGCATATAATAAAGAGACTCAAAGAGCTTATCGCAAAGACATGTCCGAATTTGTTAACCAATATGATTACGTTGATCCTGTGAAAGAAGCAGCAAAAACAGAAAAAGTAGAAGCCGATCCAGTAGTAGCATTTATCCATAATGAGGCCGTAGGTCTTAGACCAACCGAATTGGTAATGTCAGATCTTAAATGGAAATATCTTGTAAGATCGGCAATGAGATCTAAAAACATTATGATGACAGGTGCAGCCGGCTGTGGTAAGACAATGGCAGCTAAGATGCTTGTTAAGGCATTGAATCGTCCTCATTTCTATTTCAATTTAGGAGCAACTCAAGATCCTCGAGGAACATTGATTGGTAATACGCATTTTGAAAAAGAAACCGGAACTACCTTCCATGAGTCAGTATTTGTTAAGGCAATTCAAACCGAGGATGCAGTTATTCTATTAGATGAAATATCTAGAGCGCATCCAGAGGCATGGAATATATTGATGACCGTATTAGACCAAGGTCAAAGATATTTGAGATTAGATGAACATCCAAATGCACCAACCATTGAGGTAGCCAAAGGAGTTACGTTTGTGGCCACTGCAAATATCGGTAATGAGTATACAGCCACCAGAGCAATGGACCGTGCATTAGTTGATCGATTCATTGTAATTGAAATGGAAACTTTAAACAAAGATCAAGAGTCTAATTTGCTTAAAACATTGCATCCTAATTTAGCTCTTGAGGCTTGTGAGCAGATTGCAGAGATAGCAGAAATGACTAGAAAAGATGTTAAATCAGAAGATCCAAAATTGTCCACCGCGATTAGTACTCGTTTATGTGTTGAGTTAGCAGGACTAATGGAGGACGGCTTTTCATTAGAAGAAGGCGCCGAAGTAGCAATCTTTCCTTTCTATGATGAAGATGGAGGTGTTGATTCTGAGAGAACATTTATGAAGCAATTCGTTCAAAAATATGTAGCCGGTGAAAATGCAGATATTTTCAATACGGATAATGATAATGATCAATAAGATCATAACTTGGATAGAAGGGGCGAAAGCCCCTTTTTTTTTAATTAAGGAATAAAATGGCAAAAAGAGCTGTAATAGGAACATCACCTAAAGATTCATCAATAGATAAGATGGATCGATTTATACAACGTGAAGAGCGTAAAGAACAATCTAACCTGCGCAAGTACGGTAAGAGAGATTTATCTAAAACACCATTCAATGAATGGCCAATTGATAAAAAACTTGACTACTATGAAAATCGATCCGAGGCAGATAAATTCAAAGAAAAGTATCCAAGTTACAGTTCCTGGTATGATGCTGTTAAAAAACAGAGCAAAGTGTATCCTACCACATTTGTCGATTGGACGTCTAAAATAAAAGATGTCATGCACGGCCTATACAATAGTCATACCTCGGTTAAAGAAACGGTATCAATCTTAAAAAACAAACATGGAATATATTAATGAGATAGTAGACAAGTTAGGTCCGGACAATGTGCAATTTTATGGTAAGTTAAAGCCATCTGACAAATATGCACAAGGTATCATAACAGAAGTACATATCAATGATACTGTACATAAAGGACCAGCGGTTTATTTTCTAATCAACAACTCCGGTAAATTGTTAAAAATAGGACAAACAGCTAATATACACGATCGAATGTTTCGTCAATACAAATGTGTTGTAAATGCAACTAACAATAGAATACGAGAACATATACGAGAAGTCAGTCCATTACAAGTTTATTATATATCATTAGAACAGCATAGTATTAACGAGTTCGGATATGAACTTAAAACATCCTATGCTTCATCATTAGAGTATCATTTACTTAAAGAGTTCAAAGAAACATACGGAGAATTGCCTGATCTAAATACAATGATCAAGTAAACTTTTCTGAAAAAAAGTTGGTAAAAGATTTGGTAATGTGAGAAATTATACTTATCTTTAAGTATATTAATAAAAAAGGTAAAAGATATGTCAAATTTCAATTCAGTTTCAAGTTATTGGCTCGATGATGATTTCAGCTTAGATAACTTCGATGACGTTCAAGAACGTAGGGAGGCTCGTAAAGATCCAGTTCGTCTTAACGCTTATCGTAATGCCGTAGCTAACTTTGTTAGAATAGTTACCGGCCAACCAATCAAAGTAAAGTTTCAAGGAAAAGATTCTTATACAGATGGTAAAACAGTTACCATCGGTGCTAGTTTAAATGATAAAGATTTTGATCCAGCTGTAGGATTAGCATTGCATGAGGGGTCTCATATCAAGTTAACAGATTTCAAAGTGTTGCATGATCTAGATACTCATATTAATAAACATGATGAGATGTGTATTGAGTATGCTAAGAAATATGGTTACGAAGAGCGTTGGCAGGCAGTTGGAGATATCAAATCCAAAGTAGCCGATCTGTTAAACATTGTTGAGGATCGTAGGATCGATCATTATGTGTATACAACCGCTCCTGGTTATCAAGGATATTATCAGGCATTGTATGATAAGTACTTTAATGCTAAGATTGTTGATAAAGGACTTCAATCCAATGAATATAGAACAGAGGATTGGGAATCTTATTTCTTCCGTGTTATTAACATTACTAATAAGTTCAGAGACTTAGATGCTTTGAAAGGTCTTCGTCAGATTTGGGAGTTATTAGATCTTAAAAAGATATCAAGACTTAAGACCACCGAAGATGCGTTAGCTGTAGCTATTGAGATATTCAAAGTAATTGAATCATATGTTCCAGCTCCACCATCCGGTCAAAGTCAAAAGCAAGGCGGAGAAAATGAAAATGAGTCTGAAGGCCAGCCGGGAAATCAAGGTTCCGGAGATGGAGCAGAAACACCGGAAGGCGAGGCTCCAGAAGATGATGGTTCAACAGCAGAAGGAGATGATGCCAAAAAAGGAGGTGGCCAGTCTAAACAGGTTAACAACCAAGCACCAGAATTATCAGATCGTCAAAAAAATCAATTAGAAAAGGCGATAAAGAAGCAAGCGGAGTTCAATAAAGGTGACCTTAAGAAAACATCCATAAGCAAAAAGTTAGATAACTTATTGCAAGCAATGGAAAATGCAGGTGTAGAGGAAGTTGAAGTTGATTACGGAGGTTTTCGAAAGCCTAAAGTAATTGTTATTCGTAACTTTGATAAACATGCCATTGACAATATCCAATGTGATATGTGGGATACGTGGAGAATTGATCATAGACAAGAAATTGTTAATGCTGGTTTGCGATTAGGTTCTAAATTAGGTAAAAAACTTAAAGTAAGAGCTGAGGAAAGATCGACTAAGTTCAATAGACAATATAAAGGTCGTATCGATAAGAGAATGATTGCTTCTGCAGGTTTTGGTATGGAGAACATATTTGAAAAAATAGAATCATTTGCATATTCTCCAGGAATAGTTCATATATCAATTGATAATAGCGGATCGATGAACGGTAATAAAATGAATGACTCGGTTAAGACGGCAACGGCAATTGCAAAGGCATGTAGCATGATTGAAAATATGGAATGTGTTATTAGTTATAGAGCAGGTTCATATTTTGAAGGAGGTCATAATGCGGTAATGTTGATTGCATATGATAGTAGACGTCATTCAATCCAGCATTTGAAAACGATGATGCCATATGTATCAACTTCAGGTTCAACTCCAGAGGGTTTATGTTTCCATGCGATAATGAAAGAGATCATTGATTCGTCTAGAGGTAAAGATGCATACTTTATCAATTTCTCTGATGGTCAACCATATTATGATAGCTACAGCGGACATACGGCTCAGAAACATACCAGAGCTCAGGTTAACAAAATGAAATTGGAAGGTATCAAAGTTATCAGTTATTTTATCCATGGTGGGTATATGAGTGAATATGATAAGAGTGCATTCAATTCAATGTATGGCAAAGATGCAGCATATATAGATGTTAATCAGATAAGCGCAGTAGCCAGAACAATGAATAGTAAATTTTTAGAAACAGCATAAATAATCTTTTACCTGGGTGGGGCTACGGCCCCGCCTTTTTTAAATTCAAGTTATGAAAAGAGGAATGATCATGAACCTAATATTACCGATGTCTTTATCGGCGTTGTATTTGTTCGGAAAACAACCAAATAAGCCTATTAAAAGAGCTGAAGCTGATATGGATGTTATAATAGATGACTTGCATCCGGTATATGAAAATACTAACGCTGAAATTGATTCGTTAGATAATTTGATAGAGGCTATGATACAAGTTGAAAGTAGAGGCAATGATAAAGCCATTGGAGATATGCATTTGGAATCTCCATCGGTTGGATGTCTACAAATTAGACCAGTTATGGTTGCAGAAGTTAATAGAATTTTAAAACGATGTAAAGATGATACTCGTTATGTGTTAGATGACAGGTATTCGCGTGATAAATCAATTATGATGTTCCGGATATGGAAATCGTATCACCATGCTAAAAGTTCATTAGAGAAAATAGCTAGGTGTTGGAACGGAGGCCCGCGTGGATATAAGAATCAATCTACACTAAGGTATTGGAATAAAGTTCAAGCATATTTATAGTAAATGAAAGAATATGATCAGCATAAAGTGAAAGCCGGCGTAATACGCAAAGACAAAAAAGAACAAGGGTTCTTCGATGGACGGTTTGTATCACGTGTAGAAAGATCGAAAAAGTTATATACCCGGAAACAAAAACATAAAAATGATAGTAACGATTATTAGTATTTATCTAGCAATTGGCTTGGCAATAGCATTTCTTGTTGATATAGCATATATACAGCGAGATAAAGGTGTTGAACATTTTAAAGATATCACTGGAGATATGACTATGGGTGGTCGTATCATTACAATATTGTTATGGCCAGTAGTGTTGGTAATTGCAATAACAGCATTAATTAAAGAGCAAACAAGGCGTGGAGATGGCGACTAAAGAAAATATCACAAAGACACCACCTAAAGGAAATGTAAAGTTCTCTATAACATTATCAGAAGAACAGAAACAGGCAAAGACAAAAATTATTAGCACGCCATTCAATTTCCTATTAGGAAAGGCAGGATCTGGAAAGACATTGCTAGCAGTTCAGATTGCATTAGATCAATTCTTTAAACGAGAGATCAATAAAATTATCATAACAAGGCCAACGGTGTCTAATGAAGATAACGGATTCTTACCTGGATCGTTAGCAGAGAAAATGGACCCATGGTTAGTACCATTACGTAGTAATATGCGTAAAGTATATAACAAGCCAGAAATACTTGATAAATTAGAAAAAGAAGAAAACATTGAACTAGTATCACTAGCACATTTTAGAGGTAGAACATTCGATAATGCAATATGTATTGTAGATGAATTCCAAAACCTAACAAAACAACAGTTACAAATGGTATTGTCTAGACTAGGTAAGAACAGTACAATGATCTTAACAGGAGATCGATACCAAATAGATTTGAAGTTTACTAATGATTCAGCTATACATGAAGTACCTAAATTGAAAGGGTCGCGGTTTGTGAATGAAATCATATTAACAGATAATCATAGGCATGAGGCATTAGAAGAAATTTTAGCTTTGTTAAACGAAAAATATTAAACATGATAGAACTTTTAGGATGGATCAGTACCGCATTGGTATTGGTTGGTTATGTGTTAAACGCCAAGAACATTAGAAATGGTGCAATGGTCACATGGATAGTTGGAGACATTGGATGGGTTACATATGACCTATTTATTGACAATATCAGTCATATGGTGTTAAGTTTTGTTATCATTTCCATTAATTTGTATGGAATCTTTTATCAAAAAAAGCTTGAAAAAAATTAGGACTTATGAGAAATAGTACTTATATTTAAGTATAAAATTAAGAGATATGAATATGATTAAAGACAAAAACGGAACGGAATTGAAGAAAGGAATGATAGTTTCATTTCAGAACGGAACTAAAGAAGGCATCAAATGGGATGAGAATGATCAACCAATGCGTGATGAGAACGGAAAGATTGTTTATGAGACCAAGCCTGTTATTAATAGTGGTAGGATAACTAGATTAACTAGTAAGTGGGCTAATATAGGTGACGTATGGGGAGGTAGAGTATTTGCTAAACAAATACCGGTTACCGAATTAGAAGATTATACCGAAGCCTTTTATGAGAATTGGAGAAAGTCAGATCAATATAGATGTATGTAAAAATGAGAGTTATGAAAACAATAATTAAAAATTTGTGTATGTGGGCCTTCATGCTCGTAGCAGGAGTGCTCCTCGTGTCCTTTGTAATCGAATCCCTTGTATCTTTTATCGGGTTATTGCTAATGGAGCCACTGACCGCCTTAGGATACACAGCAATTGCAATGGTGTTAGGTATTGGATTGTTCCATTTTATTGATGAAGTTCAATCATGAAGCCAGTAATACAAATATGGGTTAGAGAGTCCTCGTTAGAAACAATCAAGCGAGGACATTTTCCTACAACCTGGTGGAGAAAAGAGCCAAGTGAAGATGCGGTATGTATCAATGTTACTTATGATTGGTTTGTACAAATGAGAGACCGAGAAAGAGAATTAGATAAAAACGATTTACCATTCTAGACATGACAGAAAAAGAAATACAGCTTTTAGGTTTTGAAGTAAACTACGATGATGGGCAAGGTGATTGGGATAAGTATCATTACTATACATATACGGTAGCACATGGGATACAGTTCATATCAAATTCAAGCGATGAGATAAAAGATGGTGATGAATGGTATATCGAGTTCTTTGATTCAGATCCTGAAATAAGGTTTACAGAGTTTGGTGAAGTCCAGGCATTAATTAATTTACTAGAAAAGAGAAAGCAGAATGCAACGATTGAATAGAATTTGGAGAGGCATAAAAGGATTTTGGATAGGATTCATTATCTTTCCATTAGCAGCTATATGGATATTTTTTGAAGTGGTATGGGACTTGATATGGGGATCACGAATACGAAACAAAATGAAATAATGAGTATAGGACAAATGACAATCACAGAGGCTTATCCGCATTTACAAGCAGTAGCAAATGCATACGGCCTTAGACTTAATCGAGCAAAAGAATTCAAATTTGCACGATTGATATTAGCTAACTTGTATAATAGTCAATGGGCTTGATAGAAGAAGAGGCAAAAATAATACATCTCAAGAGCAATGGACAAAGGCTCGAGACATGGATAGCTATGTTTGAAGGTAATGTAGTGGGACATATCTATATGGAAAGAGAGCAAGACCAGAAGATCAAATTCCTAGATGCATGGGTTCATGAAGATCATAGACGTAAAGGCATCTTCAGAATGTTATGGGAAGCACGATGGGATTACGTTCAACAGCGATATCCAGGCTGGTTAGCATATGCTTGGTGTAAGCCTGCTTCATTACCATTACTACTAGAAAAAGGATTTGATGCGGGCGAGACTTGCACATATGTAGAAAAAATAATAACTAAAGAGGATTAAAATGGCAAAAGATTATTTTGAAAAAGATTTTAATAAGGTGAAAGCACCATGGCATAATAACGGTAAGCCAAAAAAGCCAAGTAGGATTAGCAAATACAAGCAACAGCGTATGGAAGAACAGCTAGTGGTAGTACAAAAAGCTATGTTGCGTGGTATATTGATTGGATTTTTAATGGGAACGGTATTTGGTTTACTTGCGGCAAGAGCAATATCATTTTTAATATCATAATCATGAAAAAGTTACTATTGGTATTACCACTACTAGTTGCTTGTAAAACAACAGAGTGTTGGGTTGAAACTCAAAGCGATCCAATTATAATTGAAGACACATTAACGGTACATGAAATACATTATCACTATAAAGACTTGACAGGTGCACCTCATTGCGCTTGGGTTCCTGAATGGGAACTTCCTTATACGGATACACTTCATGCGCGTTTTTATAGTTGGCAAAAAACAAAACCTTGTAATTGTAGCAAATAAAATATGAAAAAACACAGTAAACAAGAACGCGGAGCGGCAATAGCATTGCTATCATTTATAGGCGTAGTATTAGGAATAGCATGGCCTCCTTTATTCGGATTAGCCTTAGTAGGATATTTAGTATATGTTGCAACGACTTAAACGATTTATAGCTTTCATGAAATTCATTGAACAGGAACGAATTAAAGCAGCGATCCATACCGGATCGGCGGGACCATTATTATGAGTAAAGTAACACTAGTAACCAATACTCCCAATGCAGAAGAAACCATTGTGGAGATCGCAAGAGTAAGCAG
>Ga0070749_10003645_pt1 | contig 10280 bp, 6 predicted proteins | sample VirMetDEL_Nov_18_FD_75180 | JGI IMG/M metagenome (GOLD analysis project Ga0070749, IMG submission 75180) | Aqueous microbial communities from the Delaware River and Bay under freshwater to marine salinity gradient to study organic matter... | ecosystem: Environmental > Aquatic > Marine > Coastal...
CTTGGCCCTACAGAAGTAAATTCTTGAGTTAAGCTCTGTAGTGTTGTTGAATGTAATATCTTGAATTCTGCTTCTGATAACATCGCAAGTACCAGAAATAGAACTACCAGTAAGATATTCAGCATAAGTTTTAGAAGTGAAAAATCCAGTTGCATCTGCCGAACCAGACTTAACGAATACAGAGCTTGTAAGGGCAACAACTCCTGCTTGATAGAAAATCAGGCCAACCGCTCTATCGGTATCATAGCCAGTGCCTCTCATGAGAAGGCCGTATTCGCCTGCTGGTGAATTTGTTTTATACTGATTTTGGGCATCAGCGTCAGTAATCGTTAAAATTGCAGGAGTACCATCTTGTTTTCTAAAAACATCGTTGCCTGTTGAACCATAAGACCCAGTACCAACCTTCATGGAGAAAGAGCCCTTCTTTATCTCATCTTTACAAAGAAGGCGGGAGAAAGAAAGGAATACCATTGAACTGTGTTTGGTGCCTGAGCCTAGCTCTCCATCTTTATCAAATTGCTGAACTGTTCCTTGGTAATCATAACCCATTAGAATCTGCGCAAATTGATTATAGATATTAATTTTTTTACTATTTTGAATATTTGAAGCACCGCTTAGTGGTGAACTACTGTGATAGCCAACTGTAAGATCAAAGATATGGTTAGCAGAAGAGCTTAGATAAGGATAATCATAAACAGATTGAAACATACCATGACTGAAGTTTTTGATATTACTGTCGGCATAAGTGCCACTTATAATAGTACCAGTTAATGGTATAGATTCATGAAGAAGTGTTCTTGTTGTCGCAATATCAGTCGATGCATTTAAAGTTTGAAATTTTGATGGCATTTTTTTATCCTTATTGTACCTTAATTATTCTTACTGGCAGGTCAATTGTAGTTCCGTTCTTGTTGCCTTCAATGGTGACAATAGTATCAATTATTCTATAGTTTGCAGATGAAGTAAGCGTTAGTCCAAGATCGGTATGGGAAACATTAGAGCGACCAATTCTAGTAAACAGCGTATTGCTGTTTTTAACGTCATTAGACACCATAAGTTTAAAGTTCAAAAAAGCTCCAACCTCTCCCCTAAGATCGGTGTTAGATATCTTGGTTGTAGCATTGGGGGTATTTTTTCCAATAAAAGAGCCTCCAGAAATTGTATATATTGCTCTGTTATCATCATCAACAGCCGCTGTTGCTAATGCATTTCCGCTGGTATCAGAAACTCTTAAAAGTCTATAATCTACATAAATAGTAAATTCGCTTTCAGTGAGGTCGGCACTCAATACTGTATCTTCTGTGGCTCCTGAGTTAGGAATCAGTTGATCGACACTGATAAACCTATTGTCGGACAATTGTGTGCTCACACCAAGCATTAAGCCTTGAGCTTCGGCGCTGTTGTTGCTTGTCAAATCAGTAGTTTCTGTACTTGTATTAGCACTAAGAAGAAATGTTTTGGTTGTAGTGTTTAGTATGGCAGATGCTCTTGCACCACCTTCGTTTAAATCTAAGATTGGAAGGAATAATAAATCAGCATTTGAGTAAGTAACCAAAGAAGACTTCATAGTAGAAGTGTTATTTGTGAATGCTTCAAGAATTGGAGTTTGTAATATCTCTAAATCATAGTATGCTGAACCGCTAGGATGATTAATATCATAAAGAGAGTAATCGATCTCCTCATCTCCGAGTGCAAACTGCGTAATGTTGAAATTACCTTGCGCTAGCTTTTTTCTGCCTAAATCTGTCAATACAGCATCAAGTATGATGTCGCCTGAATTATCTAAAAAACCCATTAATTTACTCCTACTATCTAAATAGTACTATTTTCTTTCTTTACTTTGAATGTAAAATTAAAATCTACCTTTTTACCAGTAGTTTTTGACGTAATTCGAAGTTTAAACTTTTTATTGAACGCTCTTTTTACCAGAGAATCGTTCCTAATATCTAGTTCTTCTCTGATAAAATCCTCTGTCTTTGTGTTGACTGAATCAACTAAAGACAGGTTTGACAGTCTTTGTCCATCCGTGAGCTTTATTCTAACTAGTCTGTTCAAGTCTCTTGTTGTTGCTATTTGTTTTTCTTCTTCTTTGAACGGATCAAACTGTTCAACTTCAAGGGTCCTAAATCCTGCTTCATTGTTGATTTTTAATCTATAGATGTGCTTTGGGCTGCTGTAGTTTCCAATAGCATTTTGAGATCTAAAGATACAATAGTGCTCTTCCCCTTCGTTCAGAATCAGTTGTAGTGTGGCCTTATCAAAAGACCCCTCGCTTGTTTCAAAAACATATTCTTCAATTCTATCAGGATTAGAGAATGAATCAAACCCAGTTGGCGGATCATGTAAAATCTTAACTTCTATATTTGATATTGGTATCTGTGTGTTTATTGGCACTTCTGTTTCAAGAAGATTGTTGGAAAGATAGACATTATTTATATAAGACGCATCTTCCTGGCTTAATGGCTGATAAGTTTGCGTATACCCTCCAACCTCTGTGTCAACAGAGAGAAAAACTGTATTAGCTATAAAAGGATAAGTTTGAAACTGTATTGTTGGCTGAACAGGCGGTGTAAACGCTGCTGGTAGGTCCTGTATAATAATTGGTATTTCATGCAACATAAGAGATGTCTGATATGTTACTTGTGCTTCTGCTCTATTCCTTGCGTCCATAAAAGTGTTACCAAATAGGTTATCAACATTTTTAATTGGTATTTCTGGTTGTTCCTCATTTACCATTAAAGAGCAGCCCTCTTCACTAGAAAACTTTTGAGAATAGAACACATTATTATATGTGTAGTCAATACCTAAAATCAGCCTATACTCATAAAGCGTATAGGTGTAGTTTTTGTTTGGAAATATCTGCGAGTCATAGTAAACAAAAGATTTTGCGTGGCTATTGTTTGTAAAATAAAAATTCTGTAATACCTGCTGTTCCCTCTGATCTGTTGCTTGCTGGCCAGATGACTTTTCAAGTCTGTAAAAAAGAACTTCGTTATGGCATTCTTTGCCTTCGATCATATCTTCAAAGCTTAGCTCATTTCTTTCAACATACTCGACTATATCAGCAATAGCTTTATTTAATTTAATATTCAATTCATATTTATTGGAAAAAGTTTGATTATTGTTTAGCTTTTTTTCCAAATTGTTGTTTATAATTTGAATAGAATCGTTTGTTATTGGATCATCAAGGCAGTTAATTTCTTCTGCTAAAAGGTCAGAAAAATTAATAACCTTAAAGGGAACTTCGTTACTAACTTCTGCGCTTCTATATGATTTAAAAGAATTGCTTGTAGAATCATCACTTGGAGAAAGCAAAAGATTGTAATAACTTTTTCTAAATTTATTATTTTCATTAGAATAGTCCACCAACCCTTTGTTTAGAATAATATCTTTTGTATCTGACATAAATTTAAACAAAAGGCTGTAATTATCTAATATTCTTCCTATTGGCCCTAGACCAGACAAAGGTATTTGAAATTTTTGATAAAAAGGACAGTTTTTGGCAATTTGTTCAAAGTCGTCATTTGCATATGCTGTATCTATTAATATGTCTGAATTCTTATCAAAGAGGATGGAGTTTGGTTTAATAGACAGCCTATGACTGGTAAGAAGATCTCTTGCAGTTTTCTTATTATTTATCATTAAAGGATTAAATTCTATAGAATCATTTAAAGAAGTAAACTCTCTAAATGATGGTTTATATTTTTTTAATGCCCTAATTTTTGTCGGGGTAAGCTTTATACCAGTATTGTTTCCTGTGCTTGTCGCACGTCTTGTTCCCCTTCTGCCTTTATAAGAAGCCTCTGCTGTCCTCGTTTTGCTTCTAAATAAGGGACCACCCCCTATTCCACGCCCAGTGGAGGGTATGCTTTTTGTCTTTGACACAATATCTTGAACTTTAAAAGCTTCATAGTTTTTCTTAAAATCAATTAAATAAAGAAATAGATTTGGCAATTGCCATTCGTTAATAGCAGACGGGTTAGTAAAGTAATCAGAATCAAAATAATTAAATTCTAGTTTACCACTATAAACATTTTCAAAGACAGCACCAAAAAGGAATTCACTCTCAATTGATGTACTAGGGGAAGAAAACGTTGTATTTTCATAGTGAAATGTGCTATTCACATCAAACTTGGCTTCGTAGTTCTGCTCCTTAAATGTGCCCCCAAGAACTATATTTTTCCAAAGTTTATTGTTATCAAGTGTCTGCTCGCCTATCATTAAAACATCAACAGTTGTTTTTTTAAACAAATCACTAAAATTTGTTTTTTGCTGATCTTTTTCTTTTAGAAAAATTGTTTTTATATTTTGATTATCAATATCAATTCTTTGAAGGTTGTTGTAAGGAATTGTTATAGAGGTATTTTTATCAGAGAGAAAGAGAGCAGTACCATTATTTTGAAATGAAAAATTTGAATTTGTACTAAACGATGTTACTTCTGGATTGATATCTAAAAAAGATAATAGATTATCCCCGTTGGTAACTTGATTCGAGTCTGTTGTATTAACAATTTTAATTTTTTTAGACACCTGTAGACCTCTTCCTGTTCATCCCTCTTAGCTCGGTACTGTATGCTTTTCTAATCTTAAGCTTTTTATAGTCTTCTGGTGATACATTAGCATCTTTTTTGAATGCTTGTACATAATCAGAAAAATTATCTCCCAGAGAGATCTCAAGTGATAGAGTATTGATTCTATCTGCTATGATGGTTTTGAATTGAGTGTTGGTTGTATTTTTAAATGGATTAACTGTAGAGATTTCACTTAAATCAAATATATTGTCATCTACGCTTCTTTCGGTTCTTTCATCAGAAGGCTGTCTATACACAGATAAATTCTGTGATATTGAATCATTTAAAATAAAAAAAGAGTTATAACACCTATTCCTAATTATATTCCCTTCCATGGTGCTATCGCCTATTCTTCCAAAAATTATTCTATTTGATGGGACTGCCTCTATCTCTACTTCTGTTAGAAAATTAAAGTAAGGAGAGCCCATGTTTGTTAATTCATTCGAGTCTTTTTCAAATCTATCTAAACTGTAGAGCCTGTTGGCTATTGTCTGTATTTGCTCACTAGCACCAATATTGCCAAAATTCAATAAAAAATCTTCATCCCCAGGTATAATATTTAATTCAGTGTCAAGTGATGGCATTTTATCTGGTTACCTTTCTTAAACTATTGTTGATATTTGATATCTTTTTTGTATTTAAAGAATTTAGGCTTGTTGCTGCTTTTAGTCTAACTTCATCCGAGTAAGAAAATGATGAGCCATTATTTAACGATGCAGGAGTTATTGTTGCTCCAAAATTAGCCGACATTTTATTTTCTTCTTCGGTAAAATCCATACTAATTCCAAGTTCTGACAAGCGATCATTAATTTTATCTTCTAGATTGGCCTGCCCTTTATAAAAAATTCCTAGTTCTCTTGCCAATCTCATTTCGTCTGTGACATCATCAGACGATAGAATAAATTTTCCACCATTTTTCTTAGAAGATATTTTTTGAGAATCAGATAGTTGTGTTCTTCTTAAAGTTTTTGGCATACTATAATTACCTTATTAAAAATTAATTTCCAAGAAATTCGTCTAAGGTCATTTCAATTGAATCTGGTAGCCCTGGAAATCCTGGCCAAGGATAAAAACCAGAACGATACAGCCTAACAAAAAGGTGGTCCTCTTCATTGCCATTTACAAAAAGCTCAGTTGTATCGTGATAGCCTTCTCCGTCAAGAAAATCAATTTCTGAAAATACTTCGGCAAAAGCTATCAAATAAGAAGCTTTAAATTGTCTTAGTGAATCTTTGTTATAGAAATTATTTGCTTCGGAAGTATTTTTGATCCTTAAAGAATCTCTGTCATTTACGTCAGAGCCTCCAGCACTTTGTCTTTTAAATATAAACTCATTTAAAAAGTCTCTTGTATCACCAGAGTTATAATCATTGTGGGCGCATTTATGTGAAACATTATTTCCATTATAATAAAAAATAATATGATGTAAGTTCTCTCCCCATCCTTCATTTTTTAGAAAGTCATCTGATCTATGATCATAATGACAATGAGATAATAACTCCCTAACAGAGTAAAACTGATATTCTGGTCTCTGTGATGTTTCGATATCAGAGCCAATTCCGCTGCTGGTACCTGTAGAAGTAATAATTCTTCCAGTTGGGAGAAAAAACCCTCCTACGAAATTCTCTGATGCAAGGTTAAGATATGTCATTCTTTGTAATGCGCTTGCTGCTCTATTGTTGTTTCTGAATTCAAGTCGCTGTCTATAAAAATTAGATAAGTCGATATTATATTCGTCAGTGCCTTGGATAGTGGCCGCTCCTGAATCAACAGCTTCAAATCTACCTTTTATTTTCATTGATTTCGTATTCCATCCAAATTCCTGATCGATCACTTTTGTGTTTCTATAAGGAGCGATCATGTTTAGTTTCATTCTGCCACGAGAATCTAATGAATCATCAAGGTCGTTATTGCCTAATTTGTTTTTTAAAGAATCTCTATTGTTTATTACAAACCAGTTAAGCCTGTGTAAAGCACTTCCAGGTTTACTTGAATAAGTGTTCAGATTAACATTAGAGTCAGTGTAAAGTTTATTAATTGCTGGCTTTAGTTTTGTAACAAATTGACCAAGCAAAGTATCCAAACTAGGTGGTATAAATGTAGTTTCTACACTTACTTCTGTTACTGGCTCAAGCTGCGTTATTCCATCGTATTGGGAAAGTTTAGCAGCATATAATTTATCAGAGACGGTAAAAACTTCTGGGTACTCTTTTCTGACAGAAAGCGGGTAAGACACATATCTACCGACTCCAGAATTGTATCTTATAGCACCAAGAGAGACCAGTTTGTTTTCTATGTTACTAAGCATAGTCTTCGACGCACTTAAGACAAGTCCTATTGAGTATAATGATGCCGACTTGGGATCTAATTTTCTTTTTATCTGATTTGCATTAAAAGTTATTTCATTTTGCAAAACTTGATTCTTATTAAAAAGCGTAGCGTGTAAAGCTAAAGCACTTGAAAGTTTGTTCCAAGGAGCTTGACTTAGAACAGGATATTTTCTATACTGTTGATCGATAAAATAATCATTAAACTTGAAAGCTATATCATTGAAAGAGCATTTCTCATTAGCTTCAATTTCATATAACTCTAGTTCTTCAACGACTTGTTGTAAGTCTTCAAATAAAGAAAGCAATGGTATGGCGCTGTTATCCATAGCAGTAAAGTCAATTTTATAACCAAGATAGAGTTGTGCAGCAGACAAGGTTTCAGAAAATTCATCATATACTTCATCTGTCATCTGATCTACTGGCAGGGCATAAGATTCAATCGAGGCATTGCCGTTCTCATCAATTTCAGTCTTACTGTAGTCTATTGTAAAGTCTGCATCTATGTCCCCTTCTGGGGACATCACAATGCTTTCTATGGGCTGCCCTGTCGAGGCGTTAACTGATTGATCATTAATACAAAACATGATTATTTCATCTGCATTTGAATCAAAATGAGCAAGAGCAGTAGCAAAACCATTTGTGCCTACTTCAATTGTATTTTTAACGGCCTCAGAGATTGTTCTTGTGGTTCTAGACTCAGTGGTGCTAGTTTGTGTATCGGTTGACGTGCTATCTTGTACTGTTTCTGTTACGGTTTGGCCAGTATCGGTAACTGTGACATCTTGTTGTTGAAGCTCTAGTATTTCTCTTTGCCCAATGAAGTTTCCTAAAAAGCTAATGTTTTTGTTCTTATCGTTTGAGTCATCTACTTCAAATTTAAAAGTGCCTATTAGAGTGTTCATATTGATGCTCGACATGCCATACAAAGCACCTCCAGGCTCAACTATTACATCTCCCCTGTAAAGCTCTACAGATGACAAACCAAAAAAAGAATCAATTTCAGGAACATAAGTTCTTAAATTGGGAAACCTTTCAATTAATGTTGAGTACTTTTTCATCATGTTTGTCTTATTGACTAACAAGTATGCCTCAACAGACCCATCATCATCGGAAGTATAGAAGAAGTCGCTAAATAAATTTGATTGAGTTATTAATATTTGTTTTTGTAGCATCTCTTGATCCGACAAACCAATCTCTATACCTTCTAGAAAATTAAGTGTTTGTCTCTGTATTCTGATATCGCCAATCGTTCTAGACTCAAGCAAAGGCAAAAGCGATAGTTGCTGGTCAACACCATTTAAAAACTTAATAGTAGAGTTTATAATAGTTAACTCTTCAAAACTGCCAGCATAATCTTTTACTAAATCGTTAACTTTTGCTTTCAAGTTGGCGACACAATCTATATCTGGTCTTGTTAGAAAGAAAGAAGTCTTTAACTCAACAAAAAGATCTTTCATTCTAATTCGTTCCGAGGGTGCCACCTCTCTTTCTTTGTTTAAAACAAATTCATAGTATTTTGTTAATATCTCTCTAGAAGAAAAAGTCTGTGCTCCAAAGATTCGCCCATTGCTGTCTTTGATTACGTCTGTTTGCCAATAAGAAGCATCGCTTTCGTTATAGTAAGCTAACTTTTGATCGTTGATGTCTTGATCTTTTATTAGCTCAACAAAATTTACTCCAGAAAAAAAAGAATTTAAATAGTTCTTTTCTTTTAAAGAGAGGGACGTATATTCATTAAGCTCGTCTTCATCAGGAGAAAGATAAGAAATCAAGTAAACGTTGTCGTCAAAAATGGTTCCCTCGGAAGAATAAACTACAGGAATTTCAAGCCGAACAGTTTGAAAAGGAAGGACATAAATATCTGAATCGGAATTTTCAAATCTAATTGATTTGCTAAGCTCTTCCCTGTCCTCTTCAGTATCAAAATTAAAAAGCTCAGATAATTTAAATGTTTCTCTTGCAATCCTATCAGATGACAAATTATCTTGTTGCCATCTTTGAGATAGCTTATAAAAGTTATCTGTATTGAAGTCTTCATAATGTGAACTCTTTACAAGAAGAAAATGAACATATAAATTCTCAAGCAAATATGTGTTATCTAAAATTGCAAACTCATCATCTCCCAAAGAAATATCATTTAAATGTGAGTCAATATTTACAATTATGCTTGAGTTTGTAGATGGGCTTATCTCATCAATAACTTCAGTCACCTCTACTCTATCTATAAATGGCTTAGGACTTCTAGCATTGAATGTGGATTCAACATCAACTTTGTTAATTACTGTTAGCAACTTTCTGGCTCCTGCTTAATATTTCCATATATGTTATATTTTTCATTTAGATTCTCAAACTGACTACAATCTATTTTTTTGTTTAGTGTAATATTTTTATTTAACAGATCAAGATCTTTCAGGCCCTTACAGAGTACAGCGGTTGGGATTTGTTCATCTACTTCAATATCAAAAAAGAATTCAGAAAAACTTTCATTTACTCCAACTCTATTAATTGTATCTGTTGGTTTAAATTTTAATGGAAGTAGGGTTTCTGTGCCTGTGGAGTCATCAATGATAAATAATTCTAACATAAAATTATTTCCACTTGTATCAATACCATCTTCAGAAATTTGAAGTATTATTTCTTCTTCTTCAACAAAAACCGCTTGACCAAACTTAAAACCAGTAATTAAAAAATCTTGATCGATTTGATAAGGATCATTATTGATTTCGTTTTCTTTTCTAACAAGTTCGGAGACTGTTAGTGACGTTACTTTATGTTCTGGGTTAATTTCTATTTGAGGTATTAAGTTTGTCGCATGGCTCGCTGTATAACTCACAGAAGAACTTAAAATATTATCGCTTAAGCATTGAATAGAAATATCGGGCGTCTTAAGAACGCTTGTATCTATTGTGCCTATCATGCTTTGAAACAAATTGTGTTCTCTGGTTACCACGGGGGGAGATACAAAAGGTCTTTTTTCAAGTATCTTTTCTTCTTTAACTGAATTATGAAATTTTTTATATTCAGTCTCAACTCCATAATAATAAGGTTGTGGCTTAATATATGGGGTATTGGTGGTAATTCTTGGCTCTATATCATTTTGCACTTCTGAGCCTTGTGCATAGGATATATCATACATAATCCCATCATCATAAAAGGCATAAAATTCTGGCTCAAACTCTCCAATAGAAAGTTTATGTCTTCCATAGCCAGTTAGTACAAGTTCAATGACTTCTTCTTTTGAATCAAATAGTGACATTATATATTAATTACTCTTAAATTTAACTTTTGCATTAATCTTAATTTTCTCAGTTAGTGAGAAGAAGTCATATGGCCAGTTGAAGCCGATAACATCGTTTGGCTCAAAAGACAAAGTATCTGC
>Ga0070749_10003646_pt1 | contig 10280 bp, 10 predicted proteins | sample VirMetDEL_Nov_18_FD_75180 | JGI IMG/M metagenome (GOLD analysis project Ga0070749, IMG submission 75180) | Aqueous microbial communities from the Delaware River and Bay under freshwater to marine salinity gradient to study organic matter... | ecosystem: Environmental > Aquatic > Marine >...
ACATCACGCTCTGTTGATTCTGCTTTGATGAATTTCCTACGTCCCGCGGTGTCAACCCAGAAGTCCTCCACGCTGTCCTGTGTGAACGTGTGTTTCCTTATGCTGTCAAAATCCAGTTGGTCTCTTGTCAGCACATCATTTGATATGAGATCACGAGTAGCGTTGTCGTAGTCGTAGTCTGGGTACTGCTCCTTGGTGGTCTCTATGTATCTGCTCAACGGACTTAATTTGTTTAATCTCGCGGCCCTTAACTTGGCCAGTTGATATCCACCACCCCTCATGACAGTGGTCAGTCCACCACCCACGACGAATGCCAAACCCATTTGGTTGACCAGGTCCTCGTATTCGTATTCTCCAAGTCCACGTTGTTTCCATGATTCCTTTACTATGGGATATAATGGTAATTCTAGTGCGGAGTTGAATGCTCCCACTGACAGTGCTTGTTTGGTAAAACTAGTGACCCCTTTCAGGAAAGGCACGGGTATGTATGTGACTGGATCCAGTAGTGCGGCACCAAAAGTGCTGGCTATGAACGCACCCTTGTCTAGCAATCCACCCTGTTCCCATTCGGCCGCGTACTTGGCCGCTTCCATACGTGCCTGTGACATCTCGTAGAGATGTTTGTAACTGACCCCTTGGTCTATGGGTAGATCCTCGATGTAGAAAGGATGTCCTGGTTTGTATGTGTCTGGGTCAACCTGATCAAACGGATTGTTGGCCATCTCCTGGCCTTCCGCTATGCTTGGTAATAGGCTGAACACCACGTTTTCATTGAGGCCACTCTTGAACCCTGCCTTGATGCTTCCCAGGAACGATCCAGTCTTCCTGCTGTAATCATTTTCAATGGTGTCAACCGTGGGTGTCTGTATTGTCTCTAGAGCCATTAACCCCTTCCAGATCTTACCGTGGTAGTGTCAATATCAATTTCTGTGTCGTATTGACTGCTTCCAGGGTTGTCTTTTATGGTTTTGACCAAGGCCTGTAACACGTCCATCCTCACTGGTGTGTCAGTGTTTGTGGTCAGGTTCTTGATCTTGTCAAAATTATCGTTCCATAATTTTACAACTTCTATGCTGGATGACCTTGGATCTCTGCCCGCTGTCAGGTAATCACTTTTGCTCATCAGCCACTGTACCATCCATGGTTGTCCTTTGTTCTGTGCGAATGCCATGCTGATACCGTGTGCTATGGCTTGGTCCGGGACACTGGTTGGAAATAGTTTAGTGGAAAATGGATCCTCGTATATCATTGACACTGTTTGCTCCTCCAGAGCGTAGTCAACCCCATCCTCGATATTCTGTTTCAGTATTCCGTTCTTTTCTAGGAACTTCCAGAATTCAACTGCCTTGTCATCTAACGTGGCATTGACACTGCCCTCCACTTGCGTGAGGCTGGTCTCATCCAACGCGTCAACGTCATACTGTAATCTTTTAACGGTCTTTGGTTCCTTGAATTTTCCTATGTCTACGGTGTGGTCGTATTCCCATGTCGTGCTTTCATCCTCGTAGGCAGTGGCCATTTCGCTCTCTGGTCTCACTGGCACGCTCAAATCAGTGTAGAACATGGTGTTGTAGGCACTGGGCCTCTTGGTCAGTACCGTGAACTTGGTCAAAGATCCACTCTCCTTTGTGACTAATTTTATGGTGTTACCTATCATGACGGCCTTGTATCCGTCCCTGTCTCCACCAACCCAGTCGTCTATGCTCTTACCAAGCACCGTGAGGTTGTGTTCCTCTGGTCTGTTGTAGGTGCTGTTGATCTGGTCAGCCAAGGATTTCTTGGCCATCTGTAGTTGCTGTTCATTGACGCTGGCATCCTGCGATGCTTCAAACTCACCCATGAGTTGGTTGTAACTCACGTACAGGGTGTTGTATTCTGTCTCGATCTCCACCAAGCCGTTCATCACAAAGTCTTTTGATTTCTTTGCGGCTTCACTGGCAGAGTTGCCTTTGGTCCTGTAGTAGTCATACATCATGTCATATTCTGCCTTGACCGCTGTGCCGAAATCGTTGTCAAACTCATACAATCCATCTTGTATGCTCTTAAAGAATGCTTGTTTGTTTTCGGTGTCTGCGGAATCCTTGGTGTAACCGTTTTGGAATGATTCCTCGTAGTTGGCACGCACATTGAACAATAATTTCGTGTTACTGTGTGTTGGATTACGTCTGGCACGTTCCGACAATCTCCTGTCCACGTACTTGAACGTGTCCGCGTTGCCCTTCCTGTGTGCCACTGATATCATGGAACCAACCAACGATCTCTGTCTGTTGATCATGTCATTGTTGAAACGTATGAAACTGTTGTAGTCCTTGTTGTCTATGGCTGAACCTAATTTGTCATATTCTATCACTGATTGTGTCTCGCTGGGACCTATCTGGTACACGCTCTGGTTGGTCAGTGTAGCGGCCTGTGTCATAGCATTCACCTGTCCTTCGTAGGTGTCTAGCCCTGTGGTGGTTATCTTATTCTGTGTGATCATGTAATCAACCGCACCACCGTTTTTCAACACCTCGCTCCTGGTGTCCTGTATGGCCTGTATCATTTCTATGGCCTTGGTACGCTGTTTGATGTAGATGTTCTTGTCGTGGTCTGTGAGTTCTAGGTCGTTGACTACCTGTATCTCTGATCTCAATTTGGTTATCTGCGATTGTATGCTGGTGGTACTGCCACTCTTGGCTATCTCTGATTCTTCCGCGGCAAATATGGCCACGTCATTCTCGTCCTGTAGATCCTGTGCCACGTCTGGATCCCCACCATTTGCCACAAAACTGTCGTAATCAAACAGTGCCCTGGTCTTGTCTATAGAACCGTCTGACCTACGGAAGTTGTCCCAACCAGTTGCCAGCAGTTGCGTGTTGTTAGCCTGTGCCGTGTTCTTTTGCTTGGCAGACAATCTGGCCAGGTTGCTCTTGTCCTGTTTCCTCAAACTCTCCACATAACTTATTATTGACTGCCTCTCTTGCCTGTTTAGTTTAACACCCCCCGGCATGACCTTGCTGAACATGTCCTAGTCACCTAGATCACCAACGTTCCATTCACCCTTGGCTATCTGGTCTATCCATGCGTCGTAGGCACCAGGTGTGTCTTTGATCTGCTCATACACGTGTGCCGCGGCACCCTCTGATATGATACGTTTCTGCTCACTACGTAGTTTGGTCCTGTCCTCCAAAGAGAGACCAAAAATGTCCTTTTGTGCCTTGTTGTTCCTGTTCAATATGGCAAAATCATCGATCAAGGTCTCACTGGTCGATATGCCCTGGTATCTGATGTTCTGTGCTATCCTGTCTGCTATGGTTTTGTTCTGTTCCGTGAGTTGGAAACTGCCATCGATCATTTCCTTTTCACGTTTCTTGATCTCCAATTGCGTGATGTTGAGTGTGTTCTTTTTGTCAAAGTACGTGTTGAAATCACCAAAGAACTGCTCTGGTATCGCACTCATGAATTTATTTTTGTAATTTTCAGCGGCCTTGGTGTATCCAGCGGTGTCAGTGGTCTCCAAGAAATCTGAACGTAGTTTCAACAACTCATTTTCAAGTTCAGTTTCTTTCTGTGACACGAATTTGGCATCCACACCCTGTTTGTATGCTTGTCCCGTTAGGGAGAAATTGAAACGATTACCAACGTATTCCTTGCTGATGCTCTGTGCTTTCTCACCCTTGGTCTTGGCTATGTCGGTTGCTATGGTCCTGTCTATGTCTGTGACGGTGTTGGTCAGTTGTTCGACCATGCCCAGTGCCTGTGTGTTGTAGTTGGGCATCGTGAGGTTTTCCCTCGGTGTCAGTTGACCACCACTGTAAGTGGGTACGTCTACCCTACGTCTGTTGTTTTGTGGTACGACCGGGTTAGATGGTGGTGTTTGTGGTATCCTTGACATTAGGTTTTCGCTCCTGTTACTGTGTCTAATATGTTACGTGAAACTTTACGTGTAGTGGTCAACACGTTTTCTATGTCCTTGGTACCAAGATCTTTGAAACCCCGTGTGCCAAGACTGCTTGCCGCATTGATGTAACCACCAACTTTGGCATACTCCGATTCTTTCTTTGTTATCGCTGACTGTGTCTGTTTACTGTAGATGCTTTGGCTGGTGTTAAAATCGTCGATGTATTGATCTTCCGCGAATGCTGATCTCGTCTGTGCGAGTACATCACCTGGTGATCCCTCCAACGTCACACCGGTCAATCCAAATTTGGCATTCTGTTGACCTATCGCTATGGCCAGTGCCCTATTACGTTTGGCCTCTCTCAAGGCACTAGACTCCCTCTCCATTTCAACTTCAAAATCTAGGAAATTGGCTTGTTGTGCCAAGATGCTTGATTTCATGTATCCTTGATAGATGTTACCTGCGGTGCTGATAACAGGCAGTGCCACACGTGCGGCATTCAATAATCCTGAAAGTGTTGATGTGGTGGTTACACCAGAGTTGGCTATGATGGCCGCTTCCCTGGCAGTGGTTGCCGCTGTGGATCCCAGTGATATACCACCAGTGGCATATGCCGCGGCACCGATTATGGCTAATTTTGCTAGATCATTCTTTGGAGCACACATAAGGTTAATTTCTTTTCCTCTCTACTATGAAAATCTCCTCGCTACCTTGGTAGTAACTGGAAATCCTTTTAAATTTTAACATATTTAGCCATGCCACACTCTGTGTGTGCTTGGACCAGACCTGTACTAGATGTCGTTTGTCTGGGTGTTTTTCCATGCTGTCGCGTATCAATCTCTCTGCCTCCTTTGATATCCTGACGAAGAAATCATTGGCCAGCGGTGTGCCTATGAACCAGTACCAACACTCCTTGGCCAGCACGTGTGTGCCCGCGGCCAGGAAAGGTGTTCCATGGTAAGTGCCCGTGACACCCCCCTCGAGGTCATCGAACTTGCGGATCAGTCTTGGTTTGGTGTAGCCCATCAGCATGATTTCGTATTCATCCACCTTCCTACAGTTGTTGATAACGTATTCGTAGTGTTCAAAGTTTAGATCGTGTCTGACTGGTTGCCTAACCTTCTTCTTGTAGTCTTCCTGTTGATAATTTGATTTCACTAGTGATACTTAAAAGGGTTGACGGCAGTGGTGCGTCATTCGTGAAAGTGACCTGTGGTGTTGTCGTGTATCCGCTTAACCTAATGCGTTTCTGTCCCGTGTAACCTGTGATGCTCTGGTTGAGCAGTGTGCTACCAAAGTTCCTGAAAGGGACGGTGATGCTGTCCACCTTGAATGCTTTTGTGTCGTAAAGTTGTATCTCCGCGAAAACCTTCCTGACTTTCTCTCCTAGACTGGTTGTGCCACCTATGTTCAGTACCAGTGGCAGTGTCTTGCCAGTGGCTGTGTAGTTGAATCCCACCTGTGTGCTACTGCTGGTACGTGACAAAGTGAAATTACCGGCCGCATCAACAGTGACGTCTGGGTGTATCAGTCCGTCCGCTACCACGTTCACCGTCTGTCCTTCCAGTCCCTGTGCCCCCGTGAAACTTGATCCTGTGGCAGTCGTGCTGTGGAAACTGTCTAGGTATATCTCTTCCGTGGTCAGTTTTTCTAGGAAAACTCCAGTGTTCAGTGTTGATCCGTCGTTGTCGTATCTCTGTGTGAGTGCGTACAGGTTGTCATCCACTACGCACAGGTCCTTGAAATTACCATTTGTGTTCCATTTCATCCATCCCACAACCGAGAATTCTGTGTTGACACCCAGCACACACAGGTCCCCGTCACCGTTGACGACGAAAACGTAGTTGGTGTTGGTGTTGTTGTAGTTGGTCAGGTAGGCCAGTTTGGTGGCATCCTGTATGATGTCATGGTGTACCAGTGAGTAGTTCTTGGCCGAGTACGCGTCAGTGTTGAAGTTGTAAACGAAAGCACGTAACTGCTTGCCACCCTTGGCCACGAACAGCACCTCGTTGTCAACCACCACGGGTGTCATGATGTTGCCATCCACACCGTACCTGGTCTGTTGTCTCACAAGCACGTTGGAAGGTGTAACAGGCTCTCCTGACATGTCAAACTCTCCATCCGATGTGTAAACGAACAGTGATTGTTGTGACACCAAGTGCCTGATTATGTTGAGTTGGTCTGACGCTATGGTGAACTGGATGCCCGCGTCATCCGTGATCTCTCCAGTGACGTTGCCTGATCCATCCACGACCCTGGTGTAGTTGTCGAAGTTGAAAAAGTCCGCTGACTGTGATCCAAATATGGTCTGTGGTTTGTCCCTGCTACCACCAAATATCAATCTGTTCTGGTGGAACGTGACCGACCTAGGCCAGCCCCCACCCAATGATGTTGAAAGGTTTGAGAAAGCATCTATCTCCCATTCGTGTCCCTGCGCGGTCTCCGTGTCCACTAGATCGTAGATCACTTCGCACACTGCCACTGTGTCTGACGAAATGCTTTTTATTTCGGCCATGCCCCCGTTGACCAACAGTCTCATTCCCACGTGTCCGTTTGGATAAGAGGAATTGACCCAACGATATGTGCCTCCGGCCAGCGTGAAGTTTGTGTTGTTGCCTGATGTGGACGCTGGTGTCAGCGTGGCATCGAAGTTGAAGTTGGCCTGTGGCACGTGATCAAAATCTATGTAGGTACAGGTCCAGTCCGTGTTGGTGGCACCCCTGATCAGTTCCATGGGCCTGATGTCTGAGTGTACCAGGATCATGTAGTCAAAGGCCTGTGCGTATCTGATCTGTGAGATGTTGCTGGTGGTGATCGGGAAAACGTTGCCGTCCACCCCGTTGGTCAGCACCTTGATCCTGCTGTCGTTGTAGTAGATGTGTATCTTGGCAGTGGTGCCCAGTCCAGAATCCGCTGGTTCAAATATCAGCACGTACTCCTGTCCGTCAGAGAACTTGAAAGGTATCAGTCTTGACTGTGCGTGGAAGCCCGTGGTGGTCAGTGGTGTGCTACCATCTGGTGTGTTGGTGTTGTCTGGATCCGCTGAAATGAACTGGAAACCCTTGCGTTTCTGTAATCCACCCTGCGGCAGTATCAGCCAGTTCTCGCAGGTCTCTAGCCCTGCCCCGTAGATTGGTGTGTCACCCCTACCGAATAGGTATGGTCCTACCTGTCCCTGTGTGAAGTTTGTCTGCGTTACACGTCTTATCGTCATCCATTAAGTCCTGCTGTGTCTCAATCTTCCTGTGGTGACACTAGCATTACCTAGATGTGCTTCAACGTATCTACCCACTGGTATGATGTTGGTTGGTGGGTTCTCCTGACCGTCCGCTATCCTGGCCGCTCGCAGTTTTGATTCGTAATCATTGGCCAGCCTAGTGGTCAGTGATCCTATGCCCGTGATGGCCTCGTTGATCTCCAGTGCCAGTTTGGCAACCAGTGCCTCTATGAAGAACGGGGGCATGTTGTCCTCGTCCATGTTCTGTACGTATTCTATGAAAAGGGTCTGTTGGTTGGAGAACACTTTCTGTCCCTCCACGCTGTAGTCTTCCTGGTACAGTCCCTCCGTGTCAAAGAAACCCTTGATCCTGATGATGTTGCCTGGTAGGCTGTGTGCGTATAGGAATTTCTTGTCAGTTGGTGTTTCATTCAATCTGTTCAGTGCCTGTTTCTCCATGCCGAAGTTCCAGAACGTGTAGTACAACAGTCCTTTCTTGACTGTTTGGTACATGATTGAACAGACGTTGGCCTCGTTGGTGCCATCCGTGAAACTTGATATGGTGCCAGCACCACATTTGGTCAGTGATTGATTTGATATTGATACTTGCGTTTCAGCCATTTGTGTTGGATCCTTTAATGTTATTTAGTGGATATAAAAGAAGACAGGCCCCGAAGGGCCTGTCGTGTGTGTGCCTGTGAGGGGTAACAGATATTACTCTGTAACCTCCACTTTTACAACACCGTCTGCGTCGATCACAGTTGAACCACCTGACATAGTACCTAAAATTAGGTGCGATGCTTTAGCGGGAACGTAGTCGATCCTAGTGTTGATGTCAGCCGCAAGTGCTAAACCTACACTGTCTCTGTGTATCGCGTAACAATCTCTTTGAACTGAATTTTTAGTTAAAAGAGTTGACATGATCACGTTGAAACCGAACACATTTGGAATGTATCCAGATGCTAGAGCCGTGTTTGACACAAGGCCGTCAGCCGCTGTCACAAGGTTGCTGTCCGTTAATAGGTCAGTTAACGCTTGTGGAGAGATGATCACTGCTCTACCTTCAGTTGGTACGTCAAGAGCGTTCATTGCTTCGTGGATCTCTAAAAATTTCTCTTTAGTCAATCCTGAACCTGCTGACACAGTTGTAGTTGGACTACCTGCGTCAAGAGCGTCGATGATCTCTTGGTCAACTGCTCTGCCTAGGGCAGAAGCGATTGCTGATGCGAAAGTAGATCTTAAATCAATATTAGTCTTGAATTGATCCATGTCATCCACGTACTCACCAGAGTGGAAGTTGTTAAGTGTAGTAGTCACGATTGAGTTCTGTGCTGTTCCACCTACGTATGTTCCACTGTTAGATTTTGAAGTATCAGACATTGCTGTGATATCTTCGTATCTGTTTTTGTTTTTGATTGATCCACCTTTAGATAGTTTGTGGAACTTGTAAGTTGAACCTACAACGTTTCTCACAACCCTAACGGCACCAACCAAGTTAGATGATGATTGTTGGTATGCTTGTTTTACATCATCTGAAAACATAGTAACGAATGAATTCGATACTGATGTTCCTGCGTTTGATAAAGCCATTTGCTTTCTCCTGTTAGTTGTTATTGTTTTTGTTCAACGCTACGAATTGTGTTTTTGTGTTCCGGGTCTCGCGATTGTCCGTACTAGCAAGGAACGTTCTTTGCTTGTAGAATCATATCTCTACCAAATAACCAGAGATTATCTGATGTCAGTGGGCCTCGCGGTTGTCCACGCTGATATTTATTCGTATCTTGGGATAGTATTCTAGTATTTTTTTGAAGTTGGCCAGGTATCTGTCCACGGTGGGGTGCGTGATCACACGTTCCTCACGATACATGCTGACCGGACCACCGTCGAACGCTATGAGATCCATGTGCGTGAATCCTTTCTGTGCGGCCAACACGATGGCCTGCTCCCCCGTGAACCATGAGTTCATCCTGTAGTAGGGGAATCTGATCTCCCGCATGTCGTGGCACTTGGTGTAGGTGTCCTCGTGATAACGTCTGTAACTCTCCTGTGCGACCCAGACCGGCTCCGTCATCCTGTCCTCACGCATCTGGTGTAGCACTTCTCGATCCTGTGCCAACAGGTAATCGGGCTGGAAGTCGTGGTATATCTGGTTACAACCAAAGGTTGGGTACGCGATCTGGTCCAGTGGTAGCAGTTTGCGACTGGGTCCGTTGCCAATTATGACGCAACGCACTAGTATCCTCGGTGTGTTTTCGTGGTCTTGAACTTGGCTTTCTTGACGGCACCTCGGTGTGGTCGGTATGTGCCTTTCATCAGGCTGTATGATGAGCCTTTCTTCATCCAGTGGAAGCCCCTAGGTGCTGAAACTTTTTTTGATCTTGTCATATTGCTCCTTTATGGTATTTAAGAATCGCTCCCCGGGTATGTCCATGGGGTTCATCCAGTCGTTGACTAGTCTTGGTTGCTGTCTGGGACGGCTGTGAATGGTATAGAGTGCCATGGAGCGGTCAGTCCGTGGCTGTTCTTGTACAGTTCCCCGGTGCTGGTGCTCTGTGCGGCCATGAATTCCCTGGTGCCGTTGCCAAACCTCTTGCGAGTGACCACCCTGGTGGGCCTCCACTCGTGTCCCCGAGCGTAGTATCGCTGGTGATTCTGGGGTTGACCCTTGCGGGTCTTGATGCCTGCCATGGTCTGCCTCCGTTATTTCCATGCCCTGCGACTAGTACTTCCGCTTCTTGCCTTTTGATTTGGTTTTCTTCTTCTTTGACATGGCCTTGGTTGCCCTCATGGCACCCCTAGCCATCCTTGATCTCACTGCTTTCATGGTGGTTCCTCCCGCGTTAGCGTTTTTTTTTTGCGTTAGATTTTTATCCTGGGCAGTTTGCGTCCCACCTGTTTCAATTTGCGTAAACCAGATTTCTTCCTCCCGGTGCCGCGTTTGCGTCTCCTGCCAGAATAACTGGTGGTGAAAGTGTTGGGTATGGTGCTACCTGCCGAGTTCATAGTGCTATTTACTCCTGGGTCCGCGGAATATCTCACCACGTGCCTGTAACCTGACGTTGTGCTGGCTCCATGGTCGGGACGGGTCCTTCCTAGCGATGTTGAGGCTGTCCCACCTGCGACCACGCTGGTGCCACCGGCCGGACCATATGCGTTGGAACTCCGCAAAGGTCAGCGACCACG
>Ga0070749_10003648_pt1 | contig 10275 bp, 25 predicted proteins | sample VirMetDEL_Nov_18_FD_75180 | JGI IMG/M metagenome (GOLD analysis project Ga0070749, IMG submission 75180) | Aqueous microbial communities from the Delaware River and Bay under freshwater to marine salinity gradient to study organic matter... | ecosystem: Environmental > Aquatic > Marine >...
CATTAGATGTATTTATTACTGCTGGAGTGGCTGCTGTTGACGTGTCAGTTTCCCCACTATCAATAGTCATTTTTGTGCTCAACATACCCAATGAATTATATACATTATGGATTTGTATTTCTTGAGTTCCTGTAGTGCCCGCAGTTCCTAATCTTGCATAACATGAAGTTAAATTGTGATTGTTTAACGTACTTGGGCAACTAAAGCTTATCTTGTTATCTCCCGTACTTTGCTCACCATCTACTTTCAATATTACAGATTTAATCCATAAACTTTCCATTAATGCACCTGCACTTTCTACATTAGTTGCATCTGTTACATCTGCTCCATCTTCTACATTTAAATGGCTTAAAGTAGTTGATTTTGGTAGTGTTACAGTTCCTGAACTTTCACTTAATGGACTTGAGAAAGTATAAGTATCACCTCCACCACCTGACACGCTAGGAAATTGATTAATTGGCATTGAATACCCCCATTAATTTTTCAAACCATTTTTTCTTAGGTTTATCCTGCTCAATAATAACTGGAATTGTGTTTGTTGTATTTGTGTAATTTATTTGCATCTTTTACCCTTGATATTCTACAATTGCGTGAACTTCTAGTGTTCCAGTTCCTGTGTTAGCGTTGGCAGTATAAACTACTTGAACTGTGTCACATCCTGCACTAATAACTGTTGCTGTGCAATCTGTTAAGTTAGATGCTGATGATGTTGTAATAGTATCACTTAAAACTTTTCCATTAGCTATATTATCACTTGTTTCATCTGATAGATATATTTTTATTGTACCATCTTGACCACCACCAACACCAGAATACTTAGTGTAAATTGTGATTCTTTCAACTGTGTCAAAATCACTTATATCTAATACTCCGCTTGTATCGGATGCCATAGCAGTATGACCACTAATTACGCTTTTTCTTATTTTCATTTAATTTAATCCTGTAATTTTCTGCAATTTCTTCTATTTCGATTACTGATAATTTGTTTATTTGCTTTGAGATATTAATCAACTCCTCTGCTGTTCCCTTTCCCCACTTTTTATCTATTTCTAAGCCGTGCCTGTATTCAATACCATCTAAACCTTTACTTTGTCTTAAATTACATCCTTTACATTGGAGGTTCATATTCCTTTCATCAAATCTAGTTCCCATTCTGGTTCGGCTTATAAAGTGTCCACAATCCATATTTTTTATCTCATCAACCTTAGGGCATGTTATACACTTTCCTTTAACACCATCTATTGAATCTCTATCTCTTATAAATAAAGATGTTTCTCTGTCTGCTTTATTAATAGCCTTTTGTCTTTCTGTTTTAGATCTTTTTTTCTTTTGGCTCTGCAATTTATCTCTAGGCTTCAATTCGTGCTTAAATTATATCTATATTGATTAAATAACTGACTAAAATTCTCATAAGTCATATTTATTATATATTCAATTCCTTCTAATACTACTATGGTTGTATCTTCACCACTTTGAAAGTAGCCACTTACAAAATCAAAGTCAAAAGCTGCATTTAACCACTCAGCAGCACCTTCCTCATTTTCGAATAATATTTGAGTATTAAAGAACATAATCAGGTAGTTTAATTTCTTGGAACATTTCATAGATAACACTTTTACAATTATCTATGTATTCAATAAATTCTTCTTTTGTTAACTCTGTAGTAGATTTAGTTACTAAATAAACCTCGTTGCCTATCTCTTTTTGCTCGCTTAATAGTTGGAATTTAAGCAATCATGTAAATCTTCTTTTGACTCGCCTATCTCATCTGCTACGATACTTAATAACTCCCAATAGTATTTATTTTGCTCCAGAGTCCTATTATCTTGAATTTCTTCTAAGGTTATTTTGATTGACTTATTATTATTTTTAATTAACCAATTTGATAACCTTTCATAAGTTGTCATAGGGAGTTGACAATTCTCTACCAAACATCTTTCTAATAATTTTTTTTGCATATCTTAATAACTTAAAGATTTTTGATGCTTCTTTATGCTGCTTCTGGATATTGTCATAATGCTCACATAATCCACACATATTAGACTTACAATCTTTATAATAACAGTTATTGAGCATCAGCAGACTCTTCAGCTTGCTTTCTGTCTATAAATAAAGCCGTAACTACTGCAATAACGCCAACAATCAACTCAACTATCTGAATTTCACTAATCCCTAATGCTTCTAAATCTAAGCCTAAAGCCGCTGCAATCATAAATATAACACCAACGATCATTGCAATAAACTTTCTATTGCCTAATTTAGTAGTTTTTGAATTATCCATTTTCCACCATGTTAAAATTTTAATAAAATTATATACTATTATGATTGTTACTTTAGATAGCTTTAAAAGTCTAGTTACTATCTCAAATAAAGTTGGTTCATCGTGCTTATGGACCATTATAAACGGTACTGTCTCTGGCTTGTATTTGGGAAATTTAATCCCTTGTCTTTCTATCGGACTTTCATATACTTTCATAATAATCGAAAGTTAAATCATTAACCGCTCTTACAAGCTCATCCTTGTCAACTATTAACTTAATACCGTTTAAATCTAATGTTACTTCGCTTGCATCACTTTGAGTCCTTAATGTAAAAAAGCTATTGAAGTGCTTATCCTCAATATATCTAATGCAACTAAGTGCAATTTCTTTTTTATACGAATTCAAAGTGTACTAAATCCTGAAATTTTTGATCTTTAATTATAACACCATCCATATCCCAGTTACCACCCCACCTTATAGAGTGAGTTATTTTACCTTGTTCTTTTAATCTTTGAGCGGTGGCAATAATAAACCCAGCCATAAAAATTAAATGCCCTTCGTCCCAAGTGTAACCATTTGAAATATGAATGTCTACTGCTTGTGATGGATAATAATTGTGTTTAGATAGTTTTTTAAACCCGTCTTTTGTAGATTTGCCTTGTATGTATAATTCGTTTTGCTCTTCTGGTGAACGATACCCAGAATGAATACCAAAGTCGATAGGAGATGTTTTTATAACTTCATTGAATAGAATTTTTAAGTCTTTTTGGCAAGACTCTAATATTTCTAAACTTTTCCTCCCAAACTTATACATCATCCCCTCTTTTAAAATAAAGGGCTGCTACGCTGCCAAACAGCCCTTAAGAAATACAATGAAAACAAACTTTTGGAGTAATGAAACAAATATAAGCAATTAAATTTTTACTTTAATAACATTATATTAACATATTTGATATTTGATCTACTGTGTAACCTTTGAACTTTTCTTTAGTATATTTACAGTCTTCATAAGCTTTTATAGAATGTATCATTGTTGAATGTGTTCTAGGATTTTGCTCTAAAAATCCAACTTGTTCAAGTGTCAAGCCTTTATCATAAAAGTATTTTCTAAATATATGTCTTGCTACGCTGATATGACCATCTTTTGTATCTATTGAAAGTATATCAACATCTAAACCTAATATTTCTTGTAATCTATCTGCTATATATTTTGATTCTTCAACTATATCTGGATTATTAGCTTTGAAAATCTCAGCTTTGTATTTTCTTGACTTATTGATACTTAGATTTTGCCTATAAGCTCGCAATTCGTAAGAATCAATCTTTAATATATCTTTGTCTAGTCCTTGATATTTATCAAATAATTGTTGTAATTCCATTATGTACTCCATAGTTGTTTTGAAAATTTGTATGTTACATTAGATATTATGCTTGCCACCCAGCTCCAATAGTAACGCTTAAGCTCATTATAAAACACAACATTATCTACATAATACCTGCTATAGTTATGCTCTTTTCTATGCTGATAAAGCCAGTCATGTATTATTACAGCGTCTGTCAAGTCAAGTTTCGGTGCAAATATTAGTACAAGCACTTTAAGCCATGTTATCCATTTAGGATAGGTTGCGCCATCGTACTCATACCCTATAGGTATAGGTGCAGGCAGATAATACCTGTATATTTCCTTTGTTGTAATATAGCCGTCTGGAGTCTTTACTGCGTTCATGTTTTCTCCAATAGTTCTGGGTTTTCATGTATGTTGCCTATTACTTGCCTCCATTCTTTAATATCCTGTAGCCCTCCGCATAACTCAAAATCTCCTATTATTTTTTCTATAGTTATAACTTCTGGTTCAAATTTACCACCCCATTCTACTTCATCAAAGTCTAATATATCACCTTCATATATCTCAACTCCATTCTTATCCTTTAAGCCTGTGTATTGCATTAATGGTATAGGCTCGTAAAGATTATTATGTTTTTTGTAATGCGGTTCGGTCCAGTTGCCATGATGAGTTGTTTTATCAAGATATTCTATTCCTATGCAATCAGCATTTGGAGTAAATTCTATTTTAAATACTTCAACCATTCTTTTTTCATTTTTTAGCCAAGCTTTAAATTTTAACTGTCCCATTTCATACTCCTTAAAGTTCTTCTAGTTCTTTTTCTAAGCTTTCGATTTGCTCTTTTATCTCTGCTGTTAACAGCTTACCAAAAACTTTAAACAATGACTCTGGCACTTCTAATCCATCGTCAGAATTATAACTCAAATAAGATTTTCTTTCTGGTATATTGCTTGAGGTCATATAACATGCTGATTCATAGTCTTTTTTAAGATTTGTTAATTTTGACTCTATCTCTTTAGCTTTCTGTAAATTCTCTAGGTTCATTTAAACTCCAAATATTATTTCTATTAATCTATGCTTGTTTACTCCTATCCAATACAGACCATAAACAAACATTGCCAGAACTGCTATCTCTAATAGCTTTTTAGTTACTTCTAGTATGTTAAGTATTGTTTTCATTCTATTCCTCTGATATTGCTAATATTTTATATTTACCATTACTTGCATATTTTTCAGCTTCTTCTAGTGTTTTAAATACTGGCAAATAACCTGCGCAATTATTTAACTTAATATCTTCTTGTTTGTTTGTTAAAGAGCTGGTACAAGTAACGTATTGTAATAGTTTCATTACTAGATACATAACTTTGTCATCTAGTTCTTTAGCGTCTATTTGTGGTATTACTACTTCTTTCATTATTTACTCCAGTTAGTTTGTTGATGATATCTTCTAAATATTCTGCATTTTCTTCAACACCATGTCCATAAAAATTTGTTTTAAAATCACACATTATCGTATTGATTTTTTCCATTTCCTCATTTGTTAGCTTTTCGGAGATGTGGAAAGATTTAAAGAGTTTATCTGCTGTTATATCAATTTCTTCTGCATTTATTACACTCTTATATAGCAAATCTTCTAACTTTTCTCTTATCTCACTCATAACTCCACCTTCCTTGCGTATCTATATATGTCATAAAGATTTCTGTATGGATAGGCTGCGTCTTTATAATAGTAGATAATCAAACATGGTTCTGTCCACTCCTCTTTATCATTACTAAGTTCATAATAAGCTCCTGGCTCTGGCGGTTCACCCGAAAGAATAGGTCTATCGTCAATTTCTATTATCTCGCATGATTCTTTGGCAAATTCCCAACCATCAATATTATATGTACTTTCGTACTTTAGAAATTCATCGTAAGTCTTTCCAAACATATATACCATTTGGGGTTTTATACCGCAATGTCGTGCGGTAACTTTTACACTCTCCAAAGTGTCTAATATCTTAATCTTTTTCATTGTATTCCTTTAATTGTTTTATGATTTTTGTTTATATCGTTCCATGTATCTTTTACGTATATCACACTTAACCACCATAATTTGACTAAAGCTATACTTGTAGATAAAACAACTGGCAGCAGTAAAAGTGTTATTATAAATGCTAGTATGTTCATTGTATTTCCTTTATTATTTGAATTAACTGATCTAAACTAACTGACTTAAAAGGGTATATCTTCACCGCTTTGGTCATCTTTTATAGTGTCTTTTCTATACGGTTCTTGTATTGATAAACCATAAAATATTTCGTTGTTTTTGTTTCTTTTTTCCCATGCACTTATTTCCAGTTCTTTGCCATTAATTTTTATTCTACCTTTAAAGTCTGGATGCCTTTCATTTTTTTTGAATTTATTTTCAAATAAATTTCCACTATTGTTATTTAATTCATATCCCATTTTAAAAACCTATATCTTTATCATTAATATATTTGTCTAAATTTTCATAAAGAGCGTACTCTTTATTAAAAGCAACCTCAACATAGCCAGTTGCTCCGTTTCTATTTTTATCGATTAATAACCTAGCTATACCCTCACATGAAGAACCATCTGCAAATTCTGTTTTGCCATCTTTTTCTGGTCTATCAATTATGATGACAACATCTGCGTCTTGTTCAATTTCACCCGAGTCTCTAAGATTATCTAATCTCGGTCTGTCTTTTATATCTCTGTTTAATTGCGATAATAGTATGATTGGAATTGATAACCTTTTACTTAAATTCTTTAAAGTTCCAGTTATATATCCCATTTGTTCATTTCTTGAATTGAATTTCTTTTTAGTATTGATCTTACCTAAATAATCTATATAAACAGCGTCAAGACCAGTTGATATATATCTACTTTTTATTTCGCTAATAATTGAATCTAAACTATTATCTACATCATTAATAAATAAGTCTCTTTTTTCAATTTCTAATAAACTAGCATTAAACTTTTGCCTTAATTTATCATTTAGGGGCTCATTTAATTTCGTCATTGACGTTTTTATCTCTTGGCTGATAAATCTATCAAATAATTCATTTCTTGTCATCTCGATTGAAAATAGAGCTATTTTTTTATTTCTTTGGTTATTTATCATTTTCAACATCAAAGCAGATTTGCCAACAGAAGGTCTTGCACCTATTATAATCAAGTTACCTGCTTTAAAACCTAACAATACTTTATCTAAGTCTTTTAACCCTGTTTTAAGATATTCAATTTCTCCAGCCCATAATTTTAACTTATGTTTTTTATAAGCTTTTATATGGTCGCTTGTACTTTCTGTGATGCCTTCTAAATATTCATTGTTTATCAACTCCATTACGTTTTGTGTTTCAGTAATTAATTCGCTTGTTTTAGCCTTTTCTATTTTTGATAGTTGTAAATCTAAAGTATATTTTAGACTATTTTTATAAAATTTGTCTCTAACCTCTGTGATATGATATTCTAACCTCGCTTTATCAATAAGTGGATTTTCTCTTAATGCTTTTAAAGTTTGAGTTAAATCTAAACCTTTTTTATTCATCTCTTGAATGAATATAGTGCTATCTAAAGGCTTATTGTTTAAAATTATATCACTGATTAAATCATACTCATCTTTCATTAAATTAAAATGGTCACCCCTTAATTTCAACATTTCGCACAGTTTGTATAAATTAGGTTTATTAATTAAAGCCGCAATTATATAACTTTCATTCATAACTTATTTCCGTAGTTTTGCACTTCTTCTAACTTAAAAAAACCTTTCCAATTATTCTCTATAGCTTTATTGATCATTTTCCTAGCAATTTCAATTTTAAAACCTGATTCTTTTACAAGCCTATTTAATACTTGTTTAGAACCTATATCTGAATAGTTAAATTTATGCACTTGCTTTTTATAATTTAACCATTCTTCCCACAATTCAAGATAAGAACTTTCATCTCCCTTTATTTCTTTTATATATACTTCTTTTATATTACTTCTTTTATTATCTTCCAAAGGTGTTTCCAAAATTGTTTCCAAAAGTGTTTCTTTGTCTTGGTAACTGCTATAATTTTCAATGACATAAGTGTTTCCAAAAGTGTTTCCATTACTATTTCCAAAAGTGTTTCCACTTTTTTGCATGAATTTTTCATCAATTAGAGCTTTAAAAAACTTAGAAACTTTAGAAGTAGACCACCCATAACGATTTGCAAAAAAACTTAATGAGCCTGAAAATTTACCAGTTTTAAAGTCTGATATGAGCAATAAATCAACAATAGCTTGACCTTTAGAATAAGGTTTTTTTAACCAATGCTTATTCTTTAATATCTTTCTATTGAGTTTGATCCAATTGTTATTCTTGCTCATTAATTAACCTATTTAATTAATATATATTTTGATTTTCTCTTACTGGATGCCAAAATTCATTATCACATAGGTCTTGTAAATTTATCTCATTAAAATCATTAATATAATGCACCATGTTATATTCTTCTGGTAATTCATCTAATTCCTTAATGTTTGCAATTATATTAATATAACCCTCTTTATCGACATCAAAATAAATATCTTCTATTTTAACTTTTATTAAATGATAATCTCCTGATAAGTCATCAGAAAGATCAAGAGCTTTGTAAAATATTTTTTGTTTTATATTCAGTTCTTTATAGGTTTTTTCACTATCATATATTACAAAGTTCGTACCTTCAATATCTATTATTTCGCCTGCTTCTATGTTTTTATTAAGCCATTCTAATGTTTTTTTTGTTATCATTTTAATTCCTATTTAATTATTAATTCTTTGCCTTCTAACTCATTAAGAGCAAGCTCTAATACTTTAGTTTGTAAAAGTCCATGAGTATCTGAAATATTATCTAATAATTTTTTAGACTTTTCATTAACCCTTACTAAATATGTTTTTTCTTTTTTCATTTTTTATCCTTATTCAAATATAACAATTATTTTTTTTATTTGCAACATTAAAGTTATTAACAATCATTAAGTTAATTTATTATTAAAGACTTAACTTATTTACTTTCTATGTTGAAATTGTCGTCAATTCGTTCTATAATCCACTCACATACTTCTCTATTTTCGATAAATTCAAGTAATATGTATAGTAATTTATGTTTGTTTTTTGTGTTCATTTTAAATCTTATTCAATATTGATTCATATTCATTAATTAATAACTTTTCAGATAAATCTGTAGTTATTATGCTTAATGACCTGATAAGAGCTAAAGATTCTAATTGAGTTAAATCTTGTTCAAGTCCGTTAAATTCAATACCCTCATCAGTAAAATAAAATTCTAGGTTAATAGTTTTCATTATCTTAATCCTTTAATTCAGTTATTTTAATATCATTTCTAGTTTCATTTAATAACTTTTGTGATAAATTATCTAATGACTTAGCTACTGCTATAATTTCTATTGTGCTTAGGATTATTGGTGGAACGCTAATCTCAACGCCATCATCTAATGTGATTTTTAAATTTATTTCTTTCATTATTAAATCCATTTAGGTTTTTTGAGTTTTAAATCAAAGCCAGTAAACTCTCCATTTAAGTCCTTTTCTCGATAATCCTTTACCTTACCTAGAATCTCAAAAATTTTAAGTTTACCAGCTTCAATATAATCTTGAGGTATTTCTCCTAACCATGTATAGTGAGGTGCTTTTTTCTCTATAAAAAAGAAATAAAAAGGTAAAAATTGATCTCTCATTTGAAAGTGCAAAGCTTGATACATAGCAGCCTGCAGGTAATAACCATTAGCGACTGCTTTATCTATATTAGCCAAACTATCAATGGTTTTAATGTCAATAATCCTATCCTCTGTTATTATATCTGCATACCCTTTGCAATCCACCCCACATAAATTCCCATGTAAATAAACTTGAGCACTAAAATTCTCATTTAACCAATATAAATCTGGGTTATTATCGCAAGCCACTAGCATACTATGAACCATTTCAGCATCTTTGATACCTAAGTGTCTTTTGCCCTCTTCTTTAGCTTCTTTCACCTCTTTACTTCTACCATCTCCTATCACAAACTCACTTGTATCTTCTTCTAATAACCTGGCTTCAAAGTAAGAACCGATTGCAAAAGCAGGCTTATCTTCACGAGGTTTAGTTTTTTCGAATTTATACCTATCCCAAGACTCTTCGATGTTTTTTAAGTCTGAATAACTTATTGGGTGCGTTTGAAAGTCATACTTCATTTTACATTCTCCATTAATTGTAATAATTCTGGTAGTCTATGTTGTGGTATATCTTTTGATGAGTTATAACCTAACTTTTTAATCAATGATGGCATTTTAGAAGTTATACCTAGATCATTCGCTTGTTCTTGGATTACTTTTCTCTGTTTATCTGTTAAAGTTGGGACGTCCCCACTTTTAGTATCTGGGTCTTCATCATCAAATGGAATACCGAAAAAAGCTCCTAATATATATCTTTGACCGTAAGTCATAGTTGAACCAAAAGCTTGCACAGGATTAGAATTACCCTTGTCTTTATCAACATCATACTTAGCTCTTGTAAACTCCCCTGTTGATGTATCAATTATAGTAAGCCAGAATCTAAGTGTATTTTCATCAAGTTTGGTGTCTTCTATCTTTAAAAATAAACCTTTCTTTTCTAGTAATGGATTAAGGTTTTTTAAAATATTACTTAATGTA
>Ga0070749_10003650_pt1 | contig 10273 bp, 16 predicted proteins | sample VirMetDEL_Nov_18_FD_75180 | JGI IMG/M metagenome (GOLD analysis project Ga0070749, IMG submission 75180) | Aqueous microbial communities from the Delaware River and Bay under freshwater to marine salinity gradient to study organic matter... | ecosystem: Environmental > Aquatic > Marine >...
ACGTAATGTTGATGCTCCTGCATTGAAATTCCCCGTGGTGGTTATGTTCTCATCACCGAAACTGATGTCACCAGATGAGTCTGTTATGGATCCATCGGCCAGTGTTAGGTTCCCGAATGATGATCCTGTGGCCACTGCCAGTGTTCCTGTTGTGGTGATGTTCTCATCACCGAAACTGATGTCACCAGATGAGTCCGTTATGGATCCATTGGCCAGTGTTAGATTCCCGATCGTGGATCCTGACTGAGCACCCATGGTGCTGGACACCACTACGTTTCCGGTGGTTGTGAGATCACCGTCCACTATTAAATTTTCATTGATGTTTATCGCCGTGGAGTCACTGGCCGTGATCGATGTGCCTGAAAATCCAATGCCGTCTATGACCAACTGTCCCGACCCGTTTGGTATGAATTTCAAATCATCATTGGATCTTGTGCCCTCGATGTTGTTGTCGTTGATACGTATCGCTGGAAACAGTACGCTACCTGTCCCTGAGGGTTTTAAAACTATGTCCGCGTTGGACTCGGTTGAGCTAATCTCGTTCTGATTGAAGCCCAGCGTGGTTGCGACCAACGGATCTGCGTACAACTCCGTGAAGTTGTTGTTGATCTTGATGCCCGCACCCCGGATGGTATCGCCTGTGCCATCATCTGCTATTGCACCGATGTTGATTACTTCCTGGGTCATGTTAGATACTCGCTAGTGTGATCTTTTTCCATATCACTGTTGAACCATCATAGTTCGCAGTGCATACATATAAATTTGTTGCGTCCCAACTGATTGAACCTGCCACGTCACCCGTGTTTCCCACGGCAGTCGCCGTTTTCGTGGTCTTGATCACAAGCCTATCTGCTTCTATCTGTACCTGTCCTGTGCCGTTTGGATCCAGTATTATGTTTCCGTTTGTGTCAGCACTCAATAGGGTGTTGCCCGACATCTGTAAGTCACCGGCCAACTCAGCGAAATTGCTGTTGACCTTGGTCATAGCGGTACGTAAAGTATCGCCCGTCGCTGGATTTCCTGCTGTTCCTGTGTCTATCGTTAATCTTGCCATAATGTGTTATTCGTATTTATTAAATAGTAATATGTTCATAGAAACCCTAAAGACGATGAAGTTGTACAAGAGGGAGAGCAAACTGGGTACCATGCACAACTATCACAGGAAGAAACTCATCTATGTTTTCAAGTGTGATTCATGTTCTGAGGTATTCATGAGGCCCAAGAGCAAGGTTGATCCTGAACGTGCGTCAAACGACTACAAACACGTGTGTAGTAAATGTGATTCCAAGAAATTCGCTCAATCAGTGGGTGTCAAGATGCGTCGGGTTTATCAGTTGGACGCCAGTAGTACCAAGACCCTATAACTGTTTCCATCGGATGTCATCACGCGATCCCGATATCCATCTCTGCAGGTCGGCGTAGATGCCACACTTGATGTTGGGTTGGTCGAAGTACCAACGCAGGAACGGATTGCCTTCGAGGTATTCTTTCCTGTTGATGAAATAAAAGTTTGTTTTAGGGAACTTCCTGAACGTCTGTCTCAGTTGATACATCCATTCGTACTTGAGGTATGCCTTCATGCTGGCCCTGTCTGGATAGTTTGTACTGTTCTTGTATATGTTGTTCTGTATCCTGCTGGGCGTGTCCATCTCCCACTGCTGGGCACCCATTATGTCGAACGCCATTATCACTATGTTCTTGATGCCTGACTCCGCGGCCATCAGCACCGCACTGCAACCTGAACCACGTGCCTTGGAGAAGTCATTGGTCTTGATCTTGCCACCTTTCTTGACATCACCGCCACGCCACACTCTGTAAATCTTGAGGCCCTCGGGTATGTCGTGTTCGTGATCGCCCTCGCAGATGTAGTTCCACGTGCTGATGTCATCTGGACCATGTATGTGTGGAGATTCCTTGCCGTCATTGTGCCACTGGGCCAGTTCCTCGTACATGGGAGGATTAACCGCCACTATGTGATCACACAGCATGGGATGGTCTCGATATATGGCGTTACATCCATATATGGTTCCGTGTCCTTTTAGGTTATCTATTGGAAAAATATTTCTTGATTCACCGTTGCCTATTATGAAAGCGGTATCCATTATATGCCAAATGATTCTCCGCAACCACAAGAGCTCGAACTGTTGGGATTGGATATCTCGAACTGTGATCCAAAGGTCTCCTCCACCCAGTCGATCTTGGTGCCCATGACATACAACAACGAGGTCTCGTCCACAACGAACCTGCCCGTACCCCAGTCTTCCATGTGATCACCTTCTGCGACACTTTCCTTGGTGTCAGCGAATCCCCAGTCGTACTTGAATCCTGCACAGCCTCCACCCAGCACTGCCAGGCTCACGGCGTACTTGCCTGTGTTCTTCTCGAGTAATCTCTCTATCTGTGCCTTTGCACTGTCCGTTATTTCAAATGGTTTCATACTAGTAATTATGCTTCTCTCCTGCCACTGTTCTGTATTCCCACACTCATCCAGAATCTGGTTGCGTCCAGTTTCTTCTCGAAACTCATGTATGCGTTCTGATGCTCCCAGTTGTGCCATTGCTCGTTGTAGAGGTTCCTGTTCTCGAACCACCAACCCCACCGTCCCTCACAGTTGACCTGGCACCACTCTATGCAGTCGCCCATGATGCCGTTGGAGTTCATGTCTATGTTGAAGCGGAACTTCTTTTCGTAACCACAGTCCTCGGGTATCTCTTCCAGACCGGCTTTGGCCCTTCTCACTGCTATTTTACCAAAACTTTTACTCATCCAAACCAATACTTTTCAACAGTTTCTCGTTTTCATACAGCATTCCGAGGTTGTATCTACCATCCTGCATGTTGAATGGGGAACAAAAGTTATCATCGACTGTTTTCTTGTTCACGTAAGGGGGACCCAATCCAAAATGGACCACATCGGTTGTCTGGAGACCCAACATATTGCACCATCTTTTTTGAGGTTGTTCGTATTTTTTTGTCATGTGGTTTAGATCGTGTACGCCCATTATTTCAAAACCTAGCCCGGCCGCGAGACGATTGCCAATGTTTTCGTCGTTGCTCATCTGCATTGGGTCGTCTATCTTGTTTTTACTAAATCTTATGGCCACCTTGGCACACTGCACCGGAAAGGTTTTGCTGAGACTGAATGTTATCTGATTTATACAGGGAGTAGATAAGTCTATGTTCACTGTCTGATTTATGCTGTTTGGCAGGTAAATGAAGTCGAGAAGTATCTCCACGCCATGCCTGTCACAGTCTTTGACAAGTTCGTCTAGCAGTGGGTGTTTCTTACCCATCAGGGCGAAAGGACAACTCACTATGCACACATCACCGGGTCGAACAACGTCGTCTTCTATGTAAGCCCAGTTGTAATTCAGTTTCGTCCATATGTCCATGTGCCACCAGTACTCCCCTTTGAAAACTCTAAATCTTTTTCCACTGTTCATCATATAGAAGTTGAGGAACGATTCCTGTGTGCCTTGGCTGTAGCAAGAATGTTTAAAGAGTGATAGATTATCCAACACATAGGTTTGATTGTTTGTCCTTTCTAGCCATTCCATCCACCCTTCTTCGTACGTCTGCACGATCCATGGGTCCAACAAATGCTTGTTCAGATTTAGACCCTGTATGAACTGAATCATTTCTGGGTCCTTTATGCTGTTCCCACTGCTGAATATACTCTTGTATCTCTGACGAACGTCATTGAAATTAATGTTGCGCCTGTTGACACTGCCGGGTGTGGCCCAAGTGTACTCTCCGGGCACATCCAGTGAACCTGTACCACTGGCGACGCTCAGAGCCCATGCTATTTTCCTGACTTTTTCTATTTTGAATTCAATTTGTTCCATGCTTCTATGTAATAGTTGTAGTCCTCCTCCCATTCTGGGTCGTCCTGATTCTTTAGATGGTTTTGTTCGAGGGTCCACTTGAGAACAGGGCTTGAGAAAATCAATTCATAGTATCCTTTGGGACCAAAGAATAAGCAAGATTTGATGCTGTCATTGTCAGTATGATAGTTCCCCTGCCACTTTAGGTCCTTGATATCGATTCCGTCTATGGTAATAGTGTCCAACTCAAAATTCATGTCGCTAACAATTTCACCCATTGTGTTGGTCACGGTATCCCTTCCTTGCTTATTGACAAAGTGTATCTTGAGGACGTTTGTTTGCTGTGCTTTGAAATTCAGCGATACTTCTGTCTTGACTTCTTCCTCCGGCAACTTTGTGCCATTTATCTCTACGAAAATTCTCGGTTGTTTGACACCACTTTTATGTATATTTTTAAATTTAAGGCCTATTGTATTCATTTATTATTCTCCTTGAGATATTTTCATTTTCTAGCAGTTCGGTGACACAGACACGGTTTTTATACAGCGTCTCATCCTGCTCTAGTCCATACGCACCAAGTATGTCACGTCTGCCGTACTGTTTCCATTCGTCGTCACCATCAGCGAATATGATAGTTTGGCTTGGGGTCAGTGACAAGAATTTGATCACTTCTTCGTAGAACCTCTGATGTTTGAGATAGACATAATCACTTGCAAACTCTTTTATGAAATGCAGGCCCACACCAGCACTCAAGCGATTGTCATAGTTAATCTTGCTGTGCAGTTTCTGTCCATCGGAGATCTCTGGCCTAATAAAACGCATTCCTACCCTGGCGTGTGCGATTGGAAATGTCTTGCTGAGGCTGAAGGCCACTGTGTCTATGCAGTCATGATTAAGATCTATGTGTATGCCTTTGGAAATTGTGTAATAGGCACAATCCAACAACACAGGAACGCCTCGTTTGTCACATAGTCCTAGCACCTCCTCTAGATTGGCAACCTTGTTTCCAGTGTCGCAGAACGGCACACTTATGATTAGACAGTCCCCCGCACCCAATTGGTCAGGGTCATTAATGAAGGCCCAGTCGATCTTGAGGTCTCTTAACACGACCAAATGGTACAGGTACTCTCCCGCGAAGAGTTTAAGTCGTCGATGCCTGTGCCTGATGTAGAAACTGTCAAAGGCCTGTGTGGCTCCTTGGCTGATGTCGGGTGTAAAATTTTCTAAACCCCTGCAGGAATTGAGGGTATTGTTAGTCAGCCAATCCCTGAAGTTGTCTTGGAACTCGGCGATTATATCATGCTTGTAGATCATTTCACTGATCCGTGGTAACTTTTCCACATGCTCCTGCATTTCGTGATTGTTTACAGCACGAGACCTACTGTAGAACCCCTTCATGTTTTGTCTGCACTGTTCAAAGGTCAATGATTTATTGACCAACACGTGCCAACCTAATTTCTTAGCTCTGTCTAGCACCAATTGTCCTCCACGAACTGGTCCGCACACTCCATGGGGTTAGGTGATCCATGGAACACTGCCACCCTGTTGCCTGGTTCTATCTTCGCTGGCGTCCTGAAATACCTCTTGCCATCCTTGGTCAACAACTTCGTGTCCTTGAGCCCTATCATCTCCCACTTGTATGACCTGATCCATTCATCCGGGAACCACGTGATGTCATCCTTGGCCCTCTTGGTTATCCAATCCTGGTCTCCGTGATTCTGTTGCATTATCTGGGCGGACCTGTCTTTGAATTCGTCCCACAGATAGTTCATTGTGCCGGACTCCCACCGCATACAACTGGAGTTACTCAGTTTCCAGTCTTTTACTCGGCATCTATTGAAGTCTCTGATTATGTTGAACTTGCCCGTGTGTGTGAACAATGCATCTATGTTGTCAAATATTACCACATCCAAATCAAAGAACAAAATATTACCTTTCAATGGCATCTCTGGTGCGAACATCCACAGTTTGCTCCACCATGACTTAATCCATGGATCATTGGGCAATTTGATCACATCGATGTCTGCATCTAAATTTGTTGAGTCATCTGTTAAACAGTGGAACTGGTAAGGCACCGTGGTATGTTTTTTGACCATGCTGTTGAGGACATTGGCATAGTGCGGTCCATACTTTGTGCCCCATTTAACGCATACTACGTGATTCATAACCTTGCTTTAATCTTTCTATTTGCATTTGTTTCCAGGAGTCACTGTCGAGAGTATAATGGTATTCGCATTCGACTGTAGGTCCTGTGATTGTTCTAATACTTGTGATATTTAAATTATTACTCATTGTTCGATGTATGTCTTGGATAGAGGCATCTGTTCCAAATGTTCTCTGTATATCGATCTGTCCTATTTTTATGTACCCTAAAGACAGTTTAGAATCTTCCCAATCATATCCATTGTCTTTCAACCATAATCTGTATTCGTCCATTTCTTTTTTTTTGAAGTTGTGATCTTTTTCCGTAATAGTTTGTCCCCATTCCACATCGAACTCGCCTGAGTAATATTTCTGATGGTTTATTTCCGAACATAGTGCTTCGGTCATTTTTGGTGCATGTTCGTCCCTAAATACTTCAAACAATGTCTTTCCGACTTGCGACCAGTGTAAGTACACTCCACCTAGATCCCTGTCATACCTATTATTTTTGAATAATTCAAAATCTTCCTCATGTAAATCATATCTGGGGGCATTCAAAAAGGTTGTCACCTGTGAAGGCCTCATCCATTCTGGTTCAAAAGCATTTTTACGATCTGCATTGACCCAACTTTCTATTTCGTGACAGATATTATTAAGTTGTCTGATAGCATATTTTGTTTTATGATCTGCCTGCTTGTAATAGTCAGATAGTTGCCATGCGGTTCCTTGCAGTTCTTCGAAGTATCTGTGCAGTAGGTTACATGCCTCGTGCTTCAGTCGTTTACCAGGAGTTGCCATCTCGTTGCCGTTCACTGCTTTTCCTATTGGCAGTTTAGAACTATACTGGAAGTCGTCTGTTCTGAATTGATGGATATGTCTATATTCAGGTTTGAAGTTGAAGGAATTTATCTGTTCTATATTTTTATTGAGTTCTTGTACAAGATAGTGCAAATCCCTCTTAGAATCTGCAAATCCCAAAAAACAAAAATTTTTTTCGAGTATTCTTTTTTGCCTCAAATTGTCTTTGAGTGCTTCTAGCCATCTGTGCCCTAATGGCGTGTTATATACCTGGAAGTAGTAGGCCTTTTCTGTTAGGCCTACCCTCACCATATCATGTATGAAGTTATTCTTTCCTGTAGATGGCACTGTTGGCTCCGTGTTCCATACATTCGCATTCAACAACGTAGCACCTGTTATTCGTGGCCGCTCTGATTATGTCATCGGCGGCATCAAAGGCATGTTTGGCGAACTTCTCAGCACCTACACCATCAAATATCCTAATGTCAGCAAGATCAAGTTCTTCTAGTTCTTTGAACTTATCAAGATGTGGATCGTTTTCGTCCAACACCAGTTTATGATCAAAGTTATTCTCCAGCCATTTCTTAAGTGGTTTTAGTCCTCCGAAGTCCACCGCCCAGTTCTTGTCGTCCAGTTCCTTGCAACCAAATGTGAATTTGAATGCCAGGCTGTATCCGTGCAGTAGGTGGCAGTGTGAGTGGTCTGCGTTGGGTTGTCTGAACACCGCAGATAGTCCTATGTTGTGTCCGTATGTTTTAGTTGAGTAGTAAGTCATCGTTTCTCCTTGCGTTGATGACTTGCAGAGTGTTTATAGAGGGGTGAAAGTCTTGAGTCCTCTCGATCATTAGTTCAACTTCTTGTCAATCTTCTGATCCATGTCCATCTGGAATGCAACATCTCTGATGCGATCCGTCAATTCGTTTGGTATATTTAATTCTCCGTCAATGATGCTCTTCAAGAAATGTATCATCACCGTGAACTCGTTCCTGTTGGCCACCGTCTCAGGATCTATGCCGTGTTTTTCCATTGCGTTCAGCATGGCCTCAGACACGTCTACCAGTGCCTTGATGCTAGTGGAGTGTTTGTCGAAATGTGCCATTAGGTTATGATGCTGGGTTTCTTGGGGACCTCGATCTTGCTGAACACTCTGTTGTACTCCTCAGCGATCTTGTCATTGATGTGTGCTATCGAAATCAGTTTGTCAATAGCGATGTTGAACGGTTCGTCCTGTTTAGCAGTGGAGAAAAATGTACCAAATGCCAATCCCTGCGGACCATTCATCAGCACAAGTGCCTTCTCGATACTGACGTATCGTGTGTCGGTCCTGCTGAGATATTTTGCGATGACTTCCTCTCCTGAAGCCAATTTAAGAGTAACTAGATCTCCATCTTTTATTTTATCAAACATAACCTTATTATAAACTATACTAGGCGTTTGTCAATCATCAAATTTGAAAATATTATCGTATTTGTCATTTAGATATTTCCTGAGCTCCTTGTCCTTGACATCGAATGGTATTGTGCCCATGAAGAAGATGTCATAACTGTCTGATCCATACTTTCCGATACCGTGTAAATCTTTGACGTCCCACCCATCCCAGTTGAGATATTCTTCAGTCATCCGTCTGATCCTTTTTGGCCTCACATTCCACATGCCCAAAGGTTTCAGCATATTCTGTTGTGTCTTCAAACTTCCTCGTAGGTACGCTTCGGGATCAGGATACCTTGCGAAAAGTTTTGGTAAGATTATTTTGACGTGTTTCCTATAGGTTTGATTGAGACAAATTACAGCAACCATGTGCTTCCATTCCTTGTTAGGTTCCCGCAACTGTTCCTGGACCATGAGGTGATCCACCATAGGCTTGATCATACAACAATTTTATATGCTATTTGCTTTTTGTCAACCGTTGTGTCAAACAACAACACCCACGAATAATAGCAAGTACCTTGGTTTTGCACTTGCGTTGGCAGAACCGTGTTGCATGTACCATGGCCACGTGTATGAGTCACCGGCTCGCCAGTCTGTAATGTTTGCTCTACCGGTCATGAAAGTTTGTCCTACTACCCAATCCTGCAAAAATACCACCCCACGATAGATATCCCTTAGTCGCAATTTGGTCAGATCATGATGACCCTTTGCAAAGACTGATCTATACTTGTCTACGTGCATTCCTACAATGCTACCAGGATGCTGGACGTGTAGGTGCACCCGTGTGTCTTTGATGTTAAATTTCTTATGTAGTAAGTTGTGTACTGGATGTTCCTGTGATATCTCGCAGGTTCCCATGAAGTTGTTGTTTATCATTCCGTCATGCATGGCCCGTCCAAAGTATTTTTTTATTTTATTTGTCGGTTTGTTGAACATTTTCTTTATTTCAGGCTCTAGATCTAAGATGTCCTTCAAATTATAATCCAGTTTCCCGGTGTAACTGTGCTGTTCCTGGTCTTGATTCTTGTGCCATACCTCCCCTGCGATTCTGTTCAACTCGTCCGCATCGTTGATTAAATCTATCCACAGCATGTCCTCGTATTTTTCCTGATCTATCATTTCTTATCCAACTGCTTGTTGATGAACCGGGCCATGCCGTCATAGGTCTCTTGATACACGTTGCTGTGTTGGCTCCATTCCTTGGGCATCTCCCAACGGTCATGATTTACCACTATCCATCTTGTATCTGGATCTGAGTATCCCATCAACTTGTGGAACTGGTATATCCAGTATGACGGATCAACCGGTCTCTTGATGTAGGTGTATCCCTCTGAACCCGTGTACATGTTGTTGATCTTGTCCTTCTCCAACGGGTGCAGGTCAAATCCCAACATGAATATGGCCTTGGGTTTGAACGTCAGACCCAACACACCTGCGTATGGACCGGTTCCCCAATGGAAGGGTTCGTCCTGCCTCTTCTCTCCCGAGTAAGGTAGATTGGGAAATTTCTTAACGTTTGGCCAGTGTGCAAATTGGTCCGCCCAGTTGTCCCTGGTGTAAACAGTGGTACCTTTACCAACCGCGTTCACGGCCTGCTGGCACATATGCCTGTCTGCACACACCAGATATTCGGTAACGTAGTCTCTGTAGATTGCATTACAACCTATTACCGTGCTAAACATTTTCAATGGTGAGAGGTCAAATCCCCTACGGCTCTCACCGTTGCCGATTATGGAAACATACTTGGTCATAATGCTATTTAATCACCCCTTTAAACGCACACAGACGTCTGCACACTGCTGGTAAAAATGAAATAGGAATAGTTGTACATATCACTCATTTCCGTTGATTAAATGCCATACGGTAAGATATTTGTCCCAGGCCTTTTGCAGGGTGGGGTACTTCCTCCTCAGTGCTATGGCCTCTGCTCCCACCATTTCCGCCTCCTGGTATGCCCGTTCCTCGTCCATGGCCTTCTGCGATTGTTCTACCAAGATCCTGTCACCATTTGGTAATTGTTCGTACACCGTCTCACCACCGTCAGGCGAAACATATATTGGATTGATCCTTCTTGCTTTTCTC
>Ga0070749_10003652_pt1 | contig 10265 bp, 19 predicted proteins | sample VirMetDEL_Nov_18_FD_75180 | JGI IMG/M metagenome (GOLD analysis project Ga0070749, IMG submission 75180) | Aqueous microbial communities from the Delaware River and Bay under freshwater to marine salinity gradient to study organic matter... | ecosystem: Environmental > Aquatic > Marine >...
AATAATGTTTTTATCAAAACAAAGAATTTAGAAATCAACCTATCTTTCAAAGGAGATGATTTGAAGGATGCTTTGAATAAAGGTAAGGGTAAAGGTAAAGTGGTAATGGCTGGAGTAAAGACAAATGATTAAACTAAAAGACTTAGTAAATGAAGCATACATGCATCCATTGTATGGAAGCGATAAGGTACACTTTTTTGTAAAGAAACCATTCAATCTTTATGTGGCTAGTGGTGATAAAGAACCCACTGGACAATGGTCTACTGCTGGTCCTGGTGGTAACAAAATGATTTACAGAGATAAACCTACTATGGTTAGAGCTGAAAAGGGAATGCAGATTAGTAACTTACCAGGTGGTGTATTTCTTATAGATAGAAAAAAGAAACAAGCAGTTAGAATTATTACTAAAAAAGGTGGAACAGGAAAACCATCCGATTTAGAACAGATACCAGAAAGAGGACATCCTAATTATCACGATTATAGTTCTTGGAAAAGATGGTTATAGACAATGATAAAACTAAAAGACTTATTGACGGAGGAATGGCTTACTCACAAAGGTAAGACTGTTTGGTTCCCAGCCCATACGAAAGCAACTTTCGATATGATAGGGAGTAGAACTTATATTGCTCTATATCCAAAACAGATGGAATCGATGTTTGGTAAACAACCTATCAGTTCATTTCATGTCACATCACCAGACCATATAAAAACAATTGGTAAGATAATCGGTAAGAAAAAATCCATATCAACATTCACTCGTGCTAATAACGATTCACCACTAGCAAAAGGTAGAGGTATTCAGACTGGTACAGGTGGTGTTATATTTTATGTGAAAGGTACTTTGTTAGCTACTAGATATATGGACTTTGATACTGTGCCTGATAAGACAGGCCGTAGATGGGTTGATGGACATTTCATTACGGGTGACAGAGAGATGTTTAGGAAAGCTTATGATGCATCGGGCATTCCAAAGAAGAGAGAAAAACTTTTTGATGTGATATACGATATAAAGAAAAAGTATGAAGAACAATGGATGGAAGATGATGACAAGATGCCATATAATGAATACCAAAAGATGGTACAAAAGAAAACTAATCCTTACATAAATAAATTTATCAAAGAATTTTTTGACTGGCAAAACAAATGGTTACAAAAGAATAAAGAACTTATAAAGAAGAATCTTAGAACCCCATCGGACAAACCATCTGCGTGGTGGAACGAAACACTTATATATAACACGCAAATTATAGATGCTTTTGTATTGGATAGGATAACAAGGGATGGAATGTGGATGAAACAATGGGGAAATAATGAACCAGGCCCTTGGCAAAAAGAATTGTATAAATATGTACCAAAGAGTAAAGTAACAATTGGTACACCAGCAAAGTTCAGAAAATGGTATGGTGAAAGAGAAGGTATAATAGACCAGGTATGATAAAACTAAAAGACTTATTATTAGAAGATGTTTCACAAGCAGAACTAAATCAAGTAGAGAAATACTTAGATAAGATATGGGGGAGTGTCGGTATCGATGTAGAGTTTACAAGACACTTTATGGATAGGGTAAACGATGCTAGAAATAAAAAACCAATTAGCCCAGCAGAACTGATTAGGATATACAGAAAGATATATAAGAAGTTTGGTAAACCTATATCTAAGATACCTGATGGTGTAAACATATTACTAAAAGATATGGGTACAGATATAAATGTACCAGTGGTTCTGAGATGGAACGGAAAAGAGTTAGAGATGATTGCTAAAACAATAATGAGAAAAAAAGATTTCAAATCAAGTACAAAAAAATATTCAGTAAATTAGGTTATGGCAACAAAAGAAGAATTAGAACAGCTAAAAAGATATAAACATCTAAGAGCAACAGAAAGAGTTCCAGCGGACTTAGCTATTGCTATAAATACTTTTATAGAACAAGCAGTTATAACTGGTGAGTATCAATTGGATACGATGCCGCCAGAGTATGTAAACAATCTTATAGATGCTTTGACAAAATATCCTGAGTTTGATTTTCTTACGAAAGAGTTATTAGAAATTTTAAATAAAGAAGTAAAACCTTATCTTTAACGAAATATATATTATATTTATTACTAAAGGAATACCGAGTTACTAACTATAAGATAAGGAGAATCCCCTATGGATAAATCCAAGGTAAGAACGGTTACACAAGTCAAGGCAGACCAGCCGTGTGAAAACAAACGACAAGCACTTTCCCAAATAAAAAGAATCGATTGGAGTGAATTAGAATTTCGAACACCGAATCAAAAGACATTCTACAATACTATCAGTAGAAACGATGTGACATTTTCTATCGGTCCCGCTGGATGTGGTAAAACATATTTAGCAACACATTATGCTCTAAAGAATCTAGCAAAGGGTAAGTATAATAAATTAGTAATTACGAAACCACTGGTAGAAGTTGATGGAGAAAGAATGGGATACCTACCTGGTGATATTGATGAGAAGACAATGCCATATATGATGTCTCTGTATTATAATATGGAACAGATTATTGGAAAACAAAGATTAGATGTTCTCAAAAAAGCTGGGGTGGTACAAGTTATTCCATTAGCTTATATGAGAGGACTAACACTAACAGACAGTATAGTTGTATTGGATGAGGCACAGAATGCTACACCAGCACAGATAAAAACTTTCGTAACACGCATAGGACAAGGAAGTAAGTATATCATAAATGGTGATTTGATGCAATCTGATATAAGAAGTGAGAATGGTTTAGAAGATGCTATAAAAAGATTCACTGGAATCAGAAGAGTTGGATTCAGTCAGTTTGACTTAAGCGATGTCGTTAGGCATCCTATTGTCGCTGAGATGTTAGAAAGGTATCAAGATGATTATGATATCGGTGTTCTATCAGCGGAAGAAACTTTATCTATGTGGATACAAAGACAGACATACGATGAACCAAAAACAAAGAACAGATACTTTTATAACTTGAGGAACTAATATGAAGATAAATGTTGCAGAGAGAGTTCCGCCTGGTGATAGGTGGAAATTAGATAATACAGTTTATGAATCACTAACCGAATGTCTCAATCAGATATTCTTAGAAAGAGGAGTTATGTATTTTGAAGTGGATGCTAAAAATGGAAATGTCATTATTGATGACGGTGAGAAAGCTGCTCCAAAGACTTGGGACTTATATGGAGAAAAGGGTGGCTAGGAGTAAACAGAAAAGAAGACTTAGGTCTAATGCCGTTTATAACAGCGCAGATAATATGGTAATGGTAAAGTCTAATGGTGATGAAATAAATATCATTTGTAACACAGAAGAGCAAATGGATAAAGTTGTAAAGAGAATGACAACCGATACTTGTATATTATCTAGCTATGAAGAATGGGATGAAGGTAAAGATAAAAAGTGGATACTTACATTTGCTGTATGTGATGATGAGTTCAGGTTCATTCCTGAATATAATTAAGTGAATCATATATTTATATGTGTAATGCTATCTTTAGGAGAAAAGAGATGTTGAAGAAAATTATGATAGGCCTATTGTTGGTCTCATCTTTATTTGCTGAAAATGAAATATGGAAGTTTTTGAAGTACTCTACCGCATATGGTAGTTTTAGTTTGAATGCTCCACGATATCAAGACGATAGGTTTGCTATTGTTGGTGGGTTATCTACAGGTATTCTACAAGTGGAAAGAACAGAAAGAGAACTAAAGCCAGATTTCCAAACATCATTCGGACTTCGTAAGATTGCTAGATTTCAATATGAACCAAAAAGAGGTATAAGAAATGCTGGTAAAGGTGGAGAGTGGTACGATGGCTCAGAATCAAACGCTAACGAAAGTGCTACATTCGGTCCTGTAAAAGGTTGGGAATATTTGATGAAATGGTCTGAGGGTAGACAATGGGGTAATGATTATGTAAACCAAGAATATTGGGTAAGGTATATTGGTGAATGGGCTATGGCTAAAGTTGGTTGGACAGAATTAGGATTAGAAGACCTTAGTTATGTGCATGGAGATATTAGATTACATCTTACACCAGAAGCACTAAATAACAAATTACATTTTTCTGTTGGTGTAAAACACAGACAACATCCTGTATATGGATTCGATGCTATGGTATTGGATACAACTTGGTACAAAGGACAATGGTGGAACTTTGCTGAGGATGCTTTTGGTATCGATGATAATATGTGGTTTGATTCAACAATGCAGAATCCTGACTCACCAACAGGTTGGGATAGTAGAACACTTTATGAGATAGATCCTGAGACAGGTGAACTTAGAGAGATAGAAGGTTCTGGTCCATTTTGGAATGAAGGTGGAGAGTATTGGGGACATGATTGGTTGTGGAGAGATGCTAATGGTAAGATATTTGCTTACACAGACAGAGAGTATTTTATATATCACTTTCCAAGAATGTTAGAGAAGTACATCAATGGAAAGAAAAAAGATTTAGGATATCAGAGTGAGACATCTTTGGTATTAGGTATTGACTTTTATCACTATGATGAAAACTGGTGGGTGCATGGTTGGGGCAATTGGTTGCCTGTACATTATGGACATACAGACCACGCATACCATAACGCTGCTCACTACCAAACTCATTTAGAGGAAGGTGGTGAACCAAGTGAATTTATGTATATGGAACCCCAATGGCATAGTTGGAATGACTATGATATGGGTGCTATATTAGGAGTAAAGATAATGGAAAATTTAGGTGTATTTACAGAAGGTAGATATCTTTACTATTGGGAAAGGCCGGCTTATGATATAAAGTTCGGTATGAATTATCAATTTGTAGGATGGTAAGGAGAATACTATGTGTGAATGCGAAAACTGCCAATGTGGCAAAAAATAACAAAACGGAGGTTGATATGAAATCAATACTAACAGGAATACTTTCCTTGATTATCTTTTTTGGAGCAGTTCCAACTGCTAATGCTTCAGATATGAACTTAGCTAATATGGAAGAAATCAAAAAGAAGAAAAAGAATAAGAAAAAGAAACTAAAAGGTGAAAAAGGAAAAAAGAAGAAGAAAGGCTTTTTCTCTAAAGTCTTTGGAAGTAAGTAGATGCCGAATAAGGGCGCTAAACAGAGAAAACAAAAAAGAGCCGCACTGAATAAGAAGTGGGCTAAAGAAGGTAGAACGGCTAACCAACATAAAAAGTGGTTAGCCAAAGAAGGAGATAAACCAAAGAATCCATTTGGTAGGAGATAGAAAATGAAGAAGTTGTTATTGTTATCATTACTATTTTTATTTAGTTGTGGAGATGATAGAGTAGAAGAACCATTAGAAGAAAACATTCAGATGTGGGTAAATGGTACAGAGATTATAGCGCGTGAGTATTATGAAAGTATTACTACATACGGAGCCGCTGTTCCACAAGAAGATGGTTCTATAAAAAAGATATTCGTACTACACTTTCAAAGGGAAGATGGTAGAGTTACACCTGAGAAAGAACATTACGCTTTGATTATGTATGACAATGCTGGTCAAGACAATGGACAACCAATAGATGAGAAACTATACTTAGGTGGTACGCAAATGGATTCATTATTACTACAAACAACAAGTGGTAGAATCACATTAGAGATTGTAGGTCTATCTGATTATACAGAGTTCTCACAAGCATCAATCGATAAGTATGAAGATGGTTTGGTGAGTGGTATGGCAGACGGATACTTCTTCAATCCTTATAGAGATGAAATGCAACATGGTATAATTATTTTTGAGAACTTAGAAGTAGGTTCAGACCCTGAGGCTACTTTTTATCAAGGAGTATATTAGTGAGTGATGGAGTCAAATTAGGACAACTTTTATGTGATGCTGATATCATCACAAAGAGACAATTAAGTAAAGCCTTACAAGCACAAGTCAAGGGTAACAAAGGAACCATTGGTGAGATACTTGTAGAGATGAACTTTTGTGAATTTGATGATATTACAGATGCTCTGATGAACTCTTCAACGGATACTAAACAACACGAAGAGAAAAAGGAAGAAATACATCCTGAACCAGTGGTTGAAATAAAGCCTGAGATAAAAGACATACCACCAGTAGAACCAAAGAAAGAAGAACCAATAGAAGTATCTGAAGAAAAGATTATGGGTACAAAGTTCACAATGTCTTTACAAACATTAGGAGCATTAGTTGCTTTGTTAGCAAGTGGTATAGGTGGTTACTATATGTTGTTACAAGAAATAGAAGAAGCAAAACAACTTCCTGAACCACCATCAATAGAATCAATATTTGGAGACGAATATCCATCTAAACCTGATGGACATAATTGGCCTCGTTCATATGAACAATACAAAACACAAGTTGGTGGACTACAAAAAGATATGGGTGATGTATTCGATGCTATGGAAGAATACGATGAAAAGATTGAAGAATTAGAAAAGTTAGTATCCAACCTTAGAGTTGAAGTTGCTAAGAAGAAAGACAAATAGGAGTTAAATATGCGAAAGTTGTTAGGTTTGTTATTATTTCTATCTGTAGGTTTTAGTCAGATAAATGATAAGAATTTTAAGTCTGAAGTAAATGGTGGAGTTGTTGTTGCTATATTTACATCTGAGTGGCAGGAACAAGACTTTGATGAGAATATAATCAAAGGTATAAAAGGATACCAAAGTTGTAAAATCATCAGAGTAAAGAGTGAAGAAGCACCAAAGGTAACTAAGAAACTTAGATTCAGAAATTTTCCATCTATTGCTCTATTCTATGATGGTTCCAAAAAAGAAACTTGGAAAGGTGATATGGATGGATACATAGACTGTTCAAATAAAGACATCAAAAAAGAGATAGATAATCTTTTTAGTGGAGATGTGTTCTAAAACAAAAATCGTAAAAATCTTTAAATAATCCTTAATTTTCATATGTAAATCTGATATTTATAATAGACTAACTGAAGATACAGGAGAATATTGTGGAAACTAAAGCAATAGAATCCTTGATCGGTGAGTATGGTTGGTTATTCGTTGCGGGTATTATCACCCTGTTATTTCAAAGTACTATACAAGAAGCTGTTGATGGGATAATGGTTTTTTTAGGTAATGACTACAATGAAGATGATGTAGTCGAAGTGGATGGTTCACCAGGCCGAATCGTAAGAGTCGGTATGTGGAAAACTACATTCTTTATCTACCATATAGTGAATGGTAAGATAGTAGGTGGTAGCAAATTAGTTGTTGCCAATAGTAAACTAAAAGACCTAAAGATAGAAAAACCTCTACCTAACTTAGACTTATCTAAGTACCAACAGCAAGATGATTAGAGAAATACTTTTCTATGACCTAACGAAACTATTCAGAAGGACACCTAAAAAGAAGTGGTGGCAGTTACGAAAGCCGCTGAGGGTTAGGATAATGGAGTATAATAGACGATTTGTAAAAAAATGATACATCGTAACAAAATTATACAAACAAAATGTTACACTTTGAAGAAGCATCCTATGGGTGCTTTTTTTATGCATCTCTAAGTTCGGTAATATCAACACATAAAAAAAAGTCCTGAAATATCGCTAGTTTGGTACACTTATTGTAGTATATAGGTAACAATAACAATAAGGAGAACTGAAATGTTCGAAAATCTAAAGAAAAAATTAAAGAGTCGTAGAGGAAACTCTCTGGCTGAATTTGCTGTTACAACTGCTATGATGGCTACATTAGCTACTACAGCTGCTCCAAAGTTTGGACAGATTGGTGCTGGTGCTAAGGAGAAAAAAACCATCGCTAACATCGATAAGATTCTAACAGTTGCTAACAACTTCTATAACCAAACATTATCCGAAGAGGGTAAGGGAAGATTTCCAGGTCAATCCAAATATGACCAACCTGTAGGTGGTGTTTCATTGTCTGATGGACAACTTACAGATGAAGCCTTAGAGATATATGTTGAAACTATTCTTGATGCTAAAGACAATTACGAATCAGACTTAGGTGAGTTCGTATATGTATTCTCTACCGCATCAAATGATGAAGATGCTCTACAAGGTGGTTGGATGAATGATGAAACATCTGTAGTTTTTGATGAAGATGGGGCATTAGATTTCAAAAAAGACTTTGGTAACAATGGTATATCATCCCCATTTCAGGATGGTTCATATGCTTACCTAGTGATACCAGGAAGTGGTTCTGGTACAGATGCTCAAGCACCTGCTCTTATCGTAATAGATACTGAGAACCCAGCAGAACTAAATAAATTTTTAGTACCATAAACCGAACGCAAGTTCAGAAAGAGAAACGAAATGAAGAAACTAAAAAACCAAAACGGATTCACACTAATCGAATTGATTATGGTGATGATTATCTTAGGTATTTTATCAGCTGTTGCTATACCAAGATACTTAGAGACAATCCAAAAGGCTGAAGAAGCTGCTGAGGATGCTGTCATAAGTAACATAAGTGTAGCGCTTGAAAACTATGGAGTACATAAACTCATAGATAGTGGAAGAGCTATATGGCCTGATAATCCCTTTGATGCTTTGAAGGAAAAGCCCTCAACATATACCAACGATGGTACAAATGCCGACACAGATAATGAGTGGACATTTGTAGATGGTGACCCTGCATACATTACCCATCAACGCTCTGATAACTCAAGATGGAAGTGGGAGTATGATGCTGGAATCAATACAGGTACAGACGCTGATACTACTGGTGCTTTAGGCAGTAGAGAAAGTCTGGTAAGTGAGTAAGAGGAACGGATTTACTTTAGTCGAACTGATTATGGTGATGGTAATCATTGGGATATTAGCCGCTGTGTCAATTCCTAGGTTCTCTGAAATTGTAAGACAATCTGAAGTGGCATCTGAACAAGGTATACTTATCAATTTAGTTGCTGCTTTAGATACTTATAGTCAGGAGAAGTTCATAGAAAACGGAGTGATGGAATGGCCTGATAATCCTTTTGACGCACTTACCAAAGTACCACAGTACTACGACAAGTCACAATCAACTCTTATGGTTGAGATGGATGACAGCGATTGGATTTTTACTGGTGATGCAAGTAATGATTATAAAAATTCAATTGTCCATCGAAGAAAAGAAGATAGTCTAGCAATATGGACTTATAATAAAGTAAACGGAGAAATTGGATATTCCAATCCTCCATATCATCCAAATCAGGTAGTATATAGGCCTGATTTGCAAGGACAATAAAATGAAACAACTACTGAAACTGAAAATGAATGAAGGTTTTTCGTTGGTAGAATTAGTAATGGTTATGGTTATCTTAGGTATCTTAGCAGCTGTTGCAGTACCTAAGATGACTCATGTATTAGCCAGAACTAACGAAAGGGCTGAGAAGACAACTGTAGACCAAATATGGGCTGGATGTGAATCTTATGCTGCTGATAAATTACTAGCAGAAGGTACAGAATCTTGGCCATACAATCCACTAACTGTCTTCGGTAGGACTCGTAATATGAAAATCAATTTAGAATTGGGTGTGCCTGATGAGGATAACGAATGGCAATTTAGTTTGATTGATGCTGGTGAACCAGCAATATTTCATCAAAGAGTAGATGATGAGATTTATTATTACACATATGATTCAACATCATTTGAATTAGCAGAAGAAGGCGTGAGGTATATAGCACAATAATGGATGACAAAATAAAAGAACTATTACTATACTTTGGTATATTTGCGTGTCTGATGTATGTTATTATAAGACCAGACCCAAACGAAATACCAAAAGTAAAACCACCATCAATGGAAGAATTTGAAGAACACCCTATAGTTGCTTGGACAGCATACGATAGAAAGGGTGGGCCTTGTGTAAAGATTAGATACAAGGTACAAAGAGACAAAACAAGGTTATATATGTTTGCTGAAAGTGGTAAGTTAGTACATCAAACACCATTAGCATTAGATAGATTCAAAGATGGTAGAGAACGAACAGAAACATATGTTTGGAAACTTTACAGAACTGAATGGACATCTGATATAGATCCTGGCTACTACACAATCGTAGTTGGAACCGAATATGATAAAAGAGGTATAGGTACAGAGATAGAAGTATTATGAAGTACCTAACACTTATCTTATTACTAAGTGTTACATATTCTCAAGATATCCAAAGGACATCTGAATTTAAAAGAAGCACTGCCTACGGACAAGATTGTGATGACACAGAATACAGAGATTACAAAGGTTCACCTGCTTGGAAAGGTTATGGTGGATGGTTATCTGAATGTGATTCAATTCTTTCTGTAAACTTAGATAGAGAGTTTGCTGAAAAAAGAAAAAGACAACAAAGAGAAAGAGCAA
>Ga0070749_10003653_pt1 | contig 10261 bp, 6 predicted proteins | sample VirMetDEL_Nov_18_FD_75180 | JGI IMG/M metagenome (GOLD analysis project Ga0070749, IMG submission 75180) | Aqueous microbial communities from the Delaware River and Bay under freshwater to marine salinity gradient to study organic matter... | ecosystem: Environmental > Aquatic > Marine > Coastal...
ACTTTGCAAACAATGAGATTAGACGAAGGAGCTAGAGGAACAGACCAGACAAAAACAAAAAGGATTTACGATGTTACAGTTCGTTTTTTTGAAACAGTTGGAGCAAAAGTTGGTCCTAACGAAGCAAATTTAGATGAAATTCCATTTAGAGATAGTTCAGCCTCTATGTCTGACCCAGTACCTTTATTTACAGGAGATAAAGAAACTGAGTTTCCTAGCGATTATGGAACCGATGGTTTTGTTTTAGTTAAACAAGACCAGGCTTTGCCAATGACTATTCTTGCAATTTATGCTAGATTAGAACTGTACGATACTTAATGGATATTATTCCTTTTAAAAAAGAACATGCGGAATTTATATTAAGTCAACAACTTAATGCAGCAGAACTATATTTAAAACCAGAGCATAGAAGATATGCTTTGTATTTAGAACAGGTTGGATTGTCGTTTACAGCTATCGTTAATGATAAGCCTATTGCGGCAGGTGGCATTTCGGTGCTATGGGATAATGTTGCTGAAGGGTGGGTAATGGCAACGCATGAAGTGTGGAACCACAGTATTATTATGGCAAAACACTTTAAAAAAAGAACAGATATATTAATAGAAACAACTAAGATAAAAAGATTACAAACTAGTGTAAAAGCAGATTTTGCTTTAGGACATAAGTTTGCAAAATGGTTGAAATTTGAAGAAGAAGGTTTAATGAAACATTATGGACCAGATGGTTCAGATTATATTAGATATGCGAGGATTATAACATGAGTTTTTTCGGAGATTTACTAGCCGGTGATGCAGCGAATAAAGCATCTAAATACAATGCTTCTCTTATGGAAAGAGATGCAAAAATTACAGAACAAAATGCAGAACAAGGTTATAAAGTTTTTCAACAATATGATTTACCTAGATTTGATTACTACGCAAGAAAACAAGCTGGTACTATAAAAAGTCAAATCCTTGCTTCCGGTGCAGAATTTTCAGGAAGCGCCTATGCCATTGCTTTGGAAAACCAAATTATGGTAGATACCGATAAAGATATGATGCAATACAATGCTGAAATAAGAAAAGAAGCTGGACTCAACGATGCCATTATGAAACGTGCAGAAGCTAATGTAGAAAGATACAGAGGTAGAGTTGCTAAAACCGCTAGTTATTTCAAAGCAGCTTCTAGTTTATTAACAGATTACAAAACATTAAACGGTTAATATTATGGCAATCAAAATTTATGAAACAAAAATAAGACCTACTGATACTACAGCTGAGGCAATGTCCACTCCTGGGATGAAAATTAGTCAAGCAACAGCTATGCAAATAGGAGAATCCATAAAAGGTGCTGGAAGGTCTGCTGTTAATTTATATGCAGAAATTGAAACTAGAAAATCAGAAAACGAAGTTTTAGAAAAGAAAAAGAAAATCTTAACAGGAGATGATACGTTTGAAGGATTATCTATGGCAAGAGAAAAAGCTTCTCAAATGGATGACCCAGATATGGCTGTTAAGTATTATAATGAGGCACTCCAAAAAGCTAAGAATGCTTTAGGAGATACTTACAATCATAGATTTAGTAAAAAATTATTTGACCAATATTTATCAAAACAAGAAATACAAGATGGTATAGTAGTTCGTTCTAATTCAAATAAACAATTTTTGGCAAAATCTCAATCTTTAGAAACAGAGGAAATTGAAAGATTAAAAAAAGATATTGTTTATGGAGAAACAGAACAAATTAAACAATTGGCAAAACAAGACCTTGCTAAAAAATTTGAAGACTCTAAATTTAATAATTTATTTGGTGCTTTAGGAACTAAATTAAAAACACAAACTTATGCAGATATAGAATTTTATAATGCAAAAAGAGCTATTGATGTTAATGCAACAGAAGGTCTGGCACAAGCTAAAAAGAATAAACTTATTTCTGTAGATGCTTATGAAAAATTAAGAACTTACGCAAAAACTTCATCAACTAAAACTAAAGAAGCCAATGGAAATAAAATTGATGAAATGCAAAAAGGAGTTAAAGATTATATACTTCCTAATGTAGAAGAAATAAAAACAGCAGAAGCTACCGCTATTGCTACTAATGATACAAAATCTTTAGAAAAAATTTCCAATATTAAAAAAACAATGTCTGTAGTTGCTAATTTAAAAACAATGGACAAGGCTGAATTAGATGCAGCTTTAAGTTCTACTAGAACTATTGCTAAAGAAGACATGGTATCAGGCAGGGGTACCGATGTAGAAGATTTATTTAGAATGAATATTATTAGAGATTATCATGCTAAAATTACTTCTGATTTAGAAAAAGACCCAATTTCAACTGCAGCTAAAATAGGAACTTTTGATAGTAAAGATTTGCCATTAAAAGATTTGTTTAATGGAATGAAAGATGAGCAAGAATTTAGCAATGAAGTTTCTGAAAGAATTGCTACTGCTAAAAGTGTTGGCAAATTTTATAATCAAAAAACAAAATTTTTTACTGAAAGTGAACAACAACAATTAAAAGATTTTTTTGAAAATACTACAGACCCACAAAGATTAATTAATGTTTCTAAAAGTCTTGTAAAAGCTTTTGGTGCAAATTCAGACCAAGTGTTTAAAGAAATAGGAAAATCTAATGATTTCTTTGGTTACATAGGTGGTTTATCTGTTGTTAATGGTACTACTAGTACAGCTGTTCAAGATGCCATGTTAGGACATGCGTTAAAAAATAGTAAAGCTATTACTAAAACATTTTCTTTAACAGATGCTGGTTATCAAAATTTTTTAAAAGATAAACGAGATGCTTTTCCTAGAAGTGAAAAAACTTTCAATGCTGTAACGGAAGCTGCTAATAATATTTATTTAGCACAAATGTATAAAAATGGAAAAGATACTACTAAATTTAATAGAACAGAATATGGTAAAGCTTTTGATTTAGCTACTGGAAAAGTAGGTGATTATGGAGGATTAGAAAAATATAAAGGAAATAATATTGTATTACCTAATTTTGTTAAAAATGGAAAATTTAATACAGTTGTAGAATTGTTAAAAAATAAGGATATTTTTTTAAAAGCAACTGGAGGCGCAACAGCTAAAGCATTGCCTAATGCTCAAGGAGAGCAAAGAGATATAGACCCTTTTAAAGAAGGAGAGCCTGTATTTATAAGTGTAGGAAATGGAAAATACATTATGTCTTTGAAAGACCATCCTTTTGCTAAAAATGCTACACCTGCTTATATCATGTCTAGTAAACCTAATATTGAAACATTAGGACCAAGTTTTTTAATAGTAGATTTAAATAAAATAAAAACTGAAATTCTTGAGAGGAAATAAATAAATGTCGTTCTTTTTAGATGAAGACACGGCTTTATCAACTGTAAACGAAACTAACTTTGCTACAGGAGATAAAACTGGTTTTACAGAAAATTTAAAAGCAGCTTATAATTATGGATTGCAAACAGAACTTAGTAATTCTGAGTTACTTAATACTGTTAACAAATATGGAGAAATCATTGCTACAGCACAAGGATTAGGTCATACTAGTTTAGTTAATCCTTTTGATGATGACCCTTACGCAACTGAAATTATTGGTCCCGAAGAAACTGGTATTTTGCCAAATAGAAACGAACGAGTAGATGCTTTCCATGAAAAATTAAATGAGTTACAAAAAACAGATTTAAATTTAGCAAAGGCTCTTAAAGATAAAGGAATTGACACCAAAGAAAATATGGAAAAGCAAATTGGTGTAGACGCACAAGAGGCTTACAAAAATTTTGCAGATATTAAATCAAGGTCTACAGGTATGGGTACCTTTGGTTCTTATGTTGGTATGGGTGGAGCTGTTTTTCAAGACCCTTTAATTTTATCTACTTTACCATTAGGCATGATGTATTCTTTGCCAAAAAATTTTTTAGCAGCATCAGTTAAGATTGGTATGATTGAAGCTGCATTAGCTGCCACAGCTGAAATTGGAATACAAACACAAGTTCAGCCATATAGAAAAAAACTTGGTTTTGAAGACGAAGATTTAGAAATACTTGGTTTAACTTTAACACCAGGAGAAACAAGAGTTGCAGCTGCTACATTAGCAGGTTTAGTTGGAGGACCAGCTTTATTTGGTTTATTTAAAGGAATTGGAAAAGGAATTGATTTAACTGGAGAAGGATTAAGTGTATTAAAAGGAAAATTAGAAGATTTGCCTTTAACAAAAGTAAGACAAATTTATCAAGAAATAATTAAAAAAAATCCTAAATATAAAAATCCAGACATTGAAGATACTAATTTAGAAAATCTTACTAAAGACGACAGTCCATTTATTGAAACACCAGACTCTAATGCAGAACACGTAGCTAGAGGAAATGAAGTTGCAAATTATGTTTTAAATGAAGGAAAAATATCTACTGTTGTAGAACCTCCTAAATCTAATATTCAAATAGAAAAGATTGATAATTATAATGGAACATTAAAAACATACGACCCTGATGAAATAATTTTTGAACCTCAAATATTTCAATATAAGACAGGCGGAGATGCCTTTGGTGTAACAAAAAAATTAAAAGATGTAGAACTATGGGACCAGCCAAGCGCAGGAGTTGTTCTTACTTATAAATTTAGAGATGGTAGAGTTGCTATTGTAGACGGTCATCAAAGATTAGGTTTAGCAAAAAGATTAAAAGCTAAAGGACAAAATATTAAATTGGTTTCTTATACTTTTAATGAAGCTGACGATATTCCTGCTGACATGGTTATGGTTAAGGGAATGTTAATGAACCTTAGAAACAATACAGGTTCTGCTACAGATGCTGCTAGAGTATTGCGTTCTCGTTTTGGCTTAGACTGGGAAAAAATAAGATTAAGTTTACCGCCACAAATGAAGATAGTTAAAAATGCTATGGGTCTATCAAAATTATCAGATGATGCCTGGGGTTTATTTTTAACAAAAAATGTTAATGAAGATTTAGCTTCTAGAGTAGGAACTTTTATTAGCAATAAAAATATTCATAATAAAGTATTAGCTGCTTTAATGAGCAGAAAATTTAATTCCTTGCAAGAAATGGACACCGTTCTAATGCAAATTGAACGAATGCCTACAGTCAAAGGAACACAAGAAACTTTATTTGGAAAAGAATTTTTTGAAGAAACATTAATATTAGAAAAGGCAAAAATTATTAATGATATTGTAAAAAATAAAAAAAAATTATCAAGTGCGTTTAAAACAATTGTAGAGCAAGAAACAGATTTATCTGCAGCTGGTAATGTATTAAAAAGACAATCTAATATAAATAAAGGAGAAGAAAATGCAAAAATCCTCGAAAAAATTAACATCGTTGCAACCAGAGTTGGACAGCTCTCAGACGACCTCAACAACGCAGCAAAACTCTATAAGCAAGGAGACTTCAAAGGTTCAAGAGAAGCAGCCACAGAAGCTATCGAACGAGCAGTTGAAAGAGGCGATTTCGATGGGGTCTCTCTTAGCGGACCAGTCAGAAATGATACGATTGAAACTACGACACCAGGAATATCTAAGGCAGAAAAACTTGAAAACGAAATTGATTTAAAAGATTTAGAAACACACGAAAACTATTCTAAAAATACTTCTGGTTTAGATAAGCAAACAGATGAATTAGAAAATAATTTATTTGGTGAAGAATTACCTACTGGAGAACAAAGACTTGCTTTATCTTTAGAAGAAGATGCTTTAGTTACAGAAATTAAAAATGCAGCACCAACTTTAGAAAATGTTAAAAAATATCAAAACCATCCTATTATTTTAAAAAAAATTGAAGAAGCAAAAAAATTTAAATTAGATACTTCACAAAGACCAGGTTTTGCAGAAGGTACATATTTTGCTACAAGGGATTTTGGAGATGGTATTGTAGGCGCAGAAAATTTTATAGAAAAAATTTATGGTGAAGGAGCTAAAATTAAAAACAAACAATTTGTTATTATTATGGGTCCTACTGCGTCAGGCAAATCTACAACTGTTAATCAAATAAAAAAAGAATTAGGAGCAATTGTTGCAGACTCGGATGATATAAAAAAAATGTTACCAGAGTATGCCAAAGGTTATAATGCAGACGGAGTTCATGTTGAAAGTAGTGTGTTAAATATGATGTTATTAAAAAAAGCATCTGATAATGGAGATAATATTATTTTTCCTACTACTGGAAGACAAATGAAGAACATCACAAAAATGACACAAATTGCAGAAGATAAAGGATATACTGTAAAAGTACGATATGTAACAGCACCGAGAGAAGAATTGTTATTACGCAACACTTCTAGAATATTATTAACTAATAGAATAGTAAAATCTGATTTATTAGATGAAACAGTTGTAAATCAAATAGAAAAGAACTATATTAATCTTAATGAAAAATACCAAGATGGAATTACCAACACAGGGATTAACAGGACTCAACCTGGAATTGGACAACAGAGCGGAAAATCAAATATCGAAGATGCTGGACCAGGAGCTTTCATTGATGAAGAACAAATCACAAAACTCAGTCCAGAAGACACCATCCAAAGTGAAAGAATTATCTCCGACACCGGAGAAGTAATAGTTACCGAAAGAACTGTAAAAGAAATTTTAGAAAACGAAGCACAAGACGCTAAGTTTCTTGAACGATTAAAGGATTGTACGTAATGAGTTATAAACAATGTTTGGCTAACGGTTTGAACGAGGGTGTTATTACCAAAGAACAATACGATGAACAATTAGAGTTCCTTGGTATGCAAGAACGATACTATAAAGGTCAAGGTTTAAATCCAACAGAAGCAAGTATCAAAGCAGCTAAAGATGCCTACGAAGTTGCGCGTGTAACATCTAAAGAAAAGAAAAGAAATAATCGTTTAACTATGGCTGTTCAAATAAGATTAAAAAAGTATTTGCAGCAATATAGAAATGTTAAGGGAGAAGAAGATTATGCAAACGCAGCTAAAGCTGTTTATGCTAGAGACGACAATGCTCCTTTTGCTAGTATAGAAACATTGGTTCAAGAAGAATTATCCATTGTTCAAAAATATATGGATGAGTTTTTAGCTCAATTAAAAGAAAGTCCTTTAGAAAAAATTGGAGGTATTTTTGGTTATAAAAATAAAAAAAAACAAACTACTTCAAAATTTTATCAAAGCTTTATTTGATGAAAATACTTCAGATGAAATTGCAAAAAAATTAGCAGAGTCTTTTATTAAAGCTAATAAATTAGCTATTCAAAGACATAATCGTTATGGCGGAAAAATAAAAGTTAGAGATGATTGGAGAGCGCCACAACCACATGATTTTTTAAAAGTAAGAAAAGCAGGTGAAGATGTTTGGGTCAACAAAACATTAGAATTAGTAGATATGTCTAAGATGATTGACCAGACGACTGGCTTTGCTTTTACTGCAGAAACATTGCGAATTGCTTTATCTGATGTTTATAAAACTATTTCTACTCAAGGATTTAATAAATTAAAACCTGGTGAATTTGGCAGAACATCTCTTGCAAATAAAAGAGTAGACCATCGTTTTTTAATTTTTAAAAATGCAGATAGTTGGTTAGAGTATCAAAAATTATTTGGAAAAGATGATAATATTTTAAATTTAATAAATGACCATTTACAATCTTTAACAAGAGATACTGCTTTAATGAAAGCATTAGGTCCAGACCCAGATAGAGGACATTTATGGTTAAAACAAACAATTAAGAAAAAAGCTGCTGAAGATGCAGTAAAAGAAGCTCAAGGAAAATTTGGTAGAAAAACATTAAGAAAATTAAGAACTGAAGAAGAAAGAGCAGAAACAATTTACGGCGGTGGATTTTTTGAATCTGGAATTGATAATTTATATTTATTACACAAAAACCAACTTAATAAACCTTCAGACCAAGCCTGGGCAAAAGGGTTTGCGTCTTTAAGAAATTTAATTACCTCTTCTTATCTTGGTTCCGCATCTATTGTTGCTTTAACAGATTTTAACTGGCAAAGGATGACAAATCAATTTAATGGCTTGCCTGCATTCAAATCTTCTAGAAGAACATTAGATTTGTTTTATGAAGGTTTGGTCAAAGGAGATAAAACACTTTCTAAAGTTGCTATTCGTTCTGGATTAATTGCGGAGTCCTGGACAACTATGGCTCATCAACAAACAAGATTTTTTTTAGAAAGTAATGGAGCGGAATTAGCACAAAGATTATCCGATAGTGTTATCACATTATCAGGTCTATCAGGACAAACTCAGGCTGGCAGATGGGGTTTTGGTATGGAACTGATGGGGTTTTTTGCAGACAATGCTGGAAAAACATTTAAAGAATTAGATTCTAATTTTCAACGTGGATTAAAAAGATACGGAATTACAGAGGGTGAATGGGAGATTGCAAGACAAACAAAATTATATGATGCAGGAATAGACGACCCTAAAGTGATTGGTAAAGGAGTTGTCTTTTTAAGACCAGACGATATTAGAACTAGAACAGATATTCCAGAATTTCAAGCAGAAGATTTAGCAACTAAATTTTATGATTTTTTAAAAACAGAAACTGAATATGCAGTACCGTCTGTATCAGCAAAAGGTAGAGCATGGATGTTAGGAGCTGCTAAACCAGGAACTTTTACTGGAGAACTTATTTTATCTGCTGCTATGTTTAAACAATTTCCTATTACTCTTATGTTTACCCATGTTGCCAGAGGTTTAAAACAATCTGGTTTCCCAGGTAAATTTAGATATTTAGGTGATTTAGCAATTACCGGTGCTATGTATGGTGCATTTACTATGGAAGTAAGAGAAATAACTAAAGGAAGAAATCCTACTCCATTAAGTTATATTCAAGAAAATCCAGGAGAATATTTTTTACGAGCATTAATAACAGGTGGAGGACTTGGTTTATTTGGAGATTATTTTATTACAGACCATAATAGATATGGAAAAACATTAGCAGAAACACTTGCTGGACCACAAATGCAATTTATATCTGATTTAATAGGTATTCCTAAAAATGCTTTATATAAAGCTATAAGAGGAGAAGATACTAATATTACTGGAGATACTCTTAAATTTATTAAAAGAAATACTCCCGGAGCATCTCTTTGGTATCTTAGATTGATTTGGGAAAGAGTTATTATGGACACCGTTGCTAGAATGGTAGATGATGATTTTGACTCAAAAAACAGTAGAATGATTAATAATTATTTAAAAAATACACAACAGGAGTATTGGTGGGAGCCAGGTGAAATTTTACCTACAAAATCACCTAGTATTTTTTAAAAAACAACTTGCCAATATTGACGATTTTTGGCAATACAAAAGATAAATTAGGTTAAAAAATATATATGCCATATTCAAAATATTCAAGTAAACAAAAAAAATTAGCAGCTGTTGCAAAACCTAGAAAAAAGATTACAGCAGCGGATATTAAAAAAATTAAAAGAAAAAAATAAACTATGACTATATCTACAACAATTGTTAAAAATTCTTATAGTGGAGATGGAACTACAACTACTTTTAATTATACTTATAAAATTTTAGCTTCTTCTGATTTAACTGTTATTATTCGTTCTGCTTTAGGAACAGAAACAATTAAAGTATTAAACACACACTACACTATAACTGGTGTTGGTGATGCTGCAGGAGGTTCTGTTATTTTTACTGCAGGTAATATTCCTATTTCTGGAGAAACTGTTGTTTTAATTAGAGATACAGAACAAACACAAGCAATTGATTATATTGCTAATGACCCATTTCCAGCGGAAACACACGAAGAAGGTTTAGATAGAGCTGTTATTTTGGCTCAAGAATTACAAGAAGAAGTTAATCGTTCTATTAAAATATCTAGAACCAATACTATGACTAATACGGAATTTACCGTAGGTCCTGCAGACAGAGCAAACAAAGTCTTAGCTTTTGATAACACAGGGGAACTTTCCGTTGCACAAGAATTAGGACAATTTCAAGGCAATTGGTCTTCCGGAGAAGCTTATGCTGTTAGAGATATTGTTAAAGATACTTCTAATAATAATATTTATATTTGTTTAACTGCACACACTTCTTCTGGTTCACTTCCTATTAGTTCTAATGCGGATATATCTAAATGGAGTTTAATTGTAGACGCTGCTAGTGCTACAGCTTCGGCTAGTGCCGCAGCAACAAGTGCTACTAACGCAGCAAATTCAGCAACTGCAGCAGCAAGCTCTGCGTCAAGCGCAGCTAGTTCTCTTGCATCAGTAGAAACTATTTACGATAATTTTGATGACAGATTTTTAGGAACAAAAGCATCAGACCCTACATTAGATAATGATGGAAACGC
>Ga0070749_10003656_pt1 | contig 10255 bp, 9 predicted proteins | sample VirMetDEL_Nov_18_FD_75180 | JGI IMG/M metagenome (GOLD analysis project Ga0070749, IMG submission 75180) | Aqueous microbial communities from the Delaware River and Bay under freshwater to marine salinity gradient to study organic matter... | ecosystem: Environmental > Aquatic > Marine > Coastal...
ATCTTTCCACCTACTGTAGAACCTAGATCAAAGTAAGAAGTAGCTGCAAATTGCTCAGGTATTCCTCTATCAGAATAAATTACTAAATCTCCTCTACCTAACCAGATACGACCATCCCAGTTTTCTCCGTATTCATAGTCTGTACGGATCAGTGATGATGCCGTAGCAGACGGTGCTTCCGAAACTAAGAATGTATCGCCCAAGTAATCTATGTACATAGAAGAACCATTCTCTCTAATTTCTTTTAGAAAATAAAAAGTTCCTGTAGTATCTTTAGAATTTTTCATATTCTTAGTTCTATAGATTCTTCTGGCTACACATTGCGGAGGACAAAGAGGAAGTTCTAAATATATTCCATATTTATATTCTGCAGTTTCAGAATTGTCAGGCACAGACCATACTTCGTATTTAGGGGAGCTGAGAGGCGATTCAGCGCCATCTTCAGATATCCAGGTCATTCTATAGCCGTACTGATTTAAAGAGCCGTCAGTGTCACCTAGACCAAGCGTAGAGCCTGTTGATGAAAACCAAGGAGCGCCAGTACCATATTCTAGTTGTTGTCCTTGTTGGTAGTTAGCTTGAACATCTAAAGGAAAAATATCTGGACAAGGAAAAGTAAAAGAAAAATCTCTCCAGTTACCATTACCACCAAACCAGATAGGCTTATCATGTCCGTTTATTATTAGTAGTTTAGATCCGTAAGGAATGTATTGTGTTCCTGCTTCGTTAGCTTTAGGAATATGTCTATTGGAATCTACAGTGTAGATATCTTTGGTGTAAAGAGAAGCGGAAGTGTAATCATCGCCTTGTCCTTTATTTCCAAAGAAATAATATAGATTTCCTCCCTGCTCAACAAAGATGTAAACTTCTCCAGAACCTGGCCTCTTCCAAAAATAAAAAGAATCTACTTTTTGATCAAAGTAGTAAGAGGGTATGGCTGAACCTTTTGCAAAGTTTTGTGGAAAATGCCAATAGGATTGTAATGCTCTATCGCCTTTCCAAGCACCATACTGACTATCCCAACGCATATTAATAACTTCATTTGCAAAGTTAGGTGATGCAGATAGTGAAGTGTTTACACCATCTGCAGGAATAGTTTGTGTTCTTGAACCTTTTACCGCCATAATTAACCTCTATAATGTAACTGAGATACATCAAAGCGAGCTGGACTAGATCCATAGTTAAACTGACCTCTCTGAACTTGGTAGTCAATTTTATCTACATATCTTTTCTCTAAACCTTTAACCTCAGCTTCGTATTTCTTTTCATAGGTTCTAGCCATATCTGCTTGTCCTAATTTTAAATAAATATCTTCTAAGGCTTTGTAGACAATAAGCTGATGAAATTCTACAGGCATATCAGGTACATCTGTTCCTAATACTAGATCCTGTGGCTTTTTCATATAGCGTCTTACACCTTCTCTGTAGATATCAAAGTATTGCGTAATTGTAGGCCCTACGTTTACCCTTGGTACTGTAATGTCATAACCATCTACACGAGGATAAAAACGGATTTGCTGATGCAATCCGTCACGTTCTATGTATCTAGGAGAACCAGAATCTAACTGTGTAGGAGAAGTAATAATATAAGAAGAATCTTCATCGGATACAACAACAGGTTCTAGGTATTTATTATTTAAAGATCTAGTACCACCTTGGGTAACAGCAACCCAACAATGAAGACCTCTGTGTTCTCCAGTCTTTGGATCTAGGTTTTTATTAAAAAATAAAACTTTCCTATAGCCTTCCCACTGTGTTGGTCTTTGGTCTGCAAAGTCAAATGAATCCGCAAAAATCAGCTCATCATTCCAAGAATAAAATGATATTTCTAATGCACCTGAATTACCATGTAGGTGTACGTTTGATGGTTCAGATAGTGGTCCTACTTTGCCGTCTTTAACGAATGCCCAGCAGAATTCATAATAAGTATTATTTGGAAGTGTTCCACCTTCTACATCGGCATTCTCTATTGCAGTTCTTTCTGCAGGTTTTATCTGTACTGTAGGGCTATTAATATAAGCCTCAGCATAAGGCTGAGAATAATCTACACGCATATTAAAGCGTTCTTCTGTAGCTGGAAGAATAGCCGAAGATTTTCCGTAAGGATTAGACATACCAGATACTGTAGTATAAGGATAATCTCTGTGTCCTACATAAAGCAGTTCCAAGCAATCTTGCGGAAGATCATAATATCTTTTTTTAATTCTCCAACCTTCGTAGGCTATAAGGTCTTCACCCATATAATCTTCTGTAAGAATAATATAGCGACCATTTGTAATCTTGGAAATTGTATATTCCATATTTGCCAGTTCTATTATTGCGCCTTCCCAAACGTCTTGTTGGTATAATCTATCAACAGCTACTGACATTTCTACTAATCTTGATCCTGAGAGAACTTGGCATTGTACAGGTGTAGAATAACCCATACCTTCTGTTTCTCTTCCGCTGTACATATCAGGATAAAATTTAAAAGTATCTATCTTAGTGGTAAAGTTCCAACGCTTTTTAGTGTAGATAGAATAGTAAGCGTCATTGATTAGATCATCCAGCTGTTCGTTGTAAGGCTGTAATTCTGGGCTGTAGTCTGTAATGTTTTTTATTTTTTGACGTAAAGCAGTTAGGTTCATAGCAGGATCCTCCTATATATAATAAAAAGTAAAGGGGTAATGACCATGCAGCCACCACCCCTTCTTTAGAACTACGGATAATTTTTTAATTTAATTAGAAGTTCTTGCAGACGTAAACCTCAATGGATTCTGCAGCAGTAGAATTTACTAAAGCAACAGCGATGTAAGGCTTAAGATTTGCGCCAGTAGCGTCAGTTCTAGCACCTGCAACACCTGCAGTAGAAGTAATAAACAAAGCATCACCATCAGCGATGTTAGTTGCAGATCCATCTACCTTAGCAGTACAGATTCCCTTGATACAAACTTTTACTTTTGCTCCAGCAGCTACTGCTTCCAAAGCTACCCCGATAGGGCAGGTATCAGTAGCGTCAGCTTCTTTAACGAAAAGCATTCTGTCTGCATCAGTTTGGCTAAGATCAAGAGCAACAACTGCTCCTTCAGCAATAGCTTCAGCTGCAAGGAAATGTTCGGTTTGGTTTCTGTTAGATGTAGCGTAGCCTACACCAGATTCTAAATAATTAATCACTGTATTTGTTGACATGATTCACCCCCTATTAGTATGTGTCAGCATCAAAAAGAACGCCACAAGATCCCAAGTGATCAGCAATCAACTGCATCTTACAATACAATTGGGCTGCTCTTGCAGTAGATCCAGAAACATTTTCAAATGCAGAAAGAGCGAAGTCAGCATCTTTGTGCATAACCATTTTGATAGCATCAAAGTTAATGAAGTATCCAGACAAAGGAGCAGTCTTAGGACCACCAGAATCCAAAGATTGAGAAGTAACATCAAATCCCAATTCAAGATCTTGTTCTACAACAGCACCACCGAAAGCAATTTGCATTCTTCCAGCATCTAAAGTTTTTTCATTAATATATCTTTCTTGGTTAAACAAGGCTCTTCTATAGTTAGCCATTGCTGCTTCAGAAAGAAGAATAGTATCAATCTCTCCCATAGGAGCTACTGATCCAGCTTTGATAGCCATTTGTTGCATTTTTTGGATACCGTATGTACCGAAAGCACCTTGTACCCATTCAGCTTGGTTTAACCAACCAGTAGCATTTGGGTAAGATTGTTTAGATACACCACCAACTGTATTACCAGAAGCCAACTGATAAGCTGTAGTTTCTGCTTCTAAAAATCCAGTAGAACTTGCATGTCCGTTAAGTGTATTCAATGTGGTAAGAACAGAAGAATTTCCTCTAAGGATTTGTTTATTTACTTCTTTTCTAAGCATTGACATCACAGAGCGTAAACGTGCCTCTAATATCTTTACGATAGCCTTCTCTGAAGAATTCTCAAGCTCTTCTCTACGGGATATAACAATAGGAGCTACGAAATCTGACCACTGGAATATAGCGGGTCTCATCACGTCTCTTACAGACATATCAACACCTTCATATCCGCTTTGGATTAAAGTTGCTGTAGAATGATTTTCCAAAGCCAAAGGTCTTTGAATTTGTGTACCACCATCTTCGTATTCAACGCCACCTTGTTTTTTGGCATTATCTAAGAAAGCAGTTTTTTGGTAAAGCTGATCAACTTCCCCATCTCTAATACTGTAGAGGGTTGATGACAGCAGGTCATTTGAAATAGCCATAATAATTTTCCTCTCTTATGGTAAAAATAATAAATTTCTTTAAGTAAGTAATAAGTTTCTTTGTTACGTGTTCCGTGAGGAATGTACTTAGGAAAGCTATTCCTTACAAGTATTCCAATAAGGAGGTTGTATTCTGGATGCGTTTCCTACAGTACAGAAAATGTAAAATAAATTTTTACACGTAACGGTTTTTTATTTGGTGAAGTATAGGAATTAGCTTCTCACCAGGACATGCAGTAGCCTGCCACATCCTATGCCAAGTAACTTCATTCCAAGTTAGATTATGCTTTTGGAGCAATTCATTTATTAAAGTTTCTAGTGCATCCATCATAGGTTTTCTAGGATTCTCGTTCTCATAATTACCAACAACACAGATCCCAATGCTGTCATGATTTCTAGGTGGAGAATGTGCGCCTTTCTTGTTCTCAGGTCTAGCAACAAAAACTTCATTATTATTTTTTATTATATAGTGGTAGCCAATGTCAGACCAGCCCCTATCTTCTACGTGCCATTTACGAATACGCTCAGGTGTTGTAGAATCAATAGGAGATGCAGAATGGTGAACAACAATATAATTAATCTTTCTCTTTCCTTTAGCCATAGCTTCCTCTTAGTATAGTTGACGGTCCTCGGGGGGACCGTCTTGGTGTAGTCTTCCTAAGTTACCCTATTGGATATTACTTAGAAATATTCTTATGATACTGAAATGCTTCCCATGCAGATTTAAATTGTGGTGTACCAGATGGTGATACAGATTTACCAGAAGAAGTTTTTTGGAAAGTTTCTTTTCTTTCTTGTTTTATTCTTTTGGCTTCTTCCTGTGCATGAATTGCCTTAGCAGTCTCAACCTTACTTTTTACTATATAGTAAGCATCCTCAAGTTTTAGCTCAGGTCTTTCCATAAGCATTTGCGCAATAGGTTTCTTTAGTTCATCAGAGGTAAGATCAGGATGCTCAGCTTTAAATCTTTGCAATTCCATTTGTCTTTGCTCTAACTGGATCTGCTGTTGTGCAGGTTTCATCATTTCTTGTAGCATTAGTGCAGCTTGTTTTTTTATTTCTGCTTGCATACCTGCTTCAGTATATAGATCGTTTTGTGTATCTGCATACTGCTTCATCTGTTCAATCATAGGATTATTTACAGCTAAAGATTTTTGAGATAATAATTCTTGCTTTAGTTGCTCAAGTTCTTTTCTTTGTTGGGCAATGTCTTGTGTCTTTTTAGTATAAGAAGCCCTCATATTAGCTACGTGCTTTCTTACATCTTCAGGCATATGTTCCATCCAATGATGTAGAGGCTTCATACCTTTATGGTTAGCATCTTCCTCAAATTCTGGATAGTCCTCAGAATTTAATTTTAAAAGTTCGTCTATGCTTAGTAATTCTTCTTCAAGAGAAGCCAAAGTTTCTGTAGTCTCACCTGTAGTAACTTGTGTATTTTGGGATGAGACAGTTTCTGCACCTGCAGAAGTATTGTCATTATTTTCCATTTTAAATTCCTCCAATGGATTAAGTTTCTTTTTTGCCACCAGGATTGGTAGTCTTTTTATTTTTAGGCCACAATTTCTTGCAAGCCCAATATGATGCAGTCAGTTTATCGTCTGCTCTATCACACTTATGTCTGGCTCTAAAAGACTTCTTAGCAGAATCAGAATAATTATGCTTGTAGCCTTTCTGTCCAAAGTGAATAAGTTTTTCTTTTCCTTTATCGCAAGCCTTTACCATTTGCTTTTTCTCTGGTCTATCAGAGCGCATAGGTTTATTGCAAGGCATTTTATCTTTATCTGCCATTACTTTTTAGCCCCCTTCTTAGGTTTAGGCTTAGGTGCAAAGCCTCCCTTTTTTTCTTTCATTTGTTTATAGACCTTTGGATCTACAGTGGACTTCTTCTTGGGACGAGAAGTCCCTGCTTTTTTTCTTTTATTTATAATTTCATACAGGCTCATGATTACATCCTACTTGCAAACAGATCGTCCATTTCTTCATCGCCCATAACTTCTTCTTCAGGTTCCATAGGTTCTGGTGCTTCCTCTTCTACATCGGGAGGATTTTGAAGAAAAGATTTAAAGTTCCTATCATTAGCCAGCTTTGACAATTTACCAGCAAGCATCATAATAGCTCTGTCATCATTAATATCTTCCATCATAAAATCCATTTCTTCGTCTATTACATCGTAATCTACAGCCATGTTAACTGCACCTTGGAACATAGCAAGGATACGAACAAAGTCTCCAGGAAAAGTATTTACTTTATCTGAGAATTTGGGGTAGTTAGGTTCTTGATCAAATGCAGGTAATAATTTATTTGTTGCATCTACCAAGCGGTTCATTGCATTTGCTGAGAAGTCACCAGTAGGGGCCATCTGTGCAAACATTTCATCTTCAGATTGCTCTGCAGTTGAGATTTCTATTTCCATATCCATAGCAGGTTGAACTTCTGCATTAGGCATTTTATTTTTATATTCCATAGCCATAAGGCCCTCCATTAGTGTTTTATTGAACTATCGTAAATTTTATCTAGATTTCCTGAGACTGCATCTTTAGCAGTCCAAGTTTCCATTACAGCATCTTCTTTGCTTTTACCAGAAGCAACAAGCGATTGGTATTTAGATTCCAAAGCATCTTGCTGAGCAACTTTTTCTTTTTGTTTATTAACTGCATCGTCATACCACTTATCTCCACCTAAGTCGGAAAGAGGAACGAATCCTGCCTTCTCCATTATTTGTCCTTCTTCTTTTCTAGACTTTACATAGCGCCCTAAAGAAGCAGAAAAATATCCTCTGGCATCACAGCCAGAACCTGTAGATTCACCTGAGATACCAAACGAACGGGGCAATTGTTTATAAATATTTTGAGATCCACAGCCTTCCATCTCATTCCATTCTGCATCTAGCCAAACTTCTGCTTGACCACAATGCGTAACTTCCTGAAGATTAGTTTCCTTTGTTTGGGGATCATATTTATATTTTAAAAATACTTCTGCATTACTTCCGCAATCTGCACAAGTGTATCTAAATGCTGGCATTAGGCTCTTCCTCCTCTAGACATAAGCATTTGGCTTAACTGTTCTGCAGGTAGTTCTCCTGCAGGGCCTATATCGCCTTCTGAAGGCATTTCACTAGGCATCCCTTGTGGTAAGCTGGCTTGGGGTTGAGGAGGCGCTTGTTGTACATCCATGAACGATTTAGGTAGGTCATACAATCTAATGATTTCTTCTTTTATTTTTTCTGCAGGCACACCATACTGTATAAGCTGAGGAGCCAACATAATTAAATTATTTTTCTTGATAGAATCCGATAGTGGTGTAGAGGATTGGTCAAGGGCTACAATTTTAAACTTTGCATCTAGATCAGATACTGTGATGATCTTTGGGAGATCATCTATCTCAATAGTTGCAATCTCTCCTTCTTCGCAAAGTAAGGATACAGTTCTTAGATATGCTCTTGCCAATAATTCTATTGCAGAATCTTTTTCTCTTGCTAACTTTCCGATCTCTGATGCACTGTATTGAGCTAATGCAGTAATCTCTGTAGCGGTTGCTTTTGTAGCTTCACCTCTAGAGAAAGGAGCAAGAATAGATCCTCTATTTATATCTTGTTCAATCTGTCCTAAGTATCTATCAAAATTTGTAGATATAGGTTCTACGTGTAATGGGCGAATAATTCCTTCTAAAGATTGTTCATCCACAGCAATCATAGCTCCATCAATACCAGCAGTAATCTGAGCTAAAGCCTCTGGATCTAAAGAACCTTCTTTATAAATATATTGCCTAGAATCTCTACGCACAGCATTTGCCCAGTAGGTTCTAAGAATATTCTTTTCAAAAAACTGATCGTATACACGAGCTACTGCAGAAAGACCACACATAGGTCTTTCAGGTTTTCTAGCAAAATAAATAGGGCAGATAGGAGATAGTGGTTTATCGTCATAGGTACGCAAAGGTATCTGAGATTTTTCTAATAATTTATCTCCGTTAGACCAATTGGGTGACCAGATGTAAAGATGATCGTAAGCAAAGTCGTATAGCTCAACCACTTGTATGTACAGGTATTCATCAGGTAAGGAATTTAATTTTCCATTATATTTTCCTTTGGCCACATCGGTGTCAAAGTAATCTACTTTAGGAATAGCTTTAAATTCTTTGTTTCCAAACTTTGCCTTAGCCTCTGGTACAGTAAGGTAGTATACGTGGCCACAGAAGCGCTGAGAATCCCAAGAAGAAGCATCCATATCTGTTATTACTTCCCAAGGCGGTAAAGCCTTTATAGCCACCTTCTCAAGCATATCCTCAGACTTAGTGTCGTATAATTTTAAAAAAGAATTTGGGTAGATAAGTGCAAGACGAGATGCGATCTCAATCTGCTCACGTTTTTCAAAAAGAAATCTATTGACTACTTCCTGTGCCATAGCAGCATTTCCTTCTGTCATGGAAGGATCTTTGCCTACAGCTACAGCAGGAGATCTAGAAAATAAACTGGCAATAAATCCTTCTACGTAAGAAAAGCAATCTGCAGTTTCTACACGGATCATTCCATCGTCTACATTCTGTCCTTCCCAGAAGCGGTTCTCATAAGAATTTTTAAATCTTTTTAGTTGTGGCTTCAGCTGGTCAAAGTAGTCTTCGTGTTCTGTAAGTATGGTTCTGATAAGCTGTACCGCTTGTTCATTAGTTCTCATAGGATTGCCCTCATATATATAAAAAAGTAAAATGTTTAGTATCTTCTGTGTGCAGATACAGATGCGCCAGCAGTTTGTCTAATGCGTTCTGCTTTTCTCTCTATTATCCAGTCTGGCAAATAAGCCTCAGTTTTTAATCTTATTGCATCTAAGCACCAACAAGCAAGAGCAAGGGCCATAGCCGAATCGCTGTGTCCTTCTTTAGAAGAATCTAAAAATTTTATTCTTCCTCTGTCGTCTGTCTGTATCGTTCTCAATTCTGCAGCTGTTGTAGAATCCACTACATTGATCTTGCCCGACTGTATTTCTTTTTTTAATTTCTCAAACAGTAGAGGCTTGGACTTGGCGGTTGTAAGAAAATCTTTTCCATCTTCTTTCCACAAACGTGTACAGCCTTGATGTCCTAATTCGTTTATTGTAGCCAGCCCATAGTTGTTTGCTTCCACAAGAATTAGGGCGGAATTGTACTGCTCAGATATTTCAAAAATATAATCTGCTAACTGTATAGGGCTTACCTGATTAGATCTCCATATACACACAGGATTATTGGTGCGCTTAGACATTACACAAATTACAGAATAATCTCTGTTTACCCCACCGCCTACGTCTACACCAATAGCATACGCATCTGATCTATCTGGCTCTGCAAGGGTTAACCATTCGTCACCATCGTGGGTGACGATAGAAGTATTCTCAAAATCTTTATAATTAAAATATGTATTGCCAGCTATCCTATACGCTTCCTCTAAGGTAGTAGGATATTCTCTGGTAAACTTTTCTATTCCTAACTTACCTACTTTGCGTCTGCGCCATTGAATCTGCTCAAGGGTTACACCGTTGTTCTCTACTAAAAAGTTCTCGTATTCCGTTAGGTCATCTTCTTCTACTGGATTCTCAGAAGTATATTCTGCATGCTCATACCAAGGAAAAAATAAATAATTCCATTGCGTTTGCTTTATCTCCCATGCTTTTATTTCTTTATGCAGGCAGTCATTGTAGTAATTAGCTGTAGATTCTATAATTATTTGTCCATCATTTACTGCGGCTAATGCTGTAGCTTTTAATTCTTCTGGATCTTCAGCGAACGCATATTCGCTTATATGGATCTTTGTAGCTGTGAAGGAACGTAACCCACCCTGCTGCGTAGAAGCGGCTGCAATGATCTTTCCTCCGCCTGCAAATGCAAACTGTGTAGTGTTGTCTATCTCTAGTGGGCGCTGAAGAGCAGTGGGCAAAGAATAATAAAAGTTTTTATACATCTTTAGGATCTGCTTTGAGGATTCCAACTTATAACTTAGGATAGCATAAGTCACTGGTTCAAGAGAGCGGTAAGCTAATGCAAAGAGATAAGC
>Ga0070749_10003658_pt1 | contig 10250 bp, 17 predicted proteins | sample VirMetDEL_Nov_18_FD_75180 | JGI IMG/M metagenome (GOLD analysis project Ga0070749, IMG submission 75180) | Aqueous microbial communities from the Delaware River and Bay under freshwater to marine salinity gradient to study organic matter... | ecosystem: Environmental > Aquatic > Marine >...
AAACTTGTCTATGGCTTGTTGTTGCACATAGTCTGGTATCATCGCATTGAGTTGCCATAGTATACCATTGTCCCACACAACTTCACGCCTATCTGGGTAAGTGTATTGTGCTAAAACAAAGTCTGGTCTTATTGTTTGCAATGCACACACCAAAACTCTAGTGATGTGATCGTTGGATGCTCCGGGGGTGGAAAGGTTGATTACATTTACTGTCTTGTCTTCTTTTTGACACATGGTCTTCAATCTTGACGTCCACACTTGTTCATCATCTAGTCCTACACCAAAACTGTGACTGTCTCCACAAACAAGAATGTTGACATCTGCATCACACACAGGTTCATCACCTCTATATCCACAACTATTGAATGTGTAATTTACGTTGTCTTCTGTGAATTTGAAAGTTGCATTTATTTCTTTTTGATTCTTAAATGTTTTCTCATTGTCTATCCCATACCATTTAAGTGTGGTGTTCTTTGGTGCTTCTTGATTTACATGGGTAGCGTTCTTCACACCAGGTGTCCAATAAGGACTTAATTCAGTGTTGTTAGGGTCATCGAAAAAATCTTGCCATTGCTGTGGAGGTTCTCCATGCCAATAGTGTTGTTTGAGTGATGCTTCGATCTTGCTGATTGCTTTTTTAATAGAGTCTAACAGATGCATACAGCATAGTTATTAGGACCAAGATACTGTCCATTTAAAAACTAAACCTGTGGCTCCGTTATGTGCACCAGTTGATGCTGATGTGTTTGCTACCCTTGATATGGTATAGCCTTTGTCTGTGAAATGTGCTTTGACTTCTGCCATTTGTTCGTCGAACACATTGTTTGTGGTGGTTGCTTTCCATGATGCATAGTAAGCCTCCGAAGTTGCATCAGTTGTTGTGCTGTTTGTCATTGTGGTGTCATCCGACACCGTGGCAGTAAACGCCGAGTTTGATATTGCTGTGATCACTGCCTGTTCTATTGCTGTGATTTCTTTGGCGATAACAAGATTGCCTTGTGATCTTTCTTTGGCCTGTGTTGCTGTTGGAAAGTATGCCATTAATCCATGTCCCTTTTATTCATTGCTCGCTTTGCCATCTTGTCTACCACTTGGTCCGGCGGAATGTCAACTTGGTCGTCATCCTTAGGAGCATCTGCTGATGTATTTATTGTGACACCGTTTTCGTCGAAGTCACTCACCAGTGCTTTCAGTTCAGGCTTCTCATCATACATCGCTTTGAATGTGTTGTAATCCATTGCGTGTCCGATGTTGCTCATGTAACTTTGTATGGCATCCCAACTCATCTTGGATCCTTCCTTCTCATTGTTTGCTGATTGTCTCAGCAACATCATGAGTCCTTTGAAAGCATCTTCTGAGGAAGTGTTCTCTGGTACAGCGATGAACTCTGAGAAACGCATTATTTTACCTGTGTCTTGAGGTAATCAAGTTCCTGCATGATTGTGGCAATGTACTTGACTTGGTCTTCACGTGACTTGCCTGCAAGGTTAGATTCGATCAACGGAATGTATGACTCCAATGGTTGTAGTTCATACTTGTTGTCATCGATGTCACGAACTGTGTTGAAGATTTTAGAAAATAAAGGATCGTCGATCACTTACTTCTTACCTGATAATGATCTGTAAATGCTTTCTGCTATTGCGTATTTGGATCTTTGAACAGATTCTCTTTTCTCTCTGCCTTCTGGATCTTCACCACCTGCTTCTGCATCAGGCACGTCTAATGAATTAAGTGCATCATCAGTTGCCATGTCTGGTGCGCCTAGGTCTGCATCTGGCATTGGTTGGTCAACACCTGGATCACCGATTGTGTCATCTGTTGCGTTTGGATCACCTGCAACTGTTCTAGCCGCATTGTCCAACGATGATCTTGCTGATGTCAGTGCTGTTTCTAAATCTGCGAGTGCTGTTTCTACTGATGACTTTAAAGTATCAGCCGCCGCTTGTCCTACTTCGTCTCTTACTTTGTCTACCAATGGAAGTAACTCTTCGTTCTTGATCTGTCCAACGTCTTCGATCATGCCATCCATTTTGTCTACCATGTCTTTTGCCGCCAGTGTTACTTCTGCCTTGTCCATTTCAGATTCTTTAATCTTTAATTTGCCGTTCAGCCTATCTTCATAGGCACTATTTTTTACTGTTCTTCCGATCATTTTTTCTATGTCTCCAAATCTTTTGACAGCGCCTGCTCCTGCATTGAGGAAGGTGCCTATTTTATCGAACAATGGTTTCAATCCTTGAACCAAGTCCGATGGGATTGCTCTGCCTGCCTTTGCTAATTCAATGGCACGCTTGGCTCTCATAAATTCTTTCGTTCCTACCAATAATCTCAATGCCGATTGTTCAGTGCCACTCAGTGCTTCATCCAACAAACCGTTCATTGCTTCTGTGACTGCCTGCAAGTCTTTCACAACTTGGTCAACCACGTCTGCGTGATCAGGATGTTTCTTTTTGATTTCGTCTGCTGACATGCCCTGTTTCAGCATGTGGATTATCTCTTCAAATTCCGGTGCAACCATATCTTCGATATCGTCGTCTTCTGTTTTGATCTTTTGTCCTACTTTGATTCCTTTGCTAGGTGAACTTGCGTCTCCCTTGTTGAATCCTTTCTTAACCATGTCCTTGCCCTTGTGTACTATCTCTAGTTCCTGTGGGTTGTCCATAGAACGTTTGATGTCTGTTTTTGATGTGTCAACTGTGGTTGTTTGTCCTGGTGTGTCAGGATCTTCTATGTCTACTTTGGTTCCTCTGATTGCTTTGATCTTAGCATCTTCTTTTTCAACTTTTTTGACTTTTAATTCTTTTTCTAATTTTTCAATTCTCGCTTGTATTTCAGGTGTTTTGTTTTTGATCTGATATAGATTAATTAATTCACTGGACTTGTTTTCTTCTAAATCTTCTTCATCATCTTTGCCTATTGCTTTTTTGATTGCTTTGTCTTTGGCCGCCATGTAATCGTCGGAGTCGATGTCACCATCGCCGTCGTGGTCTGTGCCTTTCTTTTCTTTGATGGCATTTGCTATCAAATCGAACACCAATCTGTTCTCCACAAAGATTGGGTTCTGCATGGACTTGTTGAATCCTATGCTGGCAGTCATTTCGTCTAGTTCTCTCTTGACAGCCGCTTGGAATATTGTGAGTGTGTCCACAGTTTCTTCGCTTAGGTCAATGCGGGCACCAAATCTTGACTCCAAGATGTCGTTGATGCTGTCGGTTGTAAAGTTGTTTAATTGATCGATCTTCATTTGTTGTTATTTATTACTTCTGCACATTGAAATTTATTCACCGGATTGCATATAAATTCATCTATTTTATCACGTAGGTTGATACACTTCATTTGATAGTCATCGAATCGTGTTTCATACACCTGTTTCTTGTCTTGATCCTGTGTCTTGTTGTACATGTATCTAAAGTAGGTCATCTCCATATAGTTTTGGCTGTATTGTTCTTCCATGTATTTTAAATGATCTATTGTTGAACTGTCAACATTATATGCTTCGGCGATGGCAATGGCCGAGTTGCGATAGAACACATTCAGCATCACGTTGCGTTTTCGTTTGAAGTCGTATATGTTGTAGTGTGTCCTGATGCCTGATCTCACCATACGCACATACACACGGCCGACCACAAAGCCATTCTTTACCTTGATGGGTACTAGATCAAATGAGGGACTCACTGATTAATTAATCTATTTGTTGAACAGGTAGAAAGTTTCTTCGCCTTGCTTGTAACGACCAAAGATGCCTTTCTTCACTAAAGTATCAATTATTCTCTGTTCGTCTATGCTGAGTGAACTTCTTGCAAGGTTTCTTGCCTTGCGATTGCGATTAATAAAATTATAATCTTCGGAGGAGATCTGTACCCTCACCCATTTGTTTATATTGTACCAGTGTTTACCCATTTGGTATTTTACTAACTAGCCAGTCTCTCATATTCTGTTTTTTTACAGTGAATAAGTTAGGATCAAACATATCTTTTTTATGAATGAAACTTTGATGGGCACACTCTGCCATTGCATTATGATTTGGTTCCAAGAAATGATTCATTACGGATGTGCCATATTTTGAGAAATGATTCACTGTTTCTTTATCATGTGTCACTGAATAATCAAATAGACAAATTTCGCTCACTACGAAATTTTCTCTTGTGCTTTTTTCTTTACAATTATCAAATGCACAGATTAGCAATGCATCGTTTTTGATACTGTTGAGCACACTGGCCGCAATAAAGTATTTGTAGCAACTTGTATCATAATCAATATATCGTGCCAAGTGTAGGTGTAATTGCAACCATTGTTTGTTAATTGCATTTTTACTAGATTTGTCTGCAGATTTTGACGGATTATATTCAGGATGTACGATAGGACTTCTCGACGGATGTGATAAAATAAAAACAATTTTATCAGTTTCCCTATGATTTTTCTTCATATAATTAGAAAATTGAAACAAAGAGTATTCTATGCTAGAACCACCCATAGCGTAATTTACTTGTTCTGCATCAAATTTTTTTGCCAATTGATTGGTCCATGCATAATCATTAGGCCATTGTGTAGCAAAACTATCACCAAATAAAACAAGTCGTGACATTATCTGTTCAATGTTTTGAGCCTGCGAGATGCAGGATTGGTCCTTTTGGTTCTCTGTGCTTTGCGAGCCATACGTTTGCCCAGTTTGGCTTTGGTTTTCTTAAGTGCAAATCTCGCCTTGATGTTGGGTGCGGCAAAACATTGGGCCGCTGTGGCAACGATTCTGCCCTTACGCATTCCTGATGTGCATCTGTATTTCCTCACAGTCTTTGCACCACGCCTGCCCCAGATCTGTTTCTCATCTAGAGAATCAAATAATTCATTTAAAAACATGTTTTATTTAATCTATCATGTACACCAACGCGGCGATGAGTGATATCAGTGCGGCGATCACTGTGCCCGATGATGCCACCACCATCTTCCTTGTGCTTGATGCTTCTTTGGCGATGTCTGTTGAGTTGCGTTCAACCTTGTCTGCTAGGTTGTCCATGCGTTGTTCCAAACGATCATAACGTTCAGCACAGATGTCGACATGTGCTTCTAGCGATTGTTTTTCAATTTTATAAGTCCTTGCGGTTCTAGCCGGCATGTATTCCTCCAATGGTTCGCTCCGAACGATTGTGCCTGTGTCGCCTGTATGCCTGTGTGTGCCTGTCCATGTATTTACCGTTATTTTGCAAGGATTATATGTGCTGAAAATAAATGTTACGTTGATTCATGTCTGTGGTTATGAAACAAGGAGTTTTCAGTATGGCAGTTTCTTCCAGTTCATATTCAATTGGCACAAAGTCAAGGTCTTTACACAATGATTCGAACTGAGCACCAAACACTTCACTCTGCTCGTATTCAAATTCTATTTTCCACACAGTTTGAAAGTTGCTGTGGTCAGCGCCAAATTTATACAATTCCATTTCTTGATTGTTTATTTTCTTTGGACCGCCTGTGATTGTGACCTGTGTCCTCAATTCCATGGTCTGACGCAGTGTGTTGACGTTGCCTGTGTTGCTCAGATCAACTAATGATAAACACTGTGTCCTTGCCATTTTCTTAGAACTGTTTGTGTTTGTACCAAAGGTTGTAATCATCTTTTAAATAGTCGTTTATTAATTTGTCTCTAAACGTTCGATTTTCATTCAACCACTGTGCATACTTGTTCATTTCATCACGATACTTTTTAGTACCCACAGGATCATATATCAATTGGTGACTGTCGGTGATGCGTTTGGTAAGATCATATGACAGATTGTATTGTTTACAGAAATCCCAAAACTTGGCATCCATGTTGGTTTCACACACAATGAACGCATCAACTTTAATACCAGTGATGCATTCTGTGATAGTTTTGGTATGGTTGCCCATTCTTGGCCAATTGAACTTTTCAAAGTACAAAGGTGATGTTTCTTTTAGGTTCCATATCTTTCTATCTTCTTTGGTCAGTGTCCATTCAGTCAACCAGTATCGCAGTCCTTCTAACCATCTATTGTAGGGTTCCATCAACATACAGAACACAGGTTTCTTGCGTCCCACTGTGCCGTCTGCTTTAAAGTTGACTTCCCAATCTTCTAGTGTTTCGAATGTGGCCACATGCTCTGTGGTAAAGTCACGTTTGGCAGTGTGTTTGACAATGGCATGATACCAAAGGTCATATGTGCAAACCCATGTGCAGTCAAATGTATCATAAACCCTTGTGCCTGTGTGAAAACCATTTTTCAAAGGATCTCGTTTGACTTGTTGCGGGTCTGTTCCTGGTCTGTGTAGTGGCATATTATTATGTATGTAGTTAATGATTGTTCAGTGATAAAAAAAGGGCCACGCAAATGACCCTTTTATTTTCGGAAGGAAAAATCCTATTGTGATTATGACAAGTCTGGGTTGTATAATGCACTTGGTGCCGTTACATTGCCAACTAAGATTGTTAAAGCCGAGTCAGTTGCAGTAGCAGTTGAAAGGTTTACACCATCAATTGTTCCTAATGCTCTGATTGCCGCCTGCATAGTAGTTCTTGCAGTTGACTTACCAATTCCAGTTGCACCTGCTGATGCACTGTGCTCAACCATTACTGTGAATTCAGTGTTTGAGTTGATAGCCGGACCTCTTGCAATAATGTTTCCGTATTGTTCAATTGTTCTAGTCACAGCGTCTAAAGTTGACCCCATAACTTTTGTAGTTGAAGTTTGAACATCGCCAATTGCGTCGATGTTTAGTATGATTGGCTCAGCACCAAATGAATAGTTTTCCATTGGCATTAAGTCAGATTTTGTTCTTGTTGCAACCATTTTAATATCTCCTATGTTTGCCATTCCGCTCAGGAATGTTATTACAAATATATTTACCACTATTTGGTCGTAAAAAAAGCCGTATGTTCCAACGGCTTCTTTAATAATTTATTTAATTGTTACTATTAAACTCTTGCATCAAAACATCTGCCAGTTGATCCAGTACTTGCTGTACCTTCTGCTTTCAAGGTTCCAACTCTTACAAATACGTTTGCACTTGAATCGTTTGAACTGATTACTGATAGAATGTCTGTCTCTAAGTTAGTTGCTGGTCTGGTTGAGTCTAACCCAACAGCAGTGCTTCCAGTGGCAAATGATTCCCCAGGTCCTTCAACGATGAATTTGTAAACATCAACTAAATCGTCTTCAGTTATACCTAAGTCGCCCGGAGCATCGTTAACGTCTTGCTCTGTCGCTTTTTTGCCTAACTCGTATGTTTGAGCCATAATAGTAGCACCTGATGAATTTGCAGTTCCTTGGATAATTTGAGCAACTTTCTCAAATTGTGAAGAACCCGCAGTATCAGGAGTAACAGCAGTTGTTGCCACAGCCGCACCAAACACAACTTCAATAAAAGTCATATCTTTTCCGGTGAACGATGCTCTGTTGACCATTTGTCCTGCATTTGATCTTGTTGCTACCATTGTAGTGTCTCCTTTTTCTTATCGATAAGAGTGCTGATAACAGCACTTTGTTTTTATTTAGTTATATTTTTTGTTCTAGGGTCAATTGCATGAAGGTCATCGGAGTGTGTGAACTGTTGGCGTTGCCATGGGCCTCAGTGAAGTCTAGGTCAAGCACTGTGCCTGTCTTCCAACCTGTGTAGACTTGTTCTTTGATAAACCAAACCTGTCCCGGTGCCCAATCAGTTAGGAATATTAAAAATCTTTTTCTGTCCATCTTGGTGCCACAGTGATCACATTCTCGACCTGCTAGGTCGTCGGTGTGTAGTGTTGAAGTTCCTCCCAATCGTTTGGTTATCAACAACACACTCGAATTCCTCTTCGGCAGTGGCCACCAGTCACGCATACTAGCGAACATAGGAAAGCGACCATCGTGTCCATCGATCTCATTGAATGCCAATTGATAACTGATGTCCGGGTCCTGCGCTCTGGCATTGTTGGTTATTCTTTTATGCAATGGCTCCGGATTGGTCTCAGGCACGCCAAGCATGTACAGTTCTTGTTGATACACCTCCGTGTTGAATGCACTGTCTTCGAACTGTCCTCTAATGGTGTAGTCTACGTGTTTTTCAGATAATTCGTTGAATTTCATGCCCAGTTCTTTTGAGTGGTAAGATTGGTCCTGGAGAATGCCAAACGGTCCACCAATTTCACAGCATTGCCACCTTGATTGATTGCAACGAATCCTTCTGGGTCTGTGACTTCCAGTCCTTTGTCTGTACGTTTGAATGTGCCGATCTGTTGTGCATTCTTTAATTTATTTAATATTATATTCTTTGCTTTGATTGTTTGGTTGTACATGGTCAGCATGGTTACCAACCCTTGTTTGTTGTCATTTAAAAATTGTAATTGATTCTTTATCTGTTCAATCCTGGTTTGCTTGGCCTTGTCCATCTTCAATCCTGCTAATTCTTTTTCTTTCCTAGCACGATAGAACGTTGCGAATCTATTCAATATGTCCACGGGTTTGGTTATGCCCGCACCACGTTTTATTTCTGAATTAATGAATATTTTAAACGTATTGATGAACTCCGAATTGGATTGCATCGCAGACCAAACACCACCTGCGACTGATTCCGGATTTAATCTTTTTATTGCCAAACTTAATTCTAACTGTTCTGCCTTGGTCATTGTGACTGTGCCTGACACATTCTTTACAGTGGCATCGTCCACCCAAACATCAGCAGATGAATTCAACTTGGATATGTCAGCACCAAACTGTGCATCCATTGATGCAAAGTCATTGCCCACATAGGTTGTGTGGAAGGCGATGCCTATCCTTGCTCTCTTGATTGTTTGATATAATTCAGTGCCAGCGTCAACCTTGTACACGATGGTGTTGGGTTGGAATGATATTGATTGTCCGTCATCCTGTTTGATGTTGTCGTCGAACATGAGATCACCTTGCAACACCTGTTTGATGTTTAATCTTTTCAAATAAATGAATGCATTTTCCAACTTGTCCGCCAACTGTCCTTGATAGTATGATCTGATCTGTGTGGGTGTGTAGGCCGCTTTGGATCTCTGTGCGAACACACTCTTGGTGCCAACGAAGAATCTACCATTACGGGGATTGGTTCCACATATGATAGCGGGAGCACCGTCCCATTTGACTGTGAGTTTTGACTGTGATTCCGATCCATCCAACAGGTCCAACAGTCCCGTGATGTATTCCCTCACAGCATCCACACCTTCTGCACCCGAATTGACGATCTCATCTTCGATGTGCTCCATGTGGAGATTCTTTGCTTCAGTCAGTATCATGTGTTATTCCAACACTGAACGAGGCTTTTCAGTCTTTTGTTCTTTGAGTTTCTTCACAGCACGTAGGAATTTGTTGGCGTCACCAGTCCTGATCGAATTAATAAATCTTTTTTCCAAGTCCTGTGCCACATGCTCGTCGAAATTGGCATTGATGGCGTCTATGATGTCAGTGGCTTCCGCTATGGCGTGTGATGCTCTATCCTCTATGATCAACTCCTTGGCGGGAGTCTGTGCAGAAAAAGTCTGCAGTTCTGACAGGATAGATCTGGTGTGGGTTTTCATACTGTATTTACATTATATTACAGCCTAAAAAACAATCAGTAAATGAATTAATATGGTATGTCCGAACGCAACACCACGCCATGCCATTGCAGACCAAACAGTGTGGCCTGCTGTGGGTCCTCGAAATACCAATCCACAGCGAACCACGTGTCTCGCATTTGATAGAGATAGTCTTGCTTTCTCGAATAGGACTTGACCCATTCATAGGCAAATTGTTCCGTCCTCTCAATGGTCCACTCTTCCAACTGTCTGATGTGTGGCATGTATGCGTCACGGCTCATGCTGTGAACCGCCATATCCAAAGGAGTGCGAACCCACGTGAAGTCGCTGTATTCAGTTTTGTACATAACAGCACTATATGTCGCAGTTTGGAAAAATATCAGTTAAGATTGGTCTTTTTTGTGATCAGAACTAACTACCACCGATTCAATCCACTCAGCATACAGCGCCTGGAAACGTTGCAGTGCAATCCAATCCTGTGCTGTGCGACACCAATCCGGACGCAGTGCCTTCAACTGTGCCATCTCTTGTCTGATCTGTTCGGGTGTTCGCATCACGCACAGTATAGCATGACATGTGCCACAACACAAGAGCAAAGCGAGCAGTCCGCCAAAATTTTCAGCCCTCGCATGTGCCGGGTTTGGCAGTGCAATTACCAGATCACCCACGATCAGTGTGCCACAGCATAGTGACGAAGTCACTCCGGCGCAAAAATTTTTGG
>Ga0070749_10003659_pt1 | contig 10247 bp, 6 predicted proteins | sample VirMetDEL_Nov_18_FD_75180 | JGI IMG/M metagenome (GOLD analysis project Ga0070749, IMG submission 75180) | Aqueous microbial communities from the Delaware River and Bay under freshwater to marine salinity gradient to study organic matter... | ecosystem: Environmental > Aquatic > Marine > Coastal...
ACATATGTCATTCCAAGACAATCCACCAAGAGCATACAGATGCTTTGAAGAATTAATAGCAGAAGGTCCGAATATTATTGGAGAAGCACCTGAATTAACTGAAGATGAAAAAACTGAATAAATTTGATTTTAAAATAAATAAATAAATAAATAAAGATGGAAATTGAAGGATTTGAAAATTATTTAATATACCCCGACGGTAGAGTATTTAATAAAAAATCCAATAGATTTTTGAAAGGTTCAAATGATAAAGACGGATATAAAGTTGTCTCTTTAACAAAAGATGGTAACAGAAAATTTATGAAAATTCATAGATTAGTAGCAATTCACTATATTCCAAATCCTGAAAATAAAAGGGAGGCGGACCATCTAAATAGAGACCGTTCAGATAATAGAATTGAAAATCTCAGGTGGGTTAATCATTGGGAAAATCAGCAAAATACAGGAATGTCAAAAAACAACACATCAGGTTACAAATATATTCTCTATCGTAAAAGAGATGAAAGATGGATATTTCAAAAGACTATAAATGAAAAAAAAACTTATAAATCATTCAAAACATTGGAAGAAGCAATTAAATATCGCGATGAAAAAACTGAAATTTAGAATTTATTATACAATATTTTAATAAATATGAATTTATAAATATAAAAATGGATTTATATGGCATCAGCAATGCTATTATGGAGGCAAACTCCTTACACGGACAGATGGCATTACAAAATGATTTAGCACAAGAAAAATATCAAGATGCGTTAGATAAATTTAATGAAAGAATCAGAAGTGAAAAAGCAAATGATAGTCAATCTAATGAAATAGATGAAGCAAAAGATGTTCCTGAATTAGCAGCAATATATCAAGTGGGTAAGGGTATTAAAGGTGGTATAACCGGTGGTATAGAGGGTGCGAAAGCAGCATATACAACATCAAGAGCAGCGGTTGCTGCTGGTGCTCCTGGGACTGGAGTAGCAGATGTAGCACAACAGGGTATAAATCTTGCGAGAAGAGGTGGATTAATCAGCGGTCAAGCGGCAGATGCGGCGGGAGATGCTTTATCAGCAGCAGCGAGAGGTTCTGTTGGTGGAGTAGCAAGAGCAGCACAAGGTGCTGGATTAATCAGTGGTCAAGCGGCAGATGCGGCATCAGCAGCAGCGAGAGGTTCAATAAGCGGAGTGACAGAAGCAGCAGCAGGACAAGCGATAGCAGGAGCAAGACAAGCAGCACAATCAGCATTAAGAGCAGCAGCACCAGCGGGTCAGCGTGTAGCGGCAGCAGTAGCAAATATTGAAGGTCAAGCAAGAGGTGCTTTAGGGGGTGTTAATGAAGCAATTGCTCAGGGTAAAACATCTTTATTTCAAGCATCTGAGGGGACTGATGCTTTAGAGGCAGCACGCTCGGCATTACCTGTAAATTTAGTCCCAAGAGCGGACCCGCGATTTAATTTAAGTTTCACAGAACACGATATGCCTACACAATCATATGATGATGTTGTTGGATTAGGAAGACAGATTTACGCAATCGGCACTGGTCCATTAGCAGATACAGCAGGACAAGCGATAGCAGGGGCAACAAGAGCAGCACAATCAGCAGCATCACAAGCGGCAGATGCGGCACAATCATTGGCAGGACAAGCGATAGCAGGAGCAAGACAAGCGGGAGCAGCAGCAGCAACAACAGCAGCATCACAAGCGGCAGATGCGGCACAAGGTGTTTTAACTGGGGCAGGTCGTGCTTACTCTGCTCCTGCGGCAGAAGCAGCACAAGGTATTTTATCAAGAGCAGGTGCTGCTGTATCTGGAGCAGGTCAGGCGGCGGCAGAAGCAGCAGCAGGAGCAGCAAGAGGAGCAGCAGGAGCAGCAGCAGGAGCGGCAGGAAGAGCGGCAGAAGCATTAGCACCAGCAGCAAGATCAGCGGCAGGAGGATTATATACTGCTGGTCAAACTGCTGGTGGGGCACTCTCTGGTTTCAGAGAAGGAGCATCGGCGGCAGGTGGATTAGGCACTGCTTGGGGTTCTGAATTAACTGGGGTGGAAGGAATAGTCCAAAAAACAATCACAAAAGCAGGTGGTGGTGCGGATTTAGGATTTATTGCTGGAAAAGCAGCAGGAGCGGCGGGAGGTATCATTACATTAGGCACACAAATTGATAGTTTATTTGAGACAAATGGTAAATCAGCATTTACTCGTGTGAATGAACAAGGTCAGCGTGTAGCAATGAGCGGTGTTGATAAAGCAGGTGAATTTCTAAATGAAGCAGGGGCAGTAGCAGATATAGCGGCAGCAGCAACAGGAGGTTTATTAACACCTATTGCGGCAGCACTAAATTTAGCAGGTGCTATTACAGGTGGTATTGGTGCTTACAAGGATGAAAAAACAGATGATGCTGATATTGGATTAAACGCAGATGGAACTACTAACGCAGCAAAAGCACCGAAACTGGCACAAACTAATTTAGGCACTGAAGCATACACAGGTTTAGGGTTTGTTGGTAATGCTACTCATAATCCACTTGACCATATAGCATAAGTTAATTTACACTTTTTTAATTTTATTGATTTAATAAAAATGATATCTTATATTATAAAAATAAGATGGCAAATTTCTGGACGAGTGATGATAAGATTCCTATTGGACAAACTAAAATTGCTATCCCAGCGGAGCACGGTTTAGATTATGATCCAGGACAGAAGATAGAATTTCATATCCCTTCTTCAGTAAATTTCTTTCAACCGAAGGAGAGTTATTTGAAGTTTGATGTATTACTTTCTAACGCAGGTAATAAGTGTTTTTTACAACTTGATGGTCAGTTAGGAGGGCACGTTTTAATCAGGGATTTACGTATCTATTCGGGTGGCAGTGGGCGTGTATTACTTGAAGAATATCAGAATTACAATGTTTTAACCGCGGTTAAATATGATTACGAAGTCAATGATAGTATTAAGCAGAAGAGGTCTCTTACAGAGGGGTGTGTATATTACGAGGAGGCACACCGATCAACTACTGGTCTAAATCAGGATACAGCAAATAATCTATCAAATAATCCTTATTTTGATAATCCTATCAGTGGCACTCGTAATGCTGCTGCGGGTGCTGAACCTTCTTTTAAGAAATGTAAATGTCTATTACCGCTAAATACAGGTATTTTCTCAAATGATAAGATTTTCCCTGTTGGTTTAACTGATGGTTTAATTGTTGAAATCATCCTTGAAGAAGCAAAGAATTGTATCCGAACTCTTGACACTGTTATGTATAGGCGTAAGACATTAGCAAATCCAGTATTCTTATCGGCATCTGGCACATCTGACACTAATGCTAACATAGCAGATCCGAATCTTAATCCGCAGTATCCTGCTACGGGTAGTGCTGCTAATGGGTCGGCATTTAAGATTTTTTACGTCAGACGCGACAATATGATGGGTGTGAATGCTTCTGTTGGTGCTGCGAATATTCCTTTTTGTGTGGGTCAGCACATTAAATTTTATGATGTAGGGACAGATACTGTAATTAGCAGTAGTCTTGGGACTACATACGGAGTAATTGAAAGTATTCAGTATATTACAGGCACTAAAAATTGTGTCGCAATTACATTGGCGGATTTCTTTGATCCTTCAGCGGATATGACAGTAAATTGTGTAATGATTGATTGGTCTGTTGAAGGTTCTGCTGCTGCTGATTGGAAACCGAGTTATCAGATAACTAATTGTGAATTTATAGTTCAGCAGGTGACGATGCCAGGAGGTTATACTGCTAAATTAGCATCAATGATGAAAGAGGGTGGTGCTATGAATTATGATTTCTTATCTTGGACTAATTACAAGACTTCTCAAATTGCTTCTGAAAAACTCACTACCCTACGTGTCCCTCTTACTCAATCAAGGGCAAAATCAGTATTAGCAATCCCTACAGACGCTTCGGTAAGAACTCAACAGGATTTAATGCTTGGAAATGGCACACCTGATGAAGATTATGAAAAGAATTCATTTGAAGCACATTATACAAACTATTGTGTTAGAGGTCCTTTAGTAGGTATTACTGATAATATCACTCAATATCAGTTATTTTACGATGGTAAATTAAATCCATCCCGCAAGGTAAAGTGTAGCAAGATTTCAAGTAAGAACAGTATTGACCAGCAACCGCTGATTGAATTAGAAAAGGCATTAGTGATGGCAGGTATTAAACCGCACAGTATGATGGCATTTAGGAAGAATTTTGTTATCGGTCGGGCACTTTCTCTACAGGATGGTGTCTATGATACGAGAGGCAAGGACTTTCAGTTACAGGTTGAATATCAAGAGACCGCGGCACCTGAATTTAATAAACTCTGGAATGTATGGTGTGCCCACCTGAGACGTATTGTTATTTCTGGCAATGCTATTTCAATAATTGTCTAAACCTAAAAAGTGTAATAATTACACTTTTGTATTTCAAAGAGTTTTCAAATATGATTGGAGTTTCAAAATTATTAGTCTAAATCTAAAAAGTGTAATAATTACACTTTTGTATTATTCAATTTTTAAAATTTTAAAGTTAATTTTATAATCAAATACAGATTATAAAAATGACCAGTTATACTACACATCAGGAGATTGTGCCAAGTAATATTACTTCAAATGGTAAGTTAAGTTATTACAATGGGCAACCTACTATCCAATTTCTGTTAGGTGAGCAGGATAGATTCATTAAAGCAGGTAGTATTCGTCTTATTGGTGAATTAACTATTTGGAAAGATGCTGGATCTACTGTTCTACCAACCGAAGCGGATGGTATCCGAATGAATGAGCGTTTAGGTGTCAATGCTGTCATTGACCAACTAACTATTTTCAGTCAGAAATCAGGGCAGGTGATGGAGCATATAAATCATCATAATCGTATGATGAGCAGTTATTTATCTGTTACTCAAAGTTTTGATGACTTTGCTGGGCATACATATGAAACGTCTCTTCGTTTTCCGAATTACAAAGGTCAGCAGTTAGGTGTGATTACTAATTCACAGGCATCACACGCTCAGGGTAAGAATGAATTTTGTATCCCGCTTGTCTGCGGTATGTTTTTAGGCAAGGATCCAATACCTCTTTCTGGCACTTGGGGTGTCGGTGGATTACGTATTGAAATTCAGTTATCACCTGATAGCAATGTATTATTCAGTTCTTCTTCTGATGTTACCAACCTTCTTAATGCTCATTATGAATTAAGCAATGTTCGTCTTATCTGTGAAACACAAGTCCCTGCTCCTGACCAGTTATCTATGCTGATGAGCAATACTACCAATACATTTGTATATAACAGCATTACATCTTATTATCAGACTATCAATTCAGCAAATGCTAATCTTAACTTTAACCTTGCTTTATCAAAGGTTTTAGGTGCTTATATGAATGTTGTTCCAGCAGCACATATTAATAACCTTGCTCAAGACGGTCTTGCTACACTACCTTTCACAAATAAGGGCACAGGTGCTCGTGCTGTAGTTGAGCAGTGTGTATTTACTCGGGGTGGTGAGAGATACCCGCTCCAATACAATCTTGATACTGTTCAGAAATCTGATTTAGATAATGATACAATGGATAGTCAGATAGCAAGAGGTTATATGAATGCTGTTATGGGTTTTGCTAAAATAGCAAGGACAAGTGTAAATTCTAATAATTACAAGTATTTTGATGCTGGAAGTTCTTATGAATATGCTAAAATTATTAAAGATGGTGGTAGTGCTTGGGGTCTTGGTGTTGCTTATGATACTATCTCTGACCAGGGTATTTCGTTTGAAAATGTTCCCTTTGGTGTTCAACTCCAACTCCGCCTTACAACTGACCATCCACAGGCAATTTTCTTATTCGTCCATAGTCGCCAGACCGTGTTATCTACTCCAAGTGGCATCCAAGTTTTAAAATGATTTAAAAGTTTAGAGTGAAATATGTTTGGAGTGAAATGACTGACCGTAAAGAATATATGAGAGAATACAATAGGATGTATCGTGAAAAAAATAAAGGTAAATTATCAGAACAAAAAAAGCAATACACTGAAAGTCATAAAGATGACAAAAAAGCATACGACCGAAAAAGATATTTAGCGATTAAAAATAATCCAGAATATATCAAAAAGAAAAAAATAAATTCGTGGAAACGTCAAGGTATGATTTTAAAGGATGATGAAAATTGGAATGATATTTATCTTAATTATACCACTCAGCAAAAATGTGATGATTGTGAGTGTGATTTAAATCCAGGTATAAAAGGGAATGCGAGAAATTTAGACCACGACCATCAGACTGGATTTATCAGAGGTTTAGTTTGCCACGCTTGTAATATGAATAGGAAATAAATTTAAATTTTTTGAATTTTCGTTTTTTTTTTAGTTATATTATACAATAATATGACAAGTATTAATAATTCTGCTATGGTTCAGGCAGGTGCTCCTGGGACGGGTGCTATTCCTGATTTAGTAAAAATCGGGACTATCCCATCTGATACGGCAATTGATGTCGCTACAGAGATTCTTGAACCAGTTTCATTCAGTCAGTCTGAATGTCGGTTTGTATTATCTAACAAGGGTATATTACACTCAAACTCTCGTATTACTTTTGCGGGTGATGGTCTTACGCAGGATGTCCCTGGTGTTGGTAAGGATGTTTTCTTTCCAGCAAATATTGGTATAGCGTCTATTCTCCAGCGTGTTAGATTAACTGTAGGTGGCAAGACTATTAGTGAAATTGAAGATTTTAATCATTATTACGCATATGAAAGTATGTTTATTCCACCTGAAACAAATAAAGAGAGGGAGCAGGTTTTTACTGGTCGTGTCGGTCTTGGCACTCGTCCTACTCTTAAACACAGGCAACTCTCATACAGCGTTGCTGGCAATGCTTCTGCTACATTAGCAGGTAATATTGAAAGTCCTTCAGAAGCAGATAGTATTTGTATTGATAACGGCAAGGATTTTGATCAGAATTATAACTCTCTCACTGTTTTACCCGCGGCAACTCTTCCATCTAATAGTCGTCAAGTATGGGATTTCCAGCAAGAACAAAATAAGGGTGTTTTCTCTATCCTACTTGCTGATTTATTTCCCTTTTTGAAGATGAATCAACTTCCGCTATTTATGATGAAAGAGCAGGTTGCTATCCATTTAACTTTCCAAGATAAGGCAACTACCGCCACAAACTCTCAACGTATCTGCCACACTAAAAATGCTTCTCTTACACTAAACAATGATTTCAATATTGACCGAAATGAAGTTAAGATGGTTGCTGATTATATTTTCTATCCTCAGGATATGATGGTTCAGTATGCTACAGCAAACCGCAATATGAGTTTCAACTATGTAGATTATCAGTTTGTGAAGCGTGATGTATCTGCGGCAGAATTTAGCGGTCAGTTAATTCAGAATGTTGGTGGTGCTGGTCGTATTGTTAATAAAGTCTGTGTTCAAGTTGAAAATAAAAAACCCAATGCTTCGGGTATCATTAATAACTACGGATCTGATACTCCGCTTGTAACTGCTACTGGAAATGGCACTATTACTACCAATCTACGATACAATGATTTATTTTTATTCCCTATTGATGTAACTAATTCGGCAAGGCAGTTTCATAATATATTACAGACTGAGGGGCGTATCCCCCACATCTCTCGTGACGTTTATTCTGGACAGGGTCAGTTAGCGAAAGACCGAGTATTTGGTGGTTTTGAGATGTATCCTATTGGTGCTACTTATGGTTCTTCTGCCGATGTATTAAGGTCTGATATTCGGTCTCGTGCTAATTGGCACTGCTACCTACTCAATCGTAATGAGCGTGTTAATAGCAGAGGTATTGAAATTTACGATAGACGCCTTACAATGCCCAGCAGTTCAACACTCCGTTGCTGGTTACAGGTAGTCAGGATGGCACAATTAAATGATGGTATGATTGAGGTAGTTTATGCTTAATTAAGTGTAATTATTACACTTTTATAATTAAAACTTTTTTAAAATCTATATTATATAACAATATGGAGCAAACATTAGTTGTTGAATGTAGTAGGCAATCAAGTATTGAAGGCACAACAGGAAATAATAATAATCCTGCTCTATGGACTTGCGATTGCGGTTCAGGTATTGTATTAGATATCGGTGATCAAATACAGGTTCATTCAGGATATATATCTGAAAAGGGTGCTGAAGCAGGTAAGATAGAAGTGAAAGATAGGCAACGTTCAGATACGATTGTTGCTGAAGTATCAAATGATATTTCATATGAGTCTCCTTTACCTCTTTATTTAGGTGGATTACAACCAATTGATTGGAGAGAAGTATATAAATACGCTGCCGAATTTGGTGGCAATGCGTCAAAAACATTTACGATTAATGATAGTGAAGTTAATATAATTTATTCACCTTATAAAACTACTAACGGCGAATTTTATTGTTCATTACCGAGAAGACATATAGGAATAAGCACAAATGCCTCTACAGATGCTAATTTAAATCCATTCTTAACCTTTGATTGTAGTGATGGCACTCGTATAGCGAATATTAATTTAGGTGCTGGTAAGACAGGTAATATTGTTTATAATTTGGATGGCACACCTTATGATTACGGATTTATGAAAGAAGCGTGGCAATTCTGTCCTGCTGATTACAAATTAGTGAATTTAAACAACGCATCTTTTTCAACTGATCCTAATGCTCAATACACAAGATTAAAAGGTATGATAAAAAACGATAACAGTAGATATACAATATTTAGAGCAACAAGTGTGTATCGGAATACAATAGCAGCACAGAAATACGGAGGAAACATAAGAGCAAATTTAGGCGGTGATGATAGTCATTCTACTGCTCCTCAAGGAGGGGAAGAATATCAAGATGCTTATGATTTGAGAGATCCAGCAATATTATATGAATGGGAGCAAGTGAAGGAAGTAATAACACTGAAAAGTAGGTCAGGATTTAATTCAACTGCTGATGTAGCAACTGATATAACCGAGCAAATGAATAAAAGAGGAGATCCTATTAGATTTACAACGAGATTTCAATATACAGGAGCAACTGTCAAATATATTGAAAAAGAAGTATATCAATATTACGAATCACCCTGTTATAAAGCATATAATTGTGCGACAAGTAATTGGGATTATGACCTTTGGACGAAATTTAAACAAGTTCATAATTCAACAACGGATCAATTAAATGACGCACATAATTATATGTCTATGTATCAACATATAGGTGTTAAAAGACCTGACCTTTGGATACAAGGTAGAAAAACTAATGCTTCTCAAGGATTTCTTATAAGTAATTTTGGTGATGCCAGAAATCAAACAATAAATACAGAAGTATTAAATTTAGGTATCCTTTGGACAGAAGATAATATCAAAAAACTCAATGATTTATTTGATGTTCAGGGGAGATATCCTGAATTATTTACAGGTGTAGAGCAGCAGGGTCCGCACAACTCAGGGACATATTTTGATATCACACCTGGGAAACACAGATTTTTACATTTTAACAAGCAAGATGAACATACAAATGCCAGTAATTATTCTCAGGGTATATTTTCTCACTCACCTCACTCTTCATTAGGATATGATTTATACGGACAGGATTTTGCTGTCCCAGATCCAGCATATGGATTTTATCATTACAGCAATGAGATGGCAACGTATCCTTTATTTTTTGATTATAATGAAGATACTGTTAATTACTCATTAGATGATGTTGATTTTACTGACGGTTGGGCAGGTGCTGAAAGCGATATATCACAATTAGCATATGGTTGGGCAAGAAAAATTAGGATACCAGCAGCACATTCGGTATCAGGTTTAGAACGATTTTATATAGGTATTCAATTTACACATACAGGTAATGGTGTGCCTGAATTTCTTTATAACGGATTAACTGAAATTGCTGATAGCAATCTTGGTGGGTTAGGTGCTAATGGAGGTAGAAGATTTGGTTGGGATTGGCATTTTACAGCATACGGAAATCCCTGTATTGTTCTTTACAGCGGATTTGTTAATACAAATAATATTGATAATTTCGGAAATAATACAAAGAACGCAAATGATGAAACAGTGAGTTATAAAGTAGCACAAACTGCTGATGACAAAACAACAAGCAGAAATATTGCTGGTGCTTATCATACAGTATTATTAGGTGCTGATAATCCAGCATTAGGTTTTAATTCAGATGAAGAGAGATTCTTCTTTACAAATTTACATATGAGTGAAAAGTTAGGTAATAAAAGTGATGCTGGTAAGGTTGCTACCA
>Ga0070749_10003665_pt1 | contig 10241 bp, 25 predicted proteins | sample VirMetDEL_Nov_18_FD_75180 | JGI IMG/M metagenome (GOLD analysis project Ga0070749, IMG submission 75180) | Aqueous microbial communities from the Delaware River and Bay under freshwater to marine salinity gradient to study organic matter... | ecosystem: Environmental > Aquatic > Marine >...
CAAAACAGGGATGATGGACAAGTTCGAAGAATGTAGGATTAAATTGATTGAATTAAACGACGGCAAAATTACAGATGAGCAATTTCAAGCCGAAGAGCCGGAATATTGGAAATGGTATTTGTCTAAAAAAGCAATTGATCAAGGAAGAGAAAGAACTACCGGCATATCTCAAGGAGTTTGGGAAAATATACATTATTTAGAAGAGCCAGCACTACTTAATGAAGACTTCCAGGTAGACATGCTTGGGTCTAGTGGTAGACCTAATTTATTAGAAATGGAGCGCAATATACAATCAAGACTTAATAGAATAGATAGGGTTGAATTAATAGAAGAAGTTAGTAAAAAATCACACTTTTAATTTTAATAATGAATGATTTACATGCTCTTGTTTTACAAAACACAAAAGAGATTGCTGTTTTAAAAGAAATGAGAACAGAAGATAGAGAAAGACATCACAGTGCCCTCAATGGAATCCAAATGAGAATGGAATTATTACAAGATCAATCTGAAAAAGACCACCAAATGTTTATAGATTATATTAAAAACTTTAATGATTTTAAAATAGATATTCACAAATCAATCAATAGCTTTTTAGATCAAGTAAGTAATAACATGAAAAAAACTATGTCTAAAAACTGGATTGATACAGCCTCAAAAATTTGTTTTATAATTTTCGTAATAATAATGTTCTTTTCTACTATTTCACCATTTTTCAAATAATATGCTTTTATTCTTTTATATTATAAATCTCGTTGTTGGCGTACTGGGTGCTATTTTCTTTTTTAAGTCTAGGCCTAGCAAACACGAGATGCTTAGGAGAAATATGCTGTCTATTTTCTTTTCTATGTCTTGGCGTTCTTTAATATGTGTCACCGTGGAGCTTGTAGGTATTAATTTGCATTATAACAATTTAATAATTATTATTGCACAGACACCTTTTATGATATCAATGCTAGCTTTTGTATATTATATTTATAAGAACGGACACCGTCATTATTAAACAATACTTATGGACATGAACATAATTTTTGAAAAGGCTCTAGAGTATGGCGTTCTTGGCGTTATCTCGTTAAGTTTCGCTTGGTATATTCTAAGAAAAGATAAAGATATTAAGGAAATGGCGGATAATTTTATATCATCACAAAAAGAAATTAATAATAAATTTATAGAGTCTTACAATGAAAACACAAAAGTACTAGTAGAGCTTAGTACAATAATAAAAACTAACTCAAAAAAATAGCCTCCGAAGAGGCTATCATTACATTAATTCTTTTTTGTTTTTCTCAAGGAAATCTATTAACTTGTCCAATCCCTTTTTTTTTACTGCTAATCTACACAGCATTCCGGGACTACACAATTCAAATTCATCTATACTTTTGTACACTTGTCCATTAATTTCCTCTTCTTTGTCTTTCCACTCATTATAGGCCTCTATTATTTTATATTGTTCTTCTTTTACAAATTTAATTAGTTTATTATAATCGATTTGCATGATATTATATTAATGAAATAAATAAATTTAATTTACATAGGCAGAGAGTTAAAAGATAAACTTATTATACCAAATTATTATTAAAAAATTATTATGTCTAATTTAAAATCTAAATTATTTAATTTTATAGGAGAAAAACATTATACTGCTTTAAGATCAATTTTTAATGCTGGCGTCTACATGGCAACCTCTTTTTTTCTTACCGAGTCAATTATATATTTAAAGAATTTACAATTAGATGATACACAAGCCACAACAACGATGCTATTTGTTAATTTGGCTTTAGTGATATTAAGAAAATTACAAGTTTTGTATTTACCAGCAAATAAAATTGAGGACGATAACGAGTGAATTACTGGGCGAATTACAGATGAATTACTAATGAATTACTGCTGAAAAACTGCTGTATTCAGCCTTTTCTTGAAAGTAGCTCAAGAAATAAGAGCGGGGTAGTTGTCTTTTAATCTTGTAGTTAGATACGTTTTATCATTTATGGATAAAACGTTTCTGTTTTTATTAGCTTTGTCTTTAGTTAGAACTAAACATTTATTTTGTAACCATTTTGAAATATCATTTATTTTGTGTCTTGATATTCCGAAACGCTCCATCATTGCATCTATATTCCATCCGCCTGTTTCAAGCAATGCCTCTACTATTTCGTCATAATGCGGAAGATCATCTTTTTGTGCAAATTGATTCTCCCCTGCTAATTCCTCGTGTACTTCGTGTTGCATAATATGATCATATAAATCGCACGCTTTTTCATCTAGCCACAAGGTAAAGTTTGAATCTACTCTCAATAGTTTTAAAATGCATTCTAAGAGAGTTATAAGAAGGAAGAGGGCAACTTCCCCACTTGCCACTAAAGTACCTGTTAGAAAGAAGAATAACACCTTAATAGTTTTCATTTTGTTTTTGTTAGAGAATTAAGAAAAAAGCATTTTACCTAAAGCAAAATACAAGTCGCTCTTTTTACTCAAAGTCTTTTCTAAATCAAAAGACTCACGGTAAAGACCGAGCTTATAAAATTGATCAACTCTTTTTGTGAGGGAATCAATGTCCTTGACTATCCTATCAAGAAGGCTGTTTGTTTCGTTCATTTTGTTTTTGTTATTGGATTTCTTTCTATTATATCACAAATAAAAAGAAACGTCAAATAACACTATTCAAAATAAACACTTTTCAAGTTGTTCTCGTCTATTATCTGTTGAATATAAGGCAATATCTGGTCTTTCATTTTTCTGTCTATTCCAATGTCGGCAATTATCCTAGCCATGTTTTCGGTTAACGTTCCATCATATTTGTTAAATATAGGGTTCTTAACCTCATTTTTTAAATCCATGTAATTATATTTAAATTGTTCTTTGTTCTGATCATAATTATAAAGCATTTGTAAAAACTCTTCTTTAGTTGGTGCATTCTTGTAATTCTGATTATTGCAAATTTTTAATTGCTCCGCCCATTCTTTCGCTTCCTTAAAAACGTCTTTTACAAAAGATATTGACTCGGGGTTGATTCTTCCGCTAACTTTATTCATTACTGCCCTATTACCGTCTTGATATGGTATTAGCTCAGTGTGCAAATGTGGAGAGTTTGAAAATCCAGTATTGCCAGTTAGTGCGATTTTAGCCCCCTTTTTTACAAAGCCATCTTTAACCAAAAATTCGCTTAAATGCCCTATCCTCACTTTGCATTCATGCCATACCCTATCACCGTCAGTTATAGAAATGTTTTTAGCCCAAAGAGTTAAATTTTTCCCATAGTCTCTATTGCCCAAATCAGAGCTTTTGACTTCGCAATCAAAGGGAGCATATAAAGGGGTTCCAACTGCCGCCCTAGTATCAACACCGCCGTGCATTACAGCATACGCCCAATTCCCATTAGGTAAACGAAAATTGCCACCATATTTTTGAGTTACGCCAACTTTATCCTCCTTATAAAGAAGTTGTAAAAGTTCAGCTTGAGAATGATAAATGATGGCCATTATTTTTGGTAAAATAATTGTTTCCCTTGTACTTGTTCAGTCTTTAGAATATCATCTTTAACAAGCGATTGCAAAGCAGACAATAGAGTGTTTTTACTATAAACTGATGCCACTTTTTTAATTTCATGTACTGAAAACTTTTTGCTTAAAGTTTTATCTTTAATTGCTAATTGAACACGTTTTTTGATTAAATCGTCTAAATTAACATTTACTTTTTGCATTCCTTCTATTGCTTTTATTGTCCAAATAGGAGTATTAGAAATTTCCTTGTGTTTTTTAGCAAGGCCAATCATTAAATAAAGTATTAAGAAAAGAGAAACGAATACAAACAAAATCATTGTGATTTGTTAAGAATATAAATATTACCCACACAAGAGGTGTTTAAATTTCTTGTTGGCTTGAATATGTCGAGTCTATTTGTAAATCTTCTGTTCATAGTATCAACTACCGTCCCCATAATATTGCATTGAGGCTCTTCTGATACTATCTCAACAGTATCACCCCAATTTAAAGAACAATTAGTTTGACAATATCCAGCTCGAGCGTTACGACTATAAATTAAATCTCTTGATACTGCTATCGGGTTAAGTCCATCACTATACATTTGGCAAACGTTTTTGCCTATTGCGCCAATACATGGACTGCCGTCAGTTTGCCCCACCTCTGGGTTGTATGTGGTTATTTTAACGTTAAAAACATCAGCCTGTCGAACAACTTCGGTGTTCAATTCTTCGTTATTTTGTACAACTTCATTGTTCAACTCTTGAGTACTAAACTTGTTCATATATTCTTTAAATTCAGTATACAAGCTAATTATTTGATCTATTGGTGAAAAGGCTTTTGTGATTTTGATTGATATAAAAAGCCACGCGGTAGCTAACAAGAAGCCCAATATTATTGACAATGAAACTTTTATTTTTTCAGTCATTTTGATTTGTTAAAATGGTAAATCTTCAATTGTAACATCGTTAATAATTACTTCATTTTTTAAGTTTTGTAATTCTTGTTTTAGTTGTTCGTTTCTTTCTCTTATCCACAAAATAGAAATCGTACCTTTCTTTTGATTTTGCTTATGTTCTTCTTCTAGGTATTCCCACCTTTTAGGAAATTTTTCCGTGTACCAATGACCAGCCTCCACAGGGTGCTTGTGCCACCAATGCTTATGACAATGATAGCAAAGCACTTTTATATTAATTGAGTCACACCTCAACCGCCCATCTCTTGAAACTGGTATCACGTGCGAGCCGTGACAATTCGTCCCACTTACTAATTTGCCACACTTTTGACAAATGTTTTTGTCTCTAAGTTTGGCAATTTTCTTTGCCATATCTTCGTTTTCTTTGTTAAGTTTTGACCTTTCAGTTTTTGCCATTTTTATTTATTACGAAAACAGACTAAAGATTTTAATTGAAATGGTCAAAAGTTTATTGTTTATTTAATATAAATTTATTGAAAGTTTATTATAAACACAAATATTTTATAATTTCACACAAGTATATTGTTTTTGTCTACTTAAATAACTTGAACAAGCTAATTATGAAATGCTATAGTTGCCAAACAAAAATAAAAACAAAAAAGCAAGCCAATTATTTGTCTTGTGAATTTGTGCGTTTTTGTTAATCGAAGCTTGACTAGCAAGAACGCCCAATTATTGTTTGAAGGGATTATAGGAGTTGATCGTTTTCTCTTGTAATCCTTCCAGATAATAACTGGCTCTAAGACATCCGACGGAGGGGTAAGCGAATCGTAGTAGCCGCCTCAAACTGGATGGGTAAACAGTCAAAGTTTACAAACTTAAATATTACGAACTTCAAAGGTGGCTCTATAACTCAAAGGGGAAGGCCATAAACTATATATAGGAAGCTGCTCTTTTACAATCAGGAGGATAGAATAAAAACAAAAAACTATAATAAATTATCTTGTTTATCATGTGTTATTTAAGGTAATCAAAAAAACTTCTTTCTTTAGTTGTAGTATTAAGAAACTTAAGCTACTTCTGTAGGTGGATATAATCTAAAGAGGAAGTTATTATAAATAAGTTTATTTATTAATTCTTAACTATGAATCAAAGAAAACTTAATGATATTAAATCTCTTCAAAGAGAAGTTGTAATTAATATAAATAAAATTAATCAGATTATTAGAGAGTTAGAAGAAGAACAGAAGCAGCCTGATTTGAGAATTAGAGAAGTTTATAAAAAGACTAAGTGGATTTGTGACAATTGTAATGAAAGAAATCTAATGAATGTTAAAACTTGCCCTTGTCGTTTATCAATTTATGAAACATCATGAGATCGCAATATATAGAGAAAAATAGCGGTCACAAAGATTCTTTTCAAGTTGGACTAGAATATCAAGACTTTGTGTTTGAGCAATTAGCTCGTCAACTTGGCATGGTGTTTACACCTTACACATCTTACTCTTACCAGAAAGACAAAGGCGAAAGTTTACAGGGTGTAGAAATAAAACTAGATGCAAGAATGGTTGAAACTAAGCAACTATCAATTGAGGTAGCTGAAAAAAGCAAAGAGGGAAATTATGAGTTTATCCCTAGTGGTATTTATTGCGAAGATAATACATGGCTATATGTACAAGGCAACTATGATGTAATTTTTATTTTTTGTAAAAAGTATCTTAGAAGATTGCATCAGTCAGGTAAATATCAAGAGCATGAATTACCAACTATAAAAAAATTCTATCTTCCAATAGATCATGCCTTTAAGATATGTACTAAAGTAATTAAGCCCCTCAAATTAAGTTAAATCAATTATATTGTTTCTGCCCTCCAAGTATTTATGATTTACTTTTATTTCTTCGGGTTGTGTTTCAGCTATCTCTATAAGTTTTTCTTTGTCCCAACTTAACATTAATTTAAAAAGACCAAGACTGACACCACCATGTTTTTTGGCGATACTAGTTACAAGGTCTTTTTTTGTCATTTCTTCATATATCATATATTTAATATTATATCTACTACCATACATAATAGAGTTATACCAATAAAGACATAAAGCATTATTTTATCTTTTAGATTAATCTTATCTTTATAAATAAGAAATCCAAATATTAACCAGAAGATTATAGTCATAATTATTCGTTATAAAATTCATCGTCGATCTGTTGATCATTGAAATCAATTGAATGTTCGTTTTGTACTTTCATAAGTATTTATTAAAAAATTTATAAGTTTTATCTAAGGGCGGAAACAGTTTATCAATCTTTTTTTGATTCTCTTTCTTAAGTTTTAATTTTTCTTCTTTTCGGCTTAGTTTTTTAGTGGTTGTTTTCATTTAGATTTATTAGATGATTTTTTTTGCTCTGCGACTATTCGCTTTGCAGTTTCTAAAAGCCTATCAAGATATTGTGAATCGTTTTTAGTCATGATTAATTGTTAATGACAAATACATATTATCACAGATTGAAACAAAAAGCAAGAGAAAGTCAAGAAATTTGTAACAAAAGATTTGACTTTTATATTTTCTTTGCTACAATTGACTCGTAAATAACAAGTAAAACATGAATTACGACTTAATGGAAATGATATGTGATTTCTATTCCAACAAGACCGACAAAAGACTATTTAATTATATAGTCAAAAACACAGACGAAAACGTAGACACAAACAAAATAAGGGAGGCTATTAAGGACATGAAGCGTCTTGTGATAGCCAAAAGCATTAATAACTAACAATTTACAATGACTAAAGAAAACACAATATACAAAAAGCTTTTTGAGATACAGGGGCTAGCAATCAAAAAGGGTTCGGACAATCCATTTTTTAAATCAAAGTATAGTAGCCTTGACGATATAATGGAAAAGTTGCTACCAATCCTTAAAGAAAACAATTTAGTTTTAACTCACTATACCAAAGATGGTGCTGTTTGTACTGAATTGGTTGACGTTGAGAGTGGCGAAAAAATAACAAGTTGTATAAGTTTAGGAGAGGGAACGCCACAACAAAAAGGAGGTGAAATAACTTACTATAAAAGATATAACACTGGTCAAATCTTTAACATTACAACAGAGGAAGACGATGACGCCAATAGGGCGTCTTCAATAGATGTAAAGATTGCAAATGTTGATAGCGTAGAAAAAACAAACTGCCAGAGGTGCAAAAAAGTTTTATCTAATCCAAAACATGGCACTAAAAAAAACGGAGAGCCTTATACAATGTTTACTTGTGATGTTTGCACTCAAGAATATGGCGGCAAGAAAACGCCTTTAGCTACATTCGTCTAATAATTTATAATGAAGTTACCAGTAATATTTGAGAACTTTTCACCTAGAGCCGATAAATCTGTTAGTTTAAGATTTGGCTCCATGTTAGAAGTACCCGATACATTTTACACAGAGCTAGCAAGTGAGAGAGGGTTGCAAGGATGGATTAATTTTTCACCCGAAAAAAACGTACCTGTACCGACTGAAAGATTGCCAGAAACAGGAAAAATGACAAACTCCCAACGGTTAAGATGGAAGATTAAAAAACTACATATTCAAAGAGGGGGTAGCGAAGAAAGCTGGGAAACTTTTTATACTAAGGCGATGAAAGAGTTTGAAAAACAAATAGATTCTAAACTTGATATTTAACTAAAACAATTATGATTAATCCTTTCCCCTACAAGCCAAATGACCTCGCTAGTTCGCTTGATATAGCATTAACCTATCAACTAGTAAGTAAAAACAACGGAGAAGAGCTATGGGCAGCAAGAAAAGAGGGAATGTATGTATTTGCTAGAGAATCTAAAGAGCAATGCGATATGGGATTCAACAGACTAAAAATCATTTCATTTTTCCAAGTAGTTAAGGGGGAGATGAATAACGGTAATATTTTTTTATAATTAACTAAACTTTATTATGTCCGCCATTCACCCTATAGCTGCTCAAGCCATAGAATATCTAGAAGAAAGATTAGATAGCCAAGATGAGAAGATTAACAAGATAATAGAACTCCTCAAAAATAACCACCAATTAATTGATATTAAATAATTAACTAAACTTTTATGAAAAAAATACTAGTTACAACTTTCCTTTTATTAGCCATTACAACAGTACAAGTGGAAAAATGCGAGACCGCTAAGGTTCAAACGGTTAAAGGTATTGTTCAATGGGATACTTATGATTGTGAATGATTAATAACTACTCAATCCAATCGGATTGTAACCCTAAATTATTATGACTAGAACAATTAAAACATTGGATATTCAAGGATATGCTTTTCTTGACTGGAATGAGGGCAATGATATTGAGATATATAAAGACTTGAATGACAACGTGTCTGAAAGTTTTAGTGAATTATTCTTTGATTCAATAGAAAAAATTAGTGGAAAAGAAATCCCCAACTTAAGCTTTCTTGATTGGCGTAAAGGGGAGCACCTTTTTATCAATGAAGTGTTCATAAGGTATTATTTTGCAAAAGAAAAGTGTACTTGGGAGGAAGTCAAGAGCGAGCATATCAAGACTATTTGCGGGGCCTGCACTGCCAACAAAGTATATGATGGGTATAGTGAGTGGACTGTAATGGATAGCTATATGGATATTCTTTTTGGTGAGAAGAACTTATTTGAAGAAATAAAGTCTTCCTTGAACAAGAGGTATCGTTACCCTGATGGGGTGATAAATTATAAAAGTATGGTGGAGCAACCTCACAAATACTTGTTATTTAGAATGGACTTCAAGATAAATGCCTAACTTCCCAATCACTTATAGATTGTAACCTTAAATTATTATGAACCAACAACCAATAATTCGGGCTTGGATGAAAAAAGAGTTTAGTTTGCCTAACGCTACATTTGATACGTTTACAATCAAAGAATTAATGAGTGGAAAGTTTGATTATAATAAATATGAGAACTGGCAAAGGTGTACAGGGTTAAAGGATTGTAATGGTGTTTATATTTTTCAAGGAGATATTTTAGAGGGGTTGCTTTATAGATATGGATATGAAACTGAGTTTTGGAATAAAGACATAAAGGTGAGAATTGTTCATGAAAAATATGGGTGTCTTTATGGCTTTTTTTGTCAGACAGTTGGGGAGGGGGATTGGGATTATGAATACTTGGACTTGTTATATTTAACTCATAGAAACTCTGACTTTGAGGATGATGTTTTGCTTCAGGTGATAGGGAATGAGATAGACCATCCGAAACTTTTAGCTTCACAACCACTATAGATTGGAACCTTAATCATAACATTTAATCAAACTTGTCAAGTTAAATAATACCAAAAGCTTGCATTTTGATACCAAAAGATATATAATAAGATTGTTCAATTAAATAACAACTTTTTATGACTTTCACAAAAAAACAATTCAAGGGCGGATATGTAATAGAGGGAACAGAAACGTCTGTTAGTCTATACTGCGACTCTACTGGTGGAAAAACTCATTATGGTTACGCCAGATCATTTAAAAAGGCAGAGAACATGTTAAAGAGAATATTAAAAAACACTAACGAAGCTTTCGAACTAGTAAAATAATCTAAGCACCTAAGCAAGTGACTAAACTGCTTTCTTATAAAAATAATTAAATAACAACTACCCCATGCAATCCGAAATATTACTAATAAAAGAATTACCAAAAACAACCTATAGAATAAAAAAGTCACTACATTCAAATACTTATTATACTCAAGCTGTGGACTCTGAAAACTCTGATTTAATTTGGTCTAAAACATTTTATTCATACAAGGGAGCTAAACAACATTTTGAGAATTATTTGAACAGATAATAATAAACACCTAAGCAAGTGACTAAACTGCTTTACTACTAA
>Ga0070749_10003666_pt1 | contig 10241 bp, 13 predicted proteins | sample VirMetDEL_Nov_18_FD_75180 | JGI IMG/M metagenome (GOLD analysis project Ga0070749, IMG submission 75180) | Aqueous microbial communities from the Delaware River and Bay under freshwater to marine salinity gradient to study organic matter... | ecosystem: Environmental > Aquatic > Marine >...
GTTAGGATTGAGTTTATACGTTGCTGTTCTTGTTCTGTTGGGTAGATGCCAGAGATGTTAAATTCGTAGATTTGACCGCTAGCACCCTGCTGAAAATGCATAGGCATGATGGCCTCCTACTCTGTTACGTCGCCACCGTATTTGTTCCCACGTGTTCCAAAAAAGCCCTGCTCAAGTGCCCTGGCCTGACCTACGTATCTAACCCACTCTTCGTCACTCATTAGCATATCTCGCAACTCCTGTGCGCTCAACGCTACCTGTCCTTCCTTAAGAACTTCAGCACGTTTATTCGCGAGATCATAGTACTCTTGAGCCGTTGCAAGTTGGTCTCCTAAGGTCAGGCCAGATGATGCCCTAGCTTTTTGCAACGCAACGCGAGCGTTGATAACGTCACCGAGTCCCTCACGGTAGCGTTTCTGTGCGTCATTGTATGCTTTGAGACCAGCGGTGCCAGCTTCACCTAGTGCGCCAGCAAGAGTTGGTTCTTCAGATTGCATCATAGCAAGACCAGCCTGTGCAACGGACATCCACTTGTCAAAGTTTTTATCACCAGCCGCGCTCTGATAGTAGGCTTTGATCATGTCTTCGACAGAGCCGTAGCCGTCATCCGCCGTGACGGTTGGCATGACACTCAGTTCTTCTTCAGTCAAGCCTTGTTTCTGTTCGGCATCTGGCTCTTCTGGTTTTTCTTCTGACGTAATATCGACAGAATTATCTTTTTCTTCAGTGCCAAATAGCCATTTCAAACCTGAAAGATATGGGTTGTCTAAAAAAGAACTTCCATAGCCAGCCAAACCGCCGAGGCCTACCGCTCCAGCCGCCCTTCCAAGTCCGCCAGTAATCGCAGAGGAAATGGCTGGCCCCAAAAGCCCAACGCCTGCCTGTATTGGCTCACGAGCGCCGAGACGGAGCGCTTCCAATTCTGATTGCATTTGTTCTTGAGTCTTTGGCTGTGAGCCATCTGAAGGCAAGGTGTATGGAAGTGTAATTGGCTCACGAGCGCCGCGACGGAGCGCCTCCGATTCTGACTGCATTGAGCCATCTGAAGGCAAGGTGTATGGAAGTGTAGCGGGCGGGGGGTTGCGCCTTCCGAGTTCTCCCATGGCACCAGAAATAATATCTGAGTCACCGCTGTCAGCGAGCTGAACATTAAAACCTCTGGCACCAAGCTGTCTTTTTAGATCATCAACTGTGATCCCGAACTTAGCGGCTGTCGCGGCTATGTCTGCTTCCGTTAAACCACCCTGTGAGCCAATGCCCGTTCCGCCAATCTGAACACGACGGTCTCTCGGCATACCGCCAATAGCCATTCCGATAACAGCGTCGCTAGGAACAACTTCACCAGTTTGTGGGGGTGCGTAGCTCATGCCTGAATTTTGTGCAACTGAACTTTTTGGCGCCATCATACGAGCCATATCAGCGATACCACCCTGCGGCACACCAGCGGCATTGATTGCGTCTTCAGCTACAGTCTTCTGGCTAGCGGTCATCTGCTGTTGGTAGCTGTCCTCCATACGCTTGCGGCGATTCAATTCGCCAAGCACAAGAAACTGAGGCGCAACACCACGAGGGTTTTGCATCTCGTCGACCAGTTGTTGCTTCGAGAAGTCTTTCAGGTTTTCTTGTACTTCGATAATATTCATACCGTTATCCAGTCAGTGCTTTGTATGCGCCTAGGCCAGCAATACCTGTACCCAGTAGTTGTTGAATAGGATTATATGCTTGGAACTTAGATGTCTCAGACGAAGGCTGAATTGGGACACCACGCAATATAGATGAATAGAACTGTAACTGTTCTTTCGGGAAGTCACGCTGACGGACAAAGTCTTCATACGCCATATCAAGTGCGGCCTGTTCGCGAGCAGAGATGTCTTTACCAATCTGCTCAAGCAACGTAGCGGCCTGTACATCACCAGCACGAGCGGCCTGTCCAAGCTCAGAAAGTTGGCCTGCGCCAGCAAGCCCAAGTTGTTCCGCTTGAATCTGAGCGTCGCGGTCTCGTCCGAACTGTGTTTGAGCCTGTTCAAATGCGGTTTGCAACCCAGTCGCACGAATATTAGAAAGCTGTTCTCCAAGAGCCTCACGAGCAAGACCTTCTTGCACAGCCTGACGAGAACCGCCATAGGCACCCTGTGCTACAGCCTCTGCGCCACGCTGTCCACCCATGCGCTCGTAGTCACGAATGGCGCCTTCTTGCTCACGAGCAATAACCTGCTGAATATATGGGGACATATATTGCTGTGCCTGATAACCACCGAACATTTCTGGGCGATATTGCATAGCCTGCATTGTACGTCCTGCGGCCTCTGGCAACCCTTGGATGCCACTGCCAGCAATGTCCATAACATACTGGCGCGAAGCCATCGTTGGGTCTGATTCAGCGGCAATCCGTGGTGCTTGATATGGGGTATACCCACGACGAGACTCGGACTCTGTGCGGCCTAGCAACCGCTCGAAATATGGCTGTACATATTCTGGAAGGTTTGTCTGCGTAACAGTAGATGTGGTCTGCGCTGGAGCGCCACCACCCTTCTTGTAACAGACATTCTTATTTAGCTTTTTGTTGAGCCAAGCGTCGCCAGAATCAACTGTGACGCCCATAAGGTCTTCAAACTCATGCTTTGATTTCTTGCCTTCAATCATCTTCTTCACCCAGTTCCATGCGCCAAGCTATATAGTTCTGACCCCAGCCATGTTTCTGTAGGATACGACCCCAACCTTTACGGCCATAGCCTTCCATTTGTTTGCAGTTCATATCTCGCGCATAGCTTGATAGAACATCTTGAGCCATTGGTAGCCATTCATTTATTCGAGTCCCGCCAATCCAATCCATTGATAGGGACTTGCGATTCGGGTAACGAATTACCCTCGTCGTTATTGCCGCCACCGCTGTGTTATCTTCGTCAAACACCATCCAGAGATTATAGTAACCATTGATACAGAGTTCATATAAGTCCACTATGTGGAATGTTTCCTTTTGAACTCTGACAGATGGTTTTAATAACTCCGCCGCATCTGGCCAGACTGTTTCAATAGCATCCCTAGGGATGAGTGTTATGATCATGCTGGTAGCATTACCTCCGAGTTAATCTGGGGCGGCTGTTCCGTTGTACCATTCCGTGCAGAACGAACACGCTCCATCATTTGATATAGTTTGCGAGAGCCAGAATCTGACGAGCCGTTGCCGAGACCGCTGACAACATCAGCAGGTACAACAAACTCATCATTGCTTAGGACTACGTCCTGCTCGCCTTCGATAGTGGCTGGGATAAGGTCTTCCATGCCATCACCTGCACCACGCATCTGGCCTTCGCCGCGAGCAACAGTGTCACCAAACTCACCGCGCTGTACACGTTCGACCAAGTCACGCAGAGCCTCTTCTCCGTAGCGAGAAACGAATGTGCCAAGCGCAACTTCTGGAGCGGCTGACTGCCCCATGATTGCGTTTACCGCTTCTACGATTACTTCTTTGTCATTCATCTGACCGCCCTGATCGCCGCCCATGAGTTCGGCAATGCCGCTCATCTCTGCGCCAGAGTTCTCAAGTTCCATAAGGCCACCCTCTGCCGCACGATATACGTTCGGAGAGAAGCCATAATCAGCCTCAACGCCAGACCTGCTGACCGATGTGGGGAAACGCGCACCGCCTTTAGGGGCTGGCGCTTCCTTGGTGTTGTAGACTTTCTTTCCCGGCATATCCAGTGACGGAGGTGGCATCATCATAGCTGTTGTGCCAGCGGCTCCAAGTAATTGTGGGTTAGAAAGATACTCACCAGCTTTGGCCATGAAACCAGACGGGGCGGCTGATGCCGCTGGTATGGTCGGGGCAACGCTCGTGCTACCAATGTTACCAAGATTCGACATGGTTGACTGTAGCGCTGTTGGAGGAGGTGTTAGCATACTGCTAGCCATCTGACTCCCAGTAGCCCCAGCCCCAGCACCTGTGGCGCCAGCGGCTCCTGCTGTCGCACCACCAGCACCAGCCCCGCCAGCAATGTTTCCAGCGGCTTCGCCGCCCAAAGCACTACCAGCACCAGCACCCATTAGCTTGCCAACTGCGGCGCCGCCTAAGCCACTTAACAAACCAGTCTGCAATGCAGTTCCTATGTCGTCGCCTTGAGCCAGAGAGCCAAGGCCAGCACCGATACCAGCTAAAGCCGCCGTACCAAGACCAAGACCACCGCCGAGTAGCGGTGCGGCAAGTGCGCCTATAAGGGGAAGAACCATGATAAACTCCTATAAGTCAGCGTATTCAGCCTTGGCATCAAATGATGGGCAGGCTTTGTCAGAAAAATCCCTGTGTCCGTATATTTTCGCACGAGGATAGCGTCCAATCAACTCTTTGAGCAAATTCTTTAGGGACTCTTTTTGAGCGTCTGTGCGCGTATCTTTGGGGTTTTGATCGGCGTCTACGCCACCAACATAGCATACCCCTATAGACTTTTTGTTATGCCCCTTGGCGTGAGCGCCAGACCTTTCCTCGTCACGACCAGCACACACCTTGCCATCAAGCTCAACTACACAGTGGTAACCAATGTCACTCCACCCATTACCCTCTGTATGCCAGCCACGAATGGTTTCCGTGCTTACATCGCGCCCTTCTGGGGTGGCTGAACAATGAACAATAACCTCAGTAATCTCACGCATTGCGCGACCTCGCTTTCTCAATAGCTCTACTTCCGAACCAGAAGGAAATAATTGCCGCAAATATTGCCTTAGTGTCTGCATCCCAAAGGACATTGATTGCCTCACCAAAGTCAGCGCCTTTTTCAAGGGCGCTCATTAATAATGTAATTTCAATAGCACAGAACAGGCCGAAAAAACAGTATGTAATAACTGGTCGTACTGAGCGTTGCAATCCAGAGATAATACCAGAACCTTGGTTAATTGAAATGTCATGCTGTATTAGCCTGTCATGTTCTTTATCACTAGCCTGAGTCTCAAATGCTTTTATCTCGTGGTCAAACCCAGCCTTCCGCAGTTCAGCCATAGTCCTCATTTTCTCAAGCTCGAACTTGTGTTCGTTCTTCTGCTTGAAATGATCTGTGATAGCGGGAACCGCGCTACCAGCGAAACCTAAAAGCGAACCAATTACACTAAGCATCCTTATTTCCTAGCCATCCACGCCGTGACACCCATGTATGCGCCAACGACACCAGCCTGTGCGATATAGAATATACCAAGTATATCCCCCAGTACACCCACCCTGCTATCAGATACAAGAGGTGAAAAAAGAAACATGGTGAAGAGTAACATTGAGGCCATAGCTATCCAAGCCATGCGCTTCTGAGCGTCGCTCTTCTCCTCCCGTAGTTCAAGTTCCAGCAATTCCTTTTCCATCGTAAGCTCCTGATCATCAACAGTTCCGTCATTGTTAAGATCGTACTTAGCGAACCGTGAGCCTTCTTGTAATTTCTTCTGCATAAAGTTCACCTGCACTTTTATGATGTGGCCACTGTGACAGAGCCTAACGATGAGCTCGCAGACAGACTGTCTGGCATTGGTACGTTGGCTTGCACTATGTAGATAACACCAGCTTGTTGTATTAATGAGCCAACCTCAAGGCCAGAAGCCGATGTTGGCAAATCGGTTAAAGTTATTGTTGTCCCGCGCATCTCTCCGGGGTTTGCCATGTCTTCGACATATTGAGCAAATGCCCGCACAACATCAGCGAAATACTTCTGGTCATATCGCTCTGGCGGATATGCAAACTGAGGCTTGACCGTAACCCTGTTCATCGCTTGCCATCCTGACGAACATCAACCCGTGGGGAACCAAGCCGCCAGAACACACCCTGATTGTCAGACTCGACACGCAAGCCAAACGAACGCCCTCGTATACGGGTGTTTGTTTGTCCAGTTGTGTCCGTGACGGTATATGGTTTACTGGTTGTAAAGCCAGTTCCAGGGTAGCGTTGGCTTTTCAATGTAAACGTTGCTTCCTTAACGGCTGTTGAGTCAGACTTGCTGAAGTCAACGTCAGGAATCATGCGATTAATAAATACAAATTTTTCGCCGTCTTCCATATCGACTGGGCTTGAATCAATATATGCCGTGATTGGCGAGCCGTTAGCATCGTACCCCTGCTCTTGTCGAAATAAATAAGATGGCTCCGATACATTAGATGACGATGTTGTTGCTACGGGGGATGGTATGATGCCTCTGTCAGCCCAAGCTGTGCGCTCCAGTTGCCCGTAATACCAGATGCTCTCTTCGTAGTTAAAGATAACATATCTGTCGTTCTCATCGGTTCCGCCGTTAGCAGAGCTATTTGTTTCAGACGGATAGAACCAAATCACCTCGTTGAATGATGCGTTAATTCCAGCGGTAACTTTCTGAGCCTGTACCTCATTGAAGTCCTGAAACACATAGTCTCTAACAGTACAGGGTAATGGCATTATGCGGCCATCATACATATAAAACCTGTCATACCCCATCCAGTACACAGCATCCCCCACAGCAACAGCGCAGTTCGGGGAGCGTGTTGTAATGTTGTTTCCTATTTGGTTAATGCCGAATGTGTACGGTGCGCCAATGTAAGACATCGAATGAATTGATGTATCCGTAAGAACAATTACCTCGCGCTTTGTCTCAACGGCAGTAACAATCTCAGAACCGTTACCTAGCCGCAGATCACCAGCGGTTGTGTCTGGCCTTGCTCTCCACTCAAAAGGATTCTCTTGATCTGAAAATCGAATCAACATCGGGTCTTGTTCAGTTGAGCCTTCTGGGTTTGCGCCAAATAAAATAACGTGCCTGTCCCTGTCCGACACAATAACCTTGCGAGCCACGGTCGGGGCATTTGTGCTGTAGAACGAAAGAGGTTGCGCCCGAACGCCAGTACCCTGACTTCGCTTCCAGTAATATATATTCCCATCCCTAATGTTAATGATAAGGTCTTGTCCGAAGTTGTCCTCTGACCATAGGGCTAGGTCTGTGAACGTCGATCTATCGGATTCACTTCCCCACGTCCCGCGCCCCCAAGAGCCAGCGCCCCACCCAGGCCCGCCAATAACAAAGTCTTTACCAACATTTATTTCATAATCAACGTCAGCGGCGCCAGATGTTACAACGCTCTCAACTGCCGCGCTTGGCAATACAAAGCGATACTGTGACGTACTTACGACCTCTGTTATTGTGAATACGCCGTTAAGTTGAGCGGCAAGCTCTGTATAAACACCATCGCCAAATGTCATGTTACTGATATCAATATCATCACCAACGGATGCACCGTGGTTTACATGAAAGGCGTTGACGGTTGTTGAACCAGCAACCGTTGTTACACTCCAGATGGAGCCGAGATTAATAAAGTTATTTGTAGTGGCTGTGCCAACCTGCCCAGTTCCGATCAGTGCAGATGGCGCTATAAGAGAACCGCCAACCCCAGAACTGCTTCCTACGGAAAAGCTGGCTGACAAACCACTCGATATTGAAACAGTAACATCAGTCATCTTTTATGCCTTATGTAGAAACAGTAACCGTGCCGACTTCACCATCGCTAGATACGCCAGTTAATTCGACGGGGCGACGAACCGTTAACCTAACTGGGGTTATGTTAAAAAAACGCTCGCCTGATTCTATGTAATATTTTCTATGTGTGCCTATGCCAATAAGGGTGCTTCCCTGTAAGTCATAGTAAGGATGAAGAGAACGAGGTGTCCCAAGTAGTGTATCTGTAGAACCAGAATACCTTGTCCAGCCACCAATCTTTTCTGGGTAGCCGAACCGAAACCTAATCTTGTCACAGTCAACCCAGCCGCCTTCGTTCGAGTAAGATGTAATCTCTCGATTAATCCCCGGCCTGAACTGGAGTTTTGTGAGCGCCATACATTACTCCGCAGGCTGTATAGTTAGTTCGCCAGCTTCGACTTGGCGCATGATTTCTGCGTAGTGTGTGTTGGCTGGGTCAAGTGGTACAAACATATCAACCCCATTAATCGTGCATTGAATGTTTTGACCTTCACCCAAAAGATAATTTACATATTTGGCGTTTTGAATTTGCATTTTATAGCTCCGCATCCGCAGTGTAATTGAAAATAAAATATCCGCTAATGACTGTAGCGTTGCAAGTCGAATACGCATAAAACCCATATTTATTTTGTTGTTGAGCAGTTGGATTGCCAATAGCAAAACCAGACGAACCAATGCGAGTTGTCGAAACGGTTGGGGTTGTCCGCATTGTTGTTGGAAATTCTGCATTTTCAAAATAATTAGCAGTATTAGCCGCGTAACCGCTCCAAATATTCCAGCGATCATTGTTAATGTAATACCGCTGACACAACGCAAACTCTTCACCATAAGACCGATTCTCAAACTCTGTGGCGACAGAGCCAACTTCCATCTGAACATCGGTCATTTGAAATGTCGCACTGACAGTCCCTATTAAATTAGCGGTTTGACCATACAGAAACTTACCAGCCGAATAAGCACCCCACGATGTATTGTCAGTAGCATTGTATGTTGCTCCTGCCGCTAAACCTATAGTGAGCCGTAGACCTTCACTGACAACATTCGGTATGACAGTAGCAGTGTCACCAACAAAAGTTGCGGTTTTATATTCCCAAGTATTCGCCGAATTAACAGTTATCACTGAGCCTATAATTTGTGCAGGAGCAGTTATGGTATATAGATTAACCGAATAATTACCAGTCACAGATGCTTTAACCCAAAATGAAGCTGTAACGCTTTTTGCGTTAGCTGAACCATATCTTAAATGCTGTACATCAGCACCTTCCAATTTTTGGTCAAAGACTGTGTAACCCGCAGGTGAAGCGTCTGCTGTTGTCACTGTTACCTTTATGCTTTGCCCAACGCCAGAAGGATGGTCACTTGCTTGTTCGATTGTTACTGTCTCAGCGTTTGAACTAGACCACTGCCACCTATCCAATGTGTATTGAGATGTGGTTACACCAGCAAATGATGTTCCACGCTGAACAACTTGCATCTGACCATTGTAAAGCAGATTCTTGCGCCCCGCCTGACCAGGCAGTTGTGATAGTTCTCTGGCGTTACTCATTATTCTGCCTCCGCAATGCTTAGTTCGCCAGCTTCAACTTGGCGCATGATTTCGGCGTAGTGGCGGTTGGATGGCGATAATGGAACACCCCATTCAACACCATCAATGGTTGCCCTGATAGAGACATTCTGACCTTCTTCTTGGACATATTGTGCGCTTGTAATGTTCATATCTTATAGCTCCGCATCAAGTGTAATTTTTGCTGTTGCATCAGAATAACCCCTCACAACCCCAGCAACGCCATTTGTTAGTGAGCCAGAAGATGTGAAGTTGTACGCTGGGGTTAAACTACAACCATCACGAACTGCTGTAGGTGATGACAGTGTAACACCCTGACTAAAAAACTCTAGTGAGCCTGTTTGTGAAATTGACGCCTCCGCCCTCAATGGGACAGGGACATATGGTGTCCACCTTACCGCAGTTGAGCCTGACGAAAACCCTATACCTAATGTCACAAATGTTTCTGCGCCATCTACATCATTCGTGTAAACTACACAATACCTCTGACACAACGCTAACTCATCACCATACGAACGATGCTCAAACTTGGTAGCGACAGAGCCGACTTCAAGTTGAACGCCTGTGATAAAAAATTCATCCGATGTGGACGCGCCTAAATCCAAAGTGCCTAGATATTTATTGGTTGCAGTATCTGCGCCCCAAGATTGTTCTGAGCCTCCAGAATAATCAGAGCCAGAGTTTAACCATAATGCGATTTCAAGTCCAAAGCCGTTGTCGTTGTTTATCAGACCAGAAGCATCCGATGGCAATTCAACTGATACACGCTCCCAAGTGTTCGCCGATGAAATTGTAACATTTTTACTATACATCCTAAAGCTGTTATCAGGCTGTCTTGCATTAAAAGTAAAACTGCCAGTTTTGTTAGACTTCACATAGAATGAAAGTGTGCAAGTCTTAGCTCCACTTGTGCCATAAGCTAATTGTTGTAAGTCCTGCGCTTCAAGCCGCGTATAAATATACAAATAGTCAGAGGCGGCGGGTGAAGCGTCGGCGGTGGTGCAGTCCAACTTAAAGCTATTTGAAAAACCATCTGGCGCATCTGTGGATTGTAATTGTGTAAATGCGCCAATGCCTCCATTCTGAATGCCAAATCTGTCGACTGTTTGGATGGATTGTGATGTGCTTGAGGTTCCGCGCTGTGCAACCTGCATAGCACCATTGATAATCAAATTTCTCCGACCGCCGATCTGACCGCCGTTGATTGA
>Ga0070749_10003668_pt1 | contig 10236 bp, 6 predicted proteins | sample VirMetDEL_Nov_18_FD_75180 | JGI IMG/M metagenome (GOLD analysis project Ga0070749, IMG submission 75180) | Aqueous microbial communities from the Delaware River and Bay under freshwater to marine salinity gradient to study organic matter... | ecosystem: Environmental > Aquatic > Marine > Coastal...
CGCTTATACCAGATAAACCACTTAATCCTGAAATACCTGAGATACCAGATATTCCTGACAAACCTGATATACCACTAATACCTGATATTCCTGACAAACCTGATATACCACTTAAACCTGATATACCTGAAAGACCAGATAGACCTGATATACCACTTAAACCTGATATACCTAAAGCACCTGATTGACCACTTAATCCTGATTGACCACTTAATCCTGAAATACCAGATAAACCTGAAATACCACTAGTACCAGATAAACCAGATACTGTTGGAGTAATAGCGTATGAAGCTGTAATAGCGTAAGATGAACTTAACGCTTGTATAGCATATGAAGCGGAAGCATTTAATGAACCACTTATATCTAATGATCCGGTAACAGTTAATGAACCACTTATTGTTATATCATAAGCAACATTACCTGTTAAGGCATCAATTGATTGAGAAATTTGTTGAGCTTGTACGGTTGCACCTGTTGCTATACCCGTCTTAGACAGTACTAAAGCCATTAAATAATTTTATTATAAATATGTACAAGCATGAAGAAAGGCTGCCCTGTTTAAAGGGCAGCTAAATTATAATATAATATATTTCGAGATTAATCTATTTGAATTAATTTATAGAATACTGAGTAATTATCTGTAGTTTCTATATTTTTAAACTCATCTAATTTAAATTCATGGTGTTCTAATGTTTTTTCTTCTTCAAGTAATTTATTTAATTCTTCTTGAAATTTAATAAATGTCGGATTTGGTTCAGCTGATATGACATTACCTTCTTCATCCTTTTGTTCATTTATCCAAAGTGGAATAGATATATTACCATTCTCATCTTCAGTTCCATAATATTTAATTAAATGAGTTTTAATTGAATCAATACTTGTTTTTTCTTCAGTAACTATTTTACTTAAATCAGTTAACCAATATTTAGTAATAAAGCTAATTTTTTCATTTAGTAAACCAGAAGAGACTTTTTCTCCAGTTTGTTGATTAACTAAACCATTGATTTCACCTTCAAGTTTATAATATTCATGTAACTTTAATTTAGTATGAGCCATACTTATTTTTTAGATGTTTTTTTTGATTTTGATGATTTTTTAGGTTTCATTGTAGGTATTTCTTCTACAATAGGAAAATCTTCGTTAAATGGTAAATCTGAAGTATGAGTTTCTTCTTTACTTGATTCTTTAATTTCTTTTAATGATGGTTTAGATGAGGCATGGATAATAATACCTATTATTCCAGCAACTACAATAGCAGCGATGATAAATGTGAACATAATTAGTTTAAGTGTTTATATATAAATATATAAAGATATTTTAAAAGTCCAAATTTAATTAATCTTATTTCGAAGTTTTTTTAATTCTTCTACTGTATATTCATTTTCTTCTACAGGCCATTCATACATAGTACTATCTATACCTTTATGTACTACTCCACCAGGAACACATATTATAAAATTATCTGAAGTATTAAGTCCTGGTGATTTAGGATTCCAATATGTTAATTCCCAATCTAATCCTGCGTTCCATGATGAATTTACTTCTGGTATGTTATATTGTCTATCTAAATAAATAGGTAATAATTTTTTTATATCACTAGATCTAAATACCATATGACCTGCTCTACATGTTCTTTTTTCACATAAATTACCCCATTTACTTTCTATCCAATCAAATTCTGTATGTTCTTTACTCATATAACCAGTTGATACAAAATATTTATCATATTGATCTAATATATTACAGTATGTACTGATAGGTTCTATAAATATATTATCTTGATCTGTAAATTGAATATAATCATATTCATCTATGTTTATATAATCTAACATTTGTAATAATGAACCACGTTGACCTAAATTAAACTTAGAATTATATAATATAAATCTACCATCCTTATATTTATTTATTATTTTTAAACATTCTTCTTTATATTCAGGATTTGAATTTTCAACTATATAAACATCATTTATAATATTTTGTTCTTCAATATCTTTTAAAGATTGAATCACATTTTTAATATGATGTGGTCTATTATAAGAAGTAAGCAATGTTAATACTTTAGTTTTTTTACCTAATTTAGGTAGTATTTCTTGCTCAAATTTATCTGCTATTTTTTCCCAAGAATAATTTTCTCTAATAAAATCTGAATATTCTTTTAATTTAGAAGTATCATAATTTTTATATAAAGATTTCATTTTAGATTTTAAATCTTCTAAATCGGGTTCACCCCATTCTCCTTTAAACCATGGATGACCTTGTACGGGCACTAGTTTTGATTTTATATAAGTAACTTTACCATCTACTATATCTGTTGCTCCTGGTAATTTAGTAGTGATAATAGGTAATCCACAAGCTATTGCTTCTAATAAAGTCATTCCAAATGAATCACCTCTTGAAGGGTAAACATAAGCATGACATTCTTTATATAATTTAATTACTTCATCATGTCCTTCATTACCTACATGCCAAAATATATTTTTATAATTTTTTATAATATTTTTTACTTCTTTACTATTATAAAATAACATATCAGTATTTGATTTAATATGTAATTCTACTTTAGGATTATTTTTAAATAAATCAGTAAATGCTTTTAATAAATGAAATATACCTTTTCTATCTGAACATTCACCAACATATAAAAATTTAAATACATCAGTTTTAGTTCTTTCAGTATATTTAAAGGTTTCAGGATCAATACCATGAGGTAAAACAAATATAGGTTTTTTAACACCCATATTTTCTATTCTTTTTTTAGATAAATTTGAAGGAGTAATTAAATAATCTGCTTTATTAGAATTTTCTATAAAATTTCCAGGTTCATCTGTTGTATCAACACCTGTATAAATTACTTTAGTTTTAAATTCATTTAAATATCCTACCATGTCTGGGTATGAAAACATAATACCTATATCTTTTTTAGGTGTTTTGCTTAATAAATCATATATTAAAGGATTTTCAGTTTCAGTAGTACCAATTATAGCTTTACAAGCTAAATTATAATCTCGTTTATCTAATCGTTCTAATATTCTTTGAGATAAAATGCCCATTGAAGAGTAATCATCATACTTTGCTAACCAAGTGATATTAGGTTTAGAACTTATAGATTGTAATTCAACTCCTATATATTGATTTAAAAATTCTTCAGGTGATATAAGATTTAAATAATGTTTTCTATTAGATGAAAATTTTTCATAAGTATAATAAGGATTATCATTTATAATTTTGTTTCCCTTATCTGATTTTTGTATAATTCCTACTCCCCAATCTGTATCAACTACACTTGTGTAAATATTATCCAGTTCAGATCTTACTTTAACTATAGCTTTCCATACAGTTCCATTCCAATCTCCTAATGCTGGAGTAGATACATCATAGTAATTTTCTCTGGTGTGATATACTGTAGGAGGATTACAATCATGTAATATTATAGAACCATTTTTACTTAAATAATTTAAACTATTAATAATATCTCTTTCTACTTGATCATCTATATGAAGACCATCTATAAAAATAACATCATATTTTTGAGGATTAGAATTAAAAAATTCATCTGAAGTCATATTAAATGTAACTTTCCAAGAACCTTCTACTCCAGGATCTACACCATGTTTTATTTCACAATTAACGTGATTAAAACAATCATCAGGATTTCTTACTCCTATTTCTAAATAAGTTTTATAATTATGTTTTTTAATTAAATAATTTATTATATCAAATCTTGTCATTTATTAAATTTATTAAGGTTTGATCTTTTATATCAGACCAGTTTTTATAATTATAATGTTCGTTTATAGTTTTTAAAGCATTAACTTTAATTTTCTTTAATTTAGAAGTATTTGATATTAATTCTTTAATAGCATTATACCAATCATCTTCTACTAAAATAGCTCCATTATTTAATTTACCAAAATTTTTATACTCTCCAAAATTACTAGCTATACTCACTATTTCTTTAAATGCTGCTAATTGTATTCTAATATCTGATTTTCCTAAATTAATATAAGTTTCTTCTAAAGGTGCCAAATTAATATCTATACTATCTAATGAACGTTGAAATTCATTAAAATCATAATTATAAGGATATACTGTAGTTTTAGGATGTTTAAATAAATTTATTATTTCTTGATTATCAGTATATAAATTAAAATATATATTATCAAATTCGTTTAATATTTTTAAAACATCTTTATTTATTAATTTTAATCCAGGTAAATGTCCTCCACTTCCATACCATCCTAAAATTATTTTATCATCACTTCTATCTTTTTTTATAGATACATAATTAGGATTTACTATATTAGGAAATATAACTACTGGTTTTTTAGTATGTTTTTCGAAATAATATTTTAAAATTTCATTAGTAGTTATTATCATGTCTACTTGATAAAGAATATTTAACATTTCTGTGTAAGAAGAAATAAAAATAGATTCACTTAAATCAACATAAGGAAATGCATCATCGTAATCTACTATAACTTTTACACCATATGATTGTAATGTTTTTATATAGTCTAAGAAATCAACTACTGGTCTATTAAGTATTACAATATCAGCTTGTTTATCTCTTTCTAAATCAAACTTATCTTTAGTTAAATCAATTATGTTATATTCTATAGATTCTGAAGTTCTATCAAATGGCATGTATGCTCTCCAATTAGAACAATTATCATTAGGACCTAAACTATAATATATTACTTTATATTTTCTTTTAGTATTAGGTTTATTAATCTTTTTTAAAACATCATCTACAGTAATTAAATTCATACAATCTTTTCTTTCTGATTGTTGTGAATCTAACCACCATCTTCTATCATAATAATCTTTACCACAATCTTTTTCTATGTAAGTAACTCCTTTATGTTTAGCATGGTTATTATAGAATGGAGTTAAACAAATACCTACTTCTGGTTTTACTGATGAAGCAAAATGATGAAAGAATGTATCTACACTTAACCATAAATCTGATGCTTCAATTAACCCTGCTAGTTCTGGTATTGATTTATCTAAAAATTTACTATCTACTCCTCCAGGGGCTGGAGATAAAGGTAATTGATTATCTTTATAAGAACCTACTTGTATAACATGATAACCTAATTGTTTTAATTCATATATTAATTTAAACCATCTAATTTCAGGCCAATCTTTATTTGAATCTAACCCTCCAATTTTTGCTGCTGTAGTACTTATTAATGCTATTGGTTTATGTTTTTTATAAGGAGTTATAGGACCTGTATACTTTAATATATCTTGTTCTTCTCTTTTTTCTCCATACATTTCAAAATAAGCATCTATTATAGTAGGAGTATTATTTGAAGAACCATAATTATAAACAAATCTATTATAACCTCCAAATAATTCATCATTCCATTCTATTTGTCCTTTAGTTTTAATATGACTTATAGCAAATGGATAAACACAAGAAACATAAACATCTTTTCCTATTTTTTCTAATAAAGGATAAGCCATAATATGATCTCCTAAACCACCATCTATATGAATTATTCTTTTATTAAGTAAAGGATGTTTTGCTTTTTTAAAATAACGTTTATCTTTTATATCAAAGATATGTCCTGTTTTTTGTGTTATTAAATCTGCAATAAACCCGTTTATATAATTGTATTTATTGTCCCAATTAAGGTGTAATAAATCATTAGTAGGTGCTAATAAATAAGTATTAGTCGTTTTATCCCATTCTTTAAATGGCATAAGTGGTAATATATTTTCATGTAATATTAAAACTTGTTCTGTTTTAACTTTAGTTAAAAGTTCTACTATTGAGTTTGTAGAAGATTTTTCTGTAGGAGTTATTTCATAATAATTCTTAGGTAAAGAGATTATTTTTTGAAATAATATATCATTAGTCCAAGGAGTACATCCTTTAGCGTTTATTAAAAGGTTAGTTATGTTCTCCCTTATATTACTTATTCTTAAAGTATCAATTAATGTATCTAAAAGCAGATCATTTTCCGTATGGATTATAACTGTAATTTGTTTCATAACTATTTATAATATATAAAGTATTTTTAAGAAAACAAGTTTACTTTAGTAAAAATAACATCTGGGTTTAAAGTAGTTAGTTGTGTTATAAGATAATCATGAGCGACTAATAATAAATTATCTTCAACATTCATTGGAATTAAACTATAATTTAATTGTCCTCTTAATTTAGTACCAGATATAGATGGATCTTGATTATAAATAGTTGCTCTAATATTTATAGAGTTTTTATTTACTGTTTCACAGTTTACAAAAATAAAAGTACCATCTGAGTATTCTATAGATAAATTATTTTCATATTTCCAAACTGGGTTGAAATTTGATACTTGTATTGCCATAATTTTTGTTATAAATATTATTTTTAATCGTAAAAATATAAATCTAAAGTAAAGCGTTGATAACCATAAATTTGACCAATTGAACCTCCACCATAATTATTAGGTGTATCTCCAGTTCTTTGAAATATAATAGCAGTAGTATCAGTATCATAACAATTAATATCTACAAAATTAGGGATTCCTCCTGTATTTAATGATAAATTAATATCACCTAAACTAGCTCCACTTGAAGTTCCTGTGTCCACATCACTATTAGAATCTGATGTACCTGCATCTAATCTATTATTATATAAATTAGTACTATTATAATCTACTATAATATTTACACTAGTACCTGAATCACTTGTGAAATTATAAGTCCAATGTACTGTAGCGGTATCATTATATGAATAAAATAATGATATAGCATAGTCAGCACTTATACCAAATTGATTATATAAATCTCTACCAGCGGGTGTATTTCTATTTATATCACCATATTGAGCGTAGGCTCCAGCAAAAGCTGAATTTAATGATATATTGGATGTACTTGAACGTCCAAATTCTGTATTTAAATCACTAAATTTTATCTGTCCTGAAGCAGGTAATGTCATATTTATTTATTTTTAAGTTGTTCTTCTAAATTATTTACTTTATTAGTTAATTCTTGAATTGAGGCAATTAATAAGGGTACTAATTTATCATACTGTACTGTTAAATAATTTTCTCCTGTTTTACTTATTGTATTATTATTTTTATCTTTAGCGACATCAAATGGAGCAGGTTTTACTACTTCAGGTAATACTTTTTGTACATCTTGAGCTATAACACCAGCATGTCTACTTGGATCATATCCTATATGTTTATTAGCTATATCATTCTGAATATAAGTAATTGCTCTTAAAGTATTAATTTTATCTAAAGCATTTTCTATAGGATGAAAATCTGTTTTTAATCTTTCGTCTGAAGCATATGCTATTACGTCTCCAGTTGCGTTTAATGTACCATATACATTTACGTTACCATTACCTGTAGTATTATTAGTATATATATCTAAATTAAGATTAGTTGAAGTAATTCTAGGATTACCTCCTGATCCAGCTCCACCAAATTGAGCGTCTAAAATTATTTGATATCCTGTTTGTCTAGATACATATAAAACTCCTAAACTTCTCGCCCAAACATATTCATCGCCATCTTTAGTTACTTTTATATAACCATCAGCTATTGTATTTTCTAATGTAGTTCCGTCATAAAGTAAATTGGCTTCTGCGTTTATTGTAGTTGAAGAAACTGATGTTAATACACGGTTATCAGCAGGATTAGTGTAAGATGTTATACCTGCATTTGCGCCACTTAGACCTGAGATACCTGAACGTCCTGAAGCTCCTGAAGCGCCACTTGCACCTGAAGCTCCACTTAGTCCTGATATACCTGAAGTACCAACCTGTCCTGAGGCGCCACTTGCTCCTGAGGCGCCACTTAAACCTGATATACCCGAAATACCAACTTGGCCTGAAGCACCACTTGCACCTGAAGCTCCACTTAGTCCTGATATACCTGAAGTACCAACTTGGCCTGAAGCACCGCTTGCACCGCTTGCGCCACTAGCACCACTTAAACCTGAGATACCTGATGTACCTGATAAGCCAGAAATACCTGAGATACCTGATGTTCCACTTGCTCCTGAAGCGCCACTAGTACCTGATAAACCTGATACGCCTGAAGCACCTGATGCTCCACTAGCTCCAGATAGACCTGAAATTCCTGAGGTACCTACTTGGCCTGAAGCACCGCTTGCTCCTGATGCACCACTTAATCCTGAAAGGCCACTTAATCCACTTGTTCCTACTTGACCTGAAGTTCCACTAGCACCTGATGCTCCTGATAGACCACTTATACCAGATGTTCCAACTTGACCACTTGCTCCTGAAGCACCACTTGCTCCTGAAAGACCACTTATACCGCTTGCTCCTGATGCTCCTGATGCTCCACTCGCACCTGAGGCTCCACTTAGTCCTGATATACCTGAAGTACCAACTTGGCCTGATGCTCCTGAAGCTCCTGAAGCGCCACTTGCACCTGATAAACCGCTTATACCTGAAGTACCTACTTGACCTGAGGCACCGCTTGCACCTGAGGCGCCACTTAGACCTGAAATTCCTGAGGCACCACTTAGACCTGAAATACCAGATGTACCAACTTGGCCTGAAGCACCACTTGCACCTGAAGCACCTGATAAACCGCTTATGCCTGAAGCGCCACTTAGTCCTGAAATACCAGATGTACCAATTTGTCCTGAAGCACCACTTAGTCCTGATATACCTGAAGTACCAACTTGGCCTGAAGCACCTGAAGCACCTGATAAACCTGAAAGTCCAGATGCACCTCCTGAAAGTAAATTTGTTCCCGCACCTCCTAAACACGCTGTTAAATCAATGTAAGCTCCTCTCGCTGTACCTCCTTGTTCAAAAAATCTTATTTTATTTTGATATGAGTCAATAGTTATACCACTACCTGTAAGTGATGTGTTAGTGACTGGTTTATTTAAAAGTATTTCTCCACCTTCATCTCCTGATTGATATAATACGCTTAATTTAGTACCATCAAATTGAAGTAATGATTCTCCATTAAATGGAGTTCCTGAGTTTCCTGTTGCTGTTACAATGTAATTATCTACATTATTAGATATTGATGTTGCAGCAGATAAACCTGAAATACCACTAGCTCCTGAAGCGCCGCTAGTACCTGATGCACCACTTGCTCCACTTGCGCCTGAAGCACCACTAGCTCCTGATAAACCACTTATACCAGATGTTCCTACTTGACCAGAAGTTCCTGAGGCTCCACTTGCTCCTGAAAGACCTGAAAGACCACTAGCACCTATTTGTCCTGATGCTCCACTTGCGCCTGAAGCACCACTTAAACCTGAAATACCACTTGTTCCTATTTGTCCTGAAGCACCTGAAGCACCGCTTGCTCCTGAAGTACCACTAGCTCCACTTAAACCTGAGATACCAGAGGTTCCAACTTGGCCACTTGCGCCTGAAGCTCCTGAAGCTCCGCTAGCTCCTGATAGACCGCTTATTCCAGAAGTTCCTACTTGGCCTGAAGCTCCACTTGCTCCACTAGCACCTGATAATCCTGATAAACCAGATGCACCAACTTGACCTGAGGCTCCTGAAGCGCCACTAGCACCACTTAAACCTGAGATACCTGATATACCACTATTACCAACTTGGCCTGAAGCTCCTGAGGCGCCACTAGCACCTGAGGCACCGCTTAGGCCTGAAATACCTGAAGTTCCTACTTGACCTGAAGCTCCTGAAGTACCTGATAAACCTGAAAGTCCAGATGTTCCTACTTGACCAGAAGTTCCTGAAGCACCACTTGCTCCTGAAAGGCCACTAATGCCACTTGTTCCTACTTGTCCTGAAGCACCACTAGTACCTGATAAACCGCTTATACCTGAAGTACCAACTTGGCCTGAGGTTCCTGAAGTACCACTTAAACCTGATATTCCTGAAGTTCCAATTTGACCTGAAGCACCACTTAGTCCTGAAAGACCTGAAGTACCTTCTAGACCTGAAATACCACTTGTTCCAACTTGACCTGAAGCACCACTTGCTCCTGAAAGACCACTTATACCTGAAGTACCGCTTAAACCTGATATTCCTGAAGTTCCTATTTGACCAGATGCACCACTTGTACCTGATAGACCACTTATACCACTAGTACCAACTTGACCTGAAGTACCTGATGCTCCTGATAGACCAGAAAGTCCTGAAGTACCTTCTAGACCTGAAATACCACTTGTACCTATTTGGCCTGATAGACCTGAAAGTCCAGAAATTCCTGAAGTGCCTTCTAGACCTGATATACCAGAAGTACCACTTAAACCAGAAATACCTGAAGA
>Ga0070749_10003672_pt1 | contig 10231 bp, 5 predicted proteins | sample VirMetDEL_Nov_18_FD_75180 | JGI IMG/M metagenome (GOLD analysis project Ga0070749, IMG submission 75180) | Aqueous microbial communities from the Delaware River and Bay under freshwater to marine salinity gradient to study organic matter... | ecosystem: Environmental > Aquatic > Marine > Coastal...
AATAGCTGTTTGCAACTTCACAGAATTTCTCCTTTTGAATGTTTTTTATTATTGTCAAGTAGAAGTTCTCAAACCAAGCGCGCCTTGCTGAGTTACCAAAGCACCCGATTGACGAACACCACGTTGCGCACGAGTTTCACGCAAACGAGCCAAATCAGCAGTAGCCTCAGAATCCAAACCAAACTCGGCAGCAGCAAACTCTGAAGCAGTAAACTCATCTTCACCCAAAAGCTGCTGCGTAATAGCACGCTGCCCACGGAACCGCTCAGAAATTTCACGTCGCTGAATATTCAAATTAGCAAGACGCTCCGCAGTCGCTCGGTTAAACCCAGACCCCAAAGCCCCCATCGAAGCCGACGACAACCCAGCAGCTTCAAGCTGCAAACGCTGTTCAATAATGTCAGTCCCGCGTTGCGGATCAAGATAATACGCAATCAATTCGCCATCATTATCTGACCCGACCCCATACAAATCCTGCAATTGATTTCTAAGGTAAGGATCAATGTTTTGAACAGCAACAACTGACATAGCTACACGTTCTTTAAATTCATCCCTATCAACATCATTGCCAATAAACTCTGCAAAATCGTCAACAGAATCATGAAAGCCTTCAGGAATACCAGCAGCCATCATAACTTGCTTATAAAAACGTTCAAGATCAAGATACTCATCAGGAGTAATTGCTCGTAAATTATTTCGACTACGAATTTCCATTGCCGGGAACCGAGCAGCAAACTCAGGAGTTTCGCGCAATTGCAACACAACAGATTCAGGCGAAGACCCATCAAGCAGCATTTCATAAGCCAAATCAGCAAGACTTTCTAACCCATACTGAGCTAGTTTGTCTTTAATAATTTGCAAAGCGTTTTCAGCATTTTGAATACGCTCTGCTTCAAGCATCGCTTCGTTTTCAGTAACCCACTGTTCATAAGGAGTAGGTTCTGTAGTGCCGCTTGTATCAGTAGATCCAGTTCCGCTTGTCCCGCTTGTCCCGTTTGTCCCGCTTGTCCCGCTTGTATCAGCAGCTACAGGAACGTAATCAGTGCTGGTGTCTTTTTTTGGCAGCTTTAGAGAGCTATCGTCAGACGGAGTTGTAAGCTCGTAACCTATCTCGTTCAACGCCCGTAAACGCTCGCCCTCCGCAATCAAATCTCTAGTAGATGGAGTCGTAAGCTCGTAACCCATCTCGTTCAAAGCTGCAAAATCGTTCCGATCAACCACGGCTACGCCACCTCTCCAAACAACTCACCAATAGCAAACGACAACGACCGAGCAGAATCCAACCCCTGCGGAGACTGCTGCCACTCATCAAGACCACGCACATAACGACGCAACTCATGCGTCGTCATAGGCCGGTATTCGCCATTTGACATACGAATCCCCTCAACAATGTCAGGAAATTCTTCATACAAATCAATATTTTTACGACCAAGCAACCGCTCAACTTCATAGGTATACGGAGCAAAATACGCTTCTGGAGTTTGACCACTATTCAAAGCATTCGCCATAAACGGATACCTAAGAGCAGCCTGATCCCTAAAATAAGCATTCAAACCTTCTTCAGTTTGAGTACCCAAATAAAGTTCATTTGCGTAGTTTGCAGCCGCAGTTTCATTAATTGGCGTAAAGTAAGACCTTGACAAAGCCATGATGCCATCGGTCATATTTGCAAACGAAGAACTTTGAAGATTCGCAGCAACATAAAGACCTTCGCTGTTCATAAGACCGCGAATGAAATCTAAATCTGTATCTTTACCTTGCCGTTTAATTTCCCCAGCAAGCTCCATTGCACGAGCAGAATCTAATTGAATCCCCAAAAATACTGCTTCATCGCTTAGGATATTCAAAACAGGTTCAAGGTATTCTTCCAGTTCAAGAGGATTCATGTTTGCGACATCAAGGTCGTACTTACGCATCAATGCGTCAGTTTCTTGATGCCACTTAGTTTTTTGAACAGCAGCCAAAATTTGAGAATCAGAAGTAATTCCCGTCATTTCGATTGCAGTTAACAAGTCAACCGCTTGCTCAGCTACAGGGTCATCAGCAGCAACAATGTAACGCCGTCCAGATGCATCTGTTGCAATCCCAACAAGCATGTCAGGATTGTCAGTATCCAAGAACCAACCAATGCCACCAAATCGTTCAGCAAGAATACGTTTAACTTCTTCTTGATCGCTTTCAATATTGATGTAAGAAGTGGACTGTCCCGCAGGCTGCGTTAAAGCACCGGGAGTAGCACTCGTATCAATAAGCGTACCATCAGGATTAAACCCCAATTGTGCTAACGCATCAACTACACGGTCATTCAGATTTTCTTCATTTTCTTCCGTAACATCAGAAAGAGCATCGCGTTTGTAAAAATCTAAAGGATTGACTTCCGAACTAGGACGGCTAGGACTAGTAGTTGTTGCAGCTTGATACTCCTTCAACGACTCAGGTGAAAAAACATCTGTTAGTAACGAATTAAGCCAACGGCGAATAGCCTCAGCCTCATTTTCAGTAATTGAAGAAACAGGCTTACCCGCCAAAACATTGTTCTGTTCTTCCTTAGAAAGCCCATTCCAAATCGTTTGAACGTCACCAAACATTCCAGACGAAACGTCTTTAAAGAAATCATTAGAATCTGTCATTATCGACTACCCATTCCCAACACCCGCATAACAGCCTCAGCCGCACCGTAACGATCCATAGCCCCAGCAAGATTAGGATCTGACTGACGAGCAAACGCTTCAGCTTCAGCAGGAACACTAACGTGCTGACCCGCAGCCTGCATATTATGAATACGACGAATAAACGCCTGCTGTTCTTTAGCCGTAGCAATACGACCAAGCGTATTACTAGACTCATCTTTCAAAGAACGAATCAAAGCATTCGAATTGTAAGGCGTGTAACTACGACCGCCACCAGAATTTTTAGCCTTAGCCTCAGCAATTTGTTGCAAAATACTAAGAGGGTTAAAATCGCCGCCCTTGCCTGCATTCATCAAAATCTTTAAAAACGTTGTTTCAAAACCAAGTTCAGTGCCCTGTTGTGCCAAAGTAATCGTGTTATAAACAGCTTTATTGAAAAATGCTTCATCACGCTGATAGTTGTCATCATACATATCGTTAATGTCGTTATAAACATTAGCTCCATGCATTTCCATAGCTAGATAATCTTTATCAGTGTCGCTCAAATTACTTAGCACAGCAGTAACATCATCCAACCTAATAGTTTGAGTAATAAACCTTTCGGAGCTGCCAGTCAAACCAGAAAGAGGCGCATCAGACAAAGGCACATCTGGCGAAAGATAACCAATTAAAGGACTTTCATATTCATCAGGAGCAGAACCCATACCGATCTGATCTGCAATAATCAATGCCAAAGCATCTAGAGTCTCTGCAGTAAAACCAAGAATAGACTCAGGAATAGGCTCAGGAATAGATTCTTCGTTTTCTTCGTTTTCTTCGTTTTCTTCGTTCTCAGCCACTAATCAAAAACCCTTCAGGAAAATCTTTCGGATCAATAAATGTTTCAGAAGAAATCATATCTCGTGTAAAGTAACGATCAAAGACCGCCGAAAAATGAGGACGCAAACTCATTTCAGTTCTAATTGTTTCCCACAACTGAAACAAATCTTCGTTCGACTGTGTACGTTCAAGCTGATTAGAACCACCAGCGGCTTTTCGTGCTTCCAACTGAGTTTGCACCCAATACCTAACCCTGTAATACTCAGCAATTTGCAACGCAGAGTCACGCTGCCTAATGTCAGGATCAGAAAGAACTTTCATAAACGCAGCATTAATATCATTACGTTTATTATCTGAAGATTGCGTATCATTAAACTCTTTCAACCAAGCTGGGTTATCTTCTCCAATTTTCTGAATCATTAATTGTTTAACAGCAGACACAACACGCAAATGACCAGCGTTAAGACTTGTTGACAAACCAGCAGCATCAGCTTCATCTTGTTTACTGCGCACCCAATCAGCAACTTCAGAATACGCTTTCCACCCCAAACGAGTCTGGCTATTTTCAATTAGCTCTCGTCCGGTATACAACTCACGCCTACGAGTTTTTGAACCAGGCGCAACAGGCTGCAAAAATTGCTGATTGTAAATTGTTTGGTTGTAGCGAAGTTGTTCAAGATCAGAACCAACAGCTCTAACAACATAAGCCGCAACACCAGAATCTCCCAAATCATTAATAAGAGACTCGTATTTTGTACGCAAATTTTCAGTTTCAACAGCAGCAGGCAAACCATCGTTTGACCGGCTCAAAGAACTTGTCAAAGCATGGAAATCTTCACCATATTTAGTCAAGAACATATCTTCTGCAATAAGATAACCGTGCTCTTGCCGCATAACCCGAAACTCTTGAACAAGCGGATCGTACGGAGAAACTAGAGTAGTCGAAGCAGGCGACAACAAAGCAGCGCCAACTTTAAACAAAAACCAATGATTAGCACGCGATTCAGATTCTTCTTGGAAAGCAGTCCAAACGGCTTCATCGCTATAATCAATGTACTCACCAGAGGCTTCAGCTTGAGTAACTAAATCACGGAACATGCGAGTTTGAACAGCCTCATACCGATGACCTTGACGCAACATGTCATATACCGATTTAGACCACGAAGGCAAGTTTGCTTTAATAATGCGTTCAAGCATACCGCCTTGCGGATGTCCAAACGGGAACATAAAAGCAAACGTTTCTTCAAGCTGTGGTTGCGCAACAATCGCTTCACGAAGTGGCACTGTTACAAAAGGTCCAACACCAGGCGTGCCTTCCAAAAGGGTGTTCAAACTGTCTTTAGAAATACGAACTGTGTCAGTCGTAGAACGCAAAGGTGCAGGAATAAATCTATTTTTTACAGACTCAGGCATCGCATCAAAAATAGTTGTACTATTTCCTTCATCATCATAAGCACCACCAGTCATACGAAATGTCACATATTTGTTTCCATTTTCGTCTTCAATTTCTACCAAACCCAACGCTTCAGCTTCCCACGGCTTTGAGTACAAACGACCAACTTGAGCCACAAACGTAGGATTATCTACAGCGATACCAGCCCAACGTCCAATGACTTCTTGCCAAGCATTAAAGAACGGCGAAATATTCGCAAGAACTTCAGCCGCACGAGTATTTTCACGCAAGTCATACAACAACTCGCGAGTATCAGTCAAAGCCTGCTCACGCGCAAAACTTTCAATCTCGTTCATTTTGTTTTGCGACAACGCAAGCATCCCGTCGCTATCTACCAAATCTTGAGTTATGCGACGTATTTCTTTTTCATAAACAGTCTTAAAGTACGGGTGACGAGAAAGTTGATCTGAAGGAATTTCAGCCAACACAGAAAAGATATTTTCAAACTTGTCGACAACCCAACTTTTAAGACGTTTTGCACCAGTGCCATCGGCTATTGTTTTAGGCGCAAATGATTTAGCAAACCCAGGGTAATCCTCACGGATTATGTTGATAGCTTCAGTTTCAAAAAACCTGTCTAGTTCTTGTTTTGTATCAAACCTCTCAAGTAGTTGTTCCTTAGTGTATTTCCCAGTAGCCATCACAATTTGTGGAAATTCTTTTTCAATCAAATCCCAACGTGTTTCTCCAGCCGCTGCACGAGCACGAACATTAGGAAAATACGCTTGCGGAATAACCTGATCGAATTCTTGAGCTATTTCTCTAGCAACAATCCGAAGATCCTCAACGCCCAACCAATCATTTGAAATTAGATCAAGAGAGTTTTGAACAAGATCAGTGAACAAAGCAGGATTTTGTTCAAACAAATCAACTAAAGCATCAACACGTTGATTAAGATCAAGGTTAGAATCCCAAACAATTCGATAAAAATTAGTGTTGCTTGTACCCGAAGTCATCCGGTTCATTTGACGGCCAAACGCTTCATCCCACTTTTCGCCACTTGGCCGATCCAAAAAATCAACTACTGCATAATCGGGACGTTGCTCGTTCAACTCACGCACAGCAATATCATGAGCGCTGCGATAAATAGACGACAAGGCTTCGTTAGCTGAGTTACTCGCTTCAATTTGTTCAATAAACCGTGTGTCGTCACCAAAGGCCCCACGGAAAATCGAATTACCAACACTTATTCCTGAGAACCCAGCTCGTTCAAGTAGTTCTTCAGCAGCTTCAAAAGCATTACTAACACGAACCCCAGATCCTTCTTTCTTAGCCAAACCAGCAATATAATCAGCGTCAGACATCAACTCTTTAGCAGCTTGCACATCAGCAGAATCAACTGCTTCGTTCAACAAACGACGACCTTCAGCTTTCAAAGCACCTGCGTAATGCAACGCAGCAGTTTGTTGACCGGCTTCGTTAATTCTGCGCAACCTACTGTGCCTAGCAAACAAACCATACGAAGCTCCCATAACAGGGTTCCCCATAAATGTCATAAACGCAGCACCTTTGAGAAGATAGTTGCGTCGTATTTTTGCACGATTACTAGCTTGCTTAACAATCTGTTTAGTTACATTATTGACAGCTACTTCAAACCCTTCACGGCCAACAACACGATACAAATCAGTCAAAGAATATTTATTAAACTCAGCTCCTACGGCTGCCAAAGTATAACTATCAACAGTTTCCTCAAGAGTTTTTATAATAGTTTCACGATTTGCTTGTGCGTACTTAACCATTTCTTCTTGAAGAACTTGAACTTTTTTAAACTCGTCCCAGCCTTCCAACTTATGAACAGCTTGCGCTTGACGCATACGTTCAAACCCGCCAGCAAAATTAGCAATCGTACTCAAAGCCCCTAAATTTGCAGCAATACGAAGCTGCTCATCAAGCTGGACCCGCATCGGCCATTTAGGAGTAGCCAAAACGCCTTTACGCCAATAACTATAAGCATCATTAGCAGGGTTACGAACCGGACCAAGTATGCGTTCCCTAATAGGGACGACAGCACGCTCCAATGCTTCTTGAGCATAATCAGGATCAACAGGTTTACCTTTTAACTGCGCTCTTTTAATTTTTGTTTCAGCAATTTTTGTAGCAAGACGGACTCGCCTACTATCCTTTGCCTCATTCCACAAACGAATTTGCTTATCAATAATGTCATAACGAGGCAACACAGCAGACTGCTGCGCTTGCGAAGGAGAAATGCCAAACTGCTGCACAATAACGTTTGCATTTTCATCGCGAACAAGACGCAACGATATTTGTTCTTCTTCCAAAGGGTACGCGTTTCTATTGTAAGTAACGTTAGATTCTACTTTCCCTGGCTGCGTAGCAGTGGGAACTTCACCCTTAGGGTTTGTTATTGAAAAAATTTCTTCTCGTTCAATTTTCCAAGCATCATCGGCGGTTTTCCACATATCAGAAACAGTACGATGGCTAGGATCAACACCAGCTAGCGAACCATATTCAGGATTCTTAAAATGCGAATCCATCTGCTTGTTTATTTTTGTGATCGTGTTGTTATACAAATCTTCCATTGCACGGTAACGACCATCCAATTTCAAAGCAGTAAACTCGCCAAGAATTTGGTTACGATCAACACCAGCTTTTTGGATTACAGAACCATTATCAATTCTTTCAGCTTGCTTGAGAACACGATCAAACTGCTCAATAGAATTTGCTTCAGTAAAGAAAATATGGGTATGAGGAAGCCGTTCAGCAGACCAACGAATAAGAGAAGTTGACCAACCAGCAAGTTTGCTGTAATTCAAACTTGGATTAATGTACTCAGCGTAAGATGAACCTTTATTCATCACATTTTGACGATGCATCCGAGCAAGCTCTTGAACGCGACTGCCAAACGGAAGATCCTTAATACGCCCTCCAAAAGCACCCTGCCTGAGCAAATTAGTTGCTGCGTCTGGCCTGTCAGCTAGTTTAGCTACATTGTAGTTAGCCAAAGTGCTGTCAACACTTCCCAACATTTGTTCAAGACCAGCCAAAGCTGTTCTTGCAGGAACTTCAGCAATTGTGTCATAAGCCGCGGGGTTAACTGTGTAATACCCCTCATCGTTTAGAACTGTTCCTTTGCGTTGCGACAAAACCAAGTTTTGTTCAAACGCATTGAACATTGCAAAATCGTAACTATCAATAGCGTCTTGCGCTTCAGGCGAAAACACTCTGTTGCCCATAGTAAAACCAGGTTCGTCAAACAACTCTGGTTTTAAAGCTCCTAGTTCATCAACAACCAACCGGGCACCTTCAGCAGCTTCATCCAATACTTGAAAATCACCGGAAAGCAACCTAAATGTATTTTTGCGTTTTGCAAATGTTTCACCATTCGCAATCATGCGCATAGCCTCAGGGTCCATCTTTTTGCCAATAGGCCCCAACGCAGTCTTGATAACTGAGAATCGTTCGTTAGCGTCTAAAGCAACACCCTTAATATTTTCTGCTGCATCAATACTTCGACCAAATACTTCATTAATATATGCAGAGTCGGCTACATTACGAACACGTTGAGCCGTAACGTTTGCTTGAATTTCTTTAATTACTTTTCGCTGCTCATCGGTTTTTGTAAGAAACCCTAGTTCTCGTCCACCAATAGTTACACTTTCACGACCAGCAATAGTTCCTGGCCTCAAACCAGTACCTGCACCAATAACACGCGAAGGACGAAGTTCGCCTGTACGCGGCATCGCGTATCGTCCGATTCTGCCATTCATTCCAGTACTGCGATAAGTGCGGCCAATAACCTTACCCGTACCAGTCGTTGCAACTAAAGAACCTCGTGCGGCTTTAAGACCAACGCCACCAAAAAGAGCAGTAGGGTCAAGAAACTCTTGAAAAAGATCAGCGGTACCTGAAAGAAAATTAAATACAGGATCGTCTTTAACTGAGTTGTACTCGTCCTCATCAAACGGATCAATAAGATAAGCAGAAGCAATAAAGGACTGCCCAAACGTGCGTTTATCGTTTATTTCCCAAGCCCGCGACCAAGTGCCCAAGTCAAACATTTTGCCAACATTTGATGGGTTAGTAAGACTTTCAAACGTATCGTGAAGATTAAGAACTGTAAAAAATGTTCCTAAGGGACGATCAACAAGTTCGTTGATTGCCCAACCTGCTGTGTTTATAAGAGTTGAACCAACAGAACCAATAGGGTTACGAACTGGTTCAGGCAAAGCTCCAAAGGCAGCGCCACCAATACCTTCTGGCCCGATAAGACCAGTTAGTGCTTTGCCAATCAAATCTTCTTGAACTGTGTCAACAAGAATTCCTAGACCATCGCTAAAATCAAACTGACCAAACTCGCGGCCAATTTTAAGCGTATCTAAAGCAAAGCCACCAAGCCCGTCACCAATATTGCTAATACCGTTTTGGAGTTTATCCCAAGCACCCATTACTCATCCTTAAATGTAGCAAGAGGTACACCAACTTTAGAACTATCTCCAAGTTGCTGACGAGCAACCCGAGCCAAATTGCGAACAGAAGCACTAGCTCCAGGCAACGAAGCTACGGCTTCTAGCACTGGAATAAGGCTTGCAGCTTTTGCTTGTGCCATTTCATCTGTAGGTTGATTCATTACCGGATCAGGCAAAGAACTCGGAGTTGAAATATCTCTGTTAGGATATTTACTAGGACCAGCAAACGGCAATTGCCCTGGCATAATAGTAGACGGAGCAGGTCGCTCCATCATCGGCAACGGCGTCATCATTTGAGCTTCTTCTTGAGCTTTAGCCTGACCATACTGCTGACCAGTAGCAGTTTGAGCAGCCTGCACCCCTTTACCTCTACGCGGCATTACAACGCTCCCAACAGTTCACGCAACCCTGGAGGCCCAGACGGACCCGGTGGCGCACCACCACCTGCCTCAGCACCCGCACCCGGCAAAGCAATCCCTGGCTGCGCTTCCGGCGCACCCGGTTCAACCTGCTCAGCCTGACGTTCCTGAGCTTCTCTCTGCACTTTAGCTACAGCATCAGCCAAATCATTTTGATCGTTCTTTACCAAAACCATAATGCGTGCCAAGTCACTAGGCGGCAACGCACCTTGCGCAGCTTGCTGTTGCAAACCTGCCAACAACGATTGCTCCAATTGTTCAGCAACAACAGCATCTTTTTCTCTTTCAACATCTTCAATCAACGGGTCGATTCGCATGAACGCTTCTTTGGACATTGTTCCCATTGCGACCCGCTGACCACCCGCGATAACGAGATTGTTGATGTCAGCACCAGCTTGTGAATAGGAAACAACATTGTCATCAGTCGTGAAATGCTTGTTCGGGGTGTAGTCAACTTTGCCCTTCACCTTTCCCATCGACACA
>Ga0070749_10003673_pt1 | contig 10229 bp, 6 predicted proteins | sample VirMetDEL_Nov_18_FD_75180 | JGI IMG/M metagenome (GOLD analysis project Ga0070749, IMG submission 75180) | Aqueous microbial communities from the Delaware River and Bay under freshwater to marine salinity gradient to study organic matter... | ecosystem: Environmental > Aquatic > Marine > Coastal...
AATGGAAAAATTGCATGAAAAGGTTGACAAACTCTTCGAAGTTAAGTAAAATAGGTATATAGGATTTAATAATGGCAAAAAGAAGAAATAGAAAAAGAAGCGGTGGAATAGCTAGAGAAGACTATACTAAAGGTGGTAGAGTTGGATATCGTGAAGGTGATGAAGTAGAAGAAAGAAATGCTCGTGCTGAAGCTATTAGACAAAATAGAGAAAACAATAGGGGTCAAGATGAGTTTGATCAAGTTAATAGACCTCCTACACCTGCACCAACTCCTGCCCCTACCCCCGCACCTACTCCCGCACCTACACCTGCTCCTACCCCAGCTCCTATAAATGAAACAGAAGAGCAAAAAAACGAAAGGCTAGAACGGGAAAGAGTAGAAGCAGAGAGAGTAGCTTTACAACGTAAAAGGATGCAAGATGCTAAAGAAACTGCTAAAGATTTAGTTTCTGGAAACATGACAGGCATACCTATGACTGAAGCTCCTCAACAAGTAGAAGTAGGAGACTTAGGTGTAGCTAAAGAAGTAGCAGCTAGAGATGCTTTAGTAGCTAAAACTGCTGAAATGCCGACAACCCGGACAGCCGACACTGTTACTACTATAGATACTGCAGATGCTCCTGAAGCACTAACTGCTGCACAGATGGAAGCAGCACGGATTACAGAAGCTCCTGAAGTTGCTGTGGCTGAAGGTGAGGTAAGAGATGAAGCATTAGCAGAAGCTGCAGAAGTAGAACGTGTAGCCCCTATTGAAGCTGCTGAAGTAGAGATTATTCCCGGTGCTTTAACTGAAAGAGTTGTCGGAACTATAAGCCCTAATGCTATGGCAGAAGCTGCTCAAGTAGCAGGTACAACTCTAGCACGTGTTACAAGGGCTAAGAAACAGTTAGCTAATGCTGGTGTTAGTGCTGAAGATATAGCTACGTTAGGTAACGACCCTGAAGACCTAGAAGCTAGGTTGATGGATTTAACAGAAGCTGAACGTGGAGTTATTGCTGGTCTACCTGAAGAAGCTTTAGTATCTAATCAGTTAGATAGTTTATTAAGTGGTATTGAAGAAGGTGAGATTCCTACGTGGGCTAGACCTGCTGTAGCTAGTGTAGAAGCTATGTTAGCACAGCGTGGTATGGAAGCTTCAACAGTAGGTAGAGATGCCTTGCTCAATGCTATTATACAATCTGCTGTACCTTTAGCACAAGCTAACGCACAAGCAATCCAGCAAAGTGTAGGTCAACAGAAAGCTATTGAAGCTCAAGCTGAAATACAAAATGCTCAGTTTAGACAACAGACAGCACTCGATAACGCTGGTAAAGTTTTTCAAATGGACATGGCTCAGTTTAGTTCTGACCAACAGATAGCACTTTCTAATAGTAAGTTTTTACAAACTGTAGGTTTAACTGAAGCAAGTAACAGACAACAAGCTACCATTCAAAATGCTTTACTTATGTCTCAAGCTAATCTAACTGAAGCAGACTTTAATCAAAAAGCTCAAATACAAAATGCTCAAGCTTTTTTAACAACTGACATGTCTAATTTAAATAACGAGCAACAAGCAAATATTTTAAAAGGACAACAAGCTCAACAAACGTTATTAAGTAATCAAGCATCCCAAAACGCTGCAAGACAATTCAATGCTGCTAGTGAAAATCAAACACAGCAGTTTATGGCAAACTTAGCTACTCAAGTAGATCAGTTTAATGCACAACAAACTAATGCTATGTCTCAGTTTAATACACAACAAATTAATGCAAGACAAGCTTTAGAGTTTCAAACAGAAGCTGATTTAAATAAGCTAATGCTGCAATGGTAAATCAGATTAATCAGTTTAATGAGCAGATAGAATTTGATAGAGATAAGTTTAATACAGCTAACGCACAGGCAATTGAGCAGTCTAACCTAGCGTGGAGAAGACAAGTCAACACACTAAACACTGCTGCTGCTAATCAGGTAGCTATGCAGAACTCTCAAAATGCTTTTAACATGTCATCACAAGCACAAGCTTTCTTATGGCAAGAGCTTAGAGACCAAGCAGACTTTGATTTTAGAGCTGCTGAAGGAAAAGAAAATAGAGAAACACAGCTTTATGCTACAGCGTTAGCAAATGAAACAAGTACTGCAGAGAATTTCAATTCATCTATTAGTGCAGTTGCTAATTTAATTAAAGCATTTAAAAGTGGATAGGAGATAACATGGGAATATTTAGTAAAATAAAAAAAAGCTTAAAAAGTATTGTAAAAAAAGTTGGAAGAGGTATAAAAAAAGTAGCGAAAGGTATTGGTAAAGTCTTAGGTAAGATTGCTAAACCGTTTCAAAAACTTGGTATCCTTGGACAAATTGCTTTAAGCTTTATAATGCCTTGGGCAGTCGGTGGGATAATGAAAGGCATGGGCTATCTTGCTTCTAGTTCTTTTGGAACTTTTGCAAGTGGGTTAGCTGCTGACGGTAATTTATTTATTAAAGCTGCAGGTAAACTTGCACAAGGTATTAACTTTGGAGCTGCTAAAATTAATCAAGCTTATACATTTATTAGTGATGGTATTTCTAAAGGTCTTGACTGGGTTGGAGAACAAGGAGCCAAACTTAAAAAAGGTATTACAAACAAGTTTGATGCTGCAAAAGAATGGGTAACCGGTACTCCTACTTATAGTGATGATGGTATACTTTTAGCAACAGAGCAGAAAGAACTTTTTGCAGGAGACGATATTTTCGCAAATGTGAAACAGACGGTTCTGGATGACGAAGCTTTGAAAAAGCAAGGATTGGACAGAGCTACTATGTCAAAAGAGGTCTTTGATTTAATAGATAAAGCACCTGAAGGAACTTCTTTTCAGAATTTAAAACTGGACCCTAAACTTTCTAAAACAATAACATCAAAAGGTACTAATTTAGTAGGTGATGAATTAGTAAGCGAAATGGCTAGAGATAAAGTTACTACAAATTTATTAACAGCTCAAGGAGACCGACTAATAGGTGCAGGAAACAAAGCTGCTGCTGCAGTATTCACAACGGATACAGCAAAAAGTGAAATAATTAAAGCTGCTGAGCAACAAAAAGAAGAAGGATATAGACCATCTTATGAAGAAGGACCAACCGTATCTTACTTAGAAGTTACACCTGAAAAAGTGACACGAGATATTGATTTCTCTGTAAAATCTCAAGGTGGGCAATATATGAGTCCGTTAGATTCTGCTGTTATAGTAAATCACTATGAAAAATTTTTTCCACAACTTAGTTTATAAAACATGATGAAACCAAAACAATACGATCAAGAAGGTCTAGAATTTCTAGGTCAAATGCAAAGACCTATCCCGGGACAGAGTTTAACTAACAGTCCTGATAGTCCTTATCCTTGGGAACAGCCACCTGAGTTTACAGAAACACAACCAGCTATTGAATCTCTTTATGTTAGTTTAACAGAAGATGATGCATATGAAGCTATTGTAGATTTAATTGATGCAGATAATACCATTGCTGATGCAGCCCAAGTTGTATTGTATGCAGGTTTTGAAGAAGGTTTATGGAATCCTGATCTAATGACATTACTCATTGAACCAACTATGTATTTAATTATGGGATTGGTTGAACGAGCAGGAAGATTAGAATATAAAATAGATAGAGAACCTGAGGTAGAAGACGAAGAAGATAAGCTACAACAAGTTACAGCTATGGAACAACTTCTTAGTAAAGCTGCAGTACAGGCTGAAGAAGATAAAGTTAGTGGTGTACAAAAAGGTGTACTACCTAAAGAGATTGAAACAAAATTAAAAGAGATTAAAGTGCCTGAAAGTTTATTGGCACCTGATAACACAGAGGAAGTATAATGGCAATTAAAGCATTAGGAGAATCTTTACTATCTTCAGCTAAGAAGAAAGCTAAACGTGGACAGAAGCTTGGACAACTAGCAGGTCTTGCTATGATTGGCATGAGCATAGCTAATTCTAACATACGTAAAAAAGCTGTACAACGAGCTAATGAGTGGAACAATAGTTTTACTCCTTTGAAGAAAATGTATGAAGGAGAGTTTACTAAAATTAATGACACTAAAGATGATTATAAAAAAAGAAACGACACTACTAAGTATGCTAACTATCAAGAAAGTTTTTATGAGCCAGAAATAGAAAGACTTACTAAACTTATCACAGGTAAAAAAACAGATGGTACTTTAAGTGCTAAAGAAATAGCCGACATAAGAGTTCAAGCAATAGAAAATGTATCTGATAATGTTTTAAAATATGAAACAGCAGTAAATCAATACCAACCTTACTTTGATATTGATCAAACAGCATTTATAGAAAATTTAAAAACTTTAAGAAGTACAGGAACTAAATATATTTCCGATGATAACTTACAAAAAGTATTAGGTCGTAAATTATTTAATAGTACTGAAGGGCAAATGATTAAGAGAAAAATTAACCTTTCAGATACTGAAGCTTTTTCTTTGGACATTCCTCAAGAGTTATATCAATCTTTAGATTTAGAATTTTTAAATGCTTTAGACGGTATGAAAACTAGAAGTGTAAAAGTATCAGATGTTAAAATTATTAGGGAAGCCTATGATAATGCTGAAGATATTGAAATACTTCAAAAGAAAATAAAACGAGACCCTCCAGCTAAAGCATTGACAAAGGACACACAAGCTGCTATTGTTAGTATTTTTACTGAATTTGATGGGAAAGACTTAGATGATATCCCTTTACCTAATGTAGACTATTTAGAATTTATAAATTTTTCAAATGAGAAAAATAAAGTTGTAGCTATAAGTATGAAAGATTTAAAAACTGTACTTGAATCTACATTTGATGGAGGTAAGCCTAGAGTTAAACCTGAACAAAATTTTTCTGATTGGGACCAGTACATGAAAGATGTAGCTGTTTTGACTCAAGCACAAGAAGTAGAATATTTACGTTTAAATAGAAATGAAGTTGTCACTCAACAAATGAGAAAACAATTTGCAGCTCGTGCTGCTGTTGAAGTAGCTGGAACTTTTGACATAACTTTTAAAACAGGTAATGTGGGAATGGGTAAATATAATCCTTTACGTATATTGCCGGGACCCGGTATGAGAGAAGGAATTATTAGTACAACATATAAAGGTAGAAAAGGTTCTGAAGTTCCTAACGAAGAAGGAATTGCTGGAGACACTAATACTCTTGATACCAGTGGTACATTTAATGCAGTTAATTTAGAAGAAGATTCAGTATCATTTGATGTTGAAGCTGCAAGAATAGATTTAGCTACTCCGGAATTTAAAGCAATGTCTCAAGAAGATAAAAGTAATTATTTTTATCAATTAAAAATTATGCATCCTGAATCTGTTACAGAGATTAATGAGTTAAGACAGTCTGTGTTAGCACCTAAACCTTTAGAAGAAAAGATGCAAGAAACTTTATCTGATGATAAAAAAGTAGACGATATGACACGTATAGACGGAACTACAAAGTCTGCTATAGGTTATAAAGGTCCCATTAAAAATAATGTTACTGGACAAATAATGACGGAAGTATCTATTAGTTTTGATGATTTTGAAAATCCTTATTCTGATAAAAACATAATTCCTTTAATTGTGCCTACACTTACAGATAAAGAAATATCTATTCTACAAGACATGAACATAGAAGGTAACGCTAAAAACATTCCTCAAGCTATAAAAACTAAAGCAATTGACTATGCTCGACTACGTATCAAAGCAGGGTTAAATCCTTTTTATCAAGACGGAGAAGAAGAAACTCCTGCTCCTACTCCGGCACCTAAAGATTCTTTACTTTCTCCTAATATACCCACACAAGCAGAACTTGTAAAAGATTTTGAAATCTTAGGAGCTGAAAAAATGTCTTCAGAAGAGATTGACATACGTTTAAACGAGATGATAAATCAGAAAGATGATTTTACAACTGACGAATATATTAAACTTATTACTTATTTAAACTCTAAACAGGGAATAATGCCACAAGCAACAAGTCTATTAGAGCCTACTCCTGAACTGACAGATTCAGAGATTATTGCAAATGCTTTGAAAGGTTCAGGCACAGGTAGAAATCCTTTAGAAGTTCTTAATGATATGAATATTTCAAACTTTGAAAGAGCATTAGAGAATGTTAAAAACAATAAATCAACTCTTGGAGTAGCTACCACATCTACAAAGTTTAGAGAATATGTAAGTGAAAACTATAATGATAAATCTTTCACATCGCTTTCTAAATCAGATAAAATAAAAGCAATAGAAGAGTATATTAAAACTTTACAATCTTAGGAAACTAAATGACACCTGAAACAGAATACAATTCTGAGTATTTCTTAAACCGCTACAGAAATAGAGTTAATCTTGTAGAGGAGGAAGAAGAGAAAGAAGAAGAATCTCAAGAGGTATACGATGCTAGTTATTTTATCAATCGTTATAAAGAAAGAGCTAATCCAATAACAGAAGAAGAAAGCCAGTTTCAGGAAGAACAACTTGCACTTCAAGAGGAGCAAGATTTAAAAGAAAGGGTAGTATCAGAAAATGTTATACTTGAAAATGAACTGGAACCTCAAGAAGTTGTTATTGAAGAGTCAGAACCAACTTACAATTCTGATTATTTTGTAAATAAATATAAATCCAGACTTAAAGTACAACCTACAACCGAGCTTGAAAGCGGAAAGCTACCTACTACAGCACAACAAATTCAACTAGGTGGTAAATTAGAAAGGCATACACTTGGAAATCTTTTTAGAACTGCTAAAGCTGGACTATTAACTCTATCTAATAATAAATCTTTTCAAGATAATATTAAACAAATTGAAAAAGAAAGAACTGATAAAATCTTTAATACGATGCAAGAAGAGTATGGTATAGATTTTAGAAAAAATCAAAACGATGCTGCAGTTATTACAGGACGAATAGGCACTGCAGTATTTGAGCCCGTTACTTTTTTTATACCTTGGGCAAAGATTGCAAGATTAGGTAAGATTACAGCTACAGCTACAGGTGCTGGTATTGGTGCAACGGATATGGCACTGTACGAGTACGCTGCATATGGAGAAGTAAACCCCAACAATGTTTTGTTTGGAGCTACAGTAGGTGGAGCTAGTTCTCTACTAGGTACTGTTGTTGCAAATAGGTTTCCATCAGTCGCTGACGACCAAATTAATTTAGGTAAAATAAACAGTCCAGATGCAGACACGATTGTTAAAAGTTCTGTTAAGGACGAAGTTCCTATTAACTTGACAGCTAAAGAAACAGAAGACCTTGATGCAGTTTTACCTATTGTTCTTAAAGAAAGAGCAGGTATTTTAACCCAGATGGAATCTTCTACAGCTTTATCAAAAATGTTTACTCAAGCAAGAAACGATCAAGCTGCTTGGAGGAAAATTACTGATAAAAACGGAGACCCTCAAGCTAAATGGAATGTGGACAAGAGACAGTGGTTCCCTATTAAAGGTTCTAAAATTACTCAGGCAGAAATAGATAGACTGAATGTAGCAAGAAAAGAAGCAGATAAATTTTTAAATGATGACTTCTTATATTATTTTTCAAATGTAAGTGAAGGAACAGGAAAAATTGTTGACGATACTTTTAGAATATTATCTAAAGATGAAACATACGAACTAACCGATAGTATTATTCAAAAGGTTTTAAATGAAACTTTTAGACCTCTTGTTGGAGGAGGTATCGGCTTTACTGCAGGAACATTTATTGGTGATGATGATGATGCAATTAACTATAGTTTAATTGGTGCCGGTATGACATTCGGTGTTGTGTATAACCGTGTTAAAGATGCACCCTATTTACTACAAAATCAAAAAGAAAAAGCTTTTGGTTTAATAAATAATGAAGCTACTAGAGTACTTCATAACTTTTTAAAAGTTAAAGGTTCTGGAACTACAGCTACTAGAGGTGTAAATCACGGTGGTGAGAACGAGTGGATTTCTAGAAACTTATTTCTTATGATGGACGGAAAGAAAAAGAATATTATAGGAGCAGAAGAAAGTTCAGATTTTTTAAAAGGTTTATTTGGTAGACAGATTGCTGATGTTGTACAAAATGCTACAGAAGTAGAACGTGTAGCTTCTGCAAGAATAATAAAACAATTAACTACTATAGATGAGTTGAAAGCAACTGGAAAATATTCAGATGAAAGCTTAGAAAATATAAAAAATTTAATATCTAATGCAGATCAGTTTAAAACATTTTTAAATACTAAATATGTAGAGCCAGTTGTTTCTTTTAAGAAAATAGAAAACTACGATTTACCTCAAATATGGAATGATACTTATATTAGAGCTAACAGAAACGAAGCTGAAAATATAATTAAACGTGCACTACAGGCTGAGTTTCCTACTTGGAATAAAACTGCTGAATCGCTTACAGAAAGTTCTAATTTAAATGTTGCAGCTAGAAGGATAGTTAAAAACGAACTTGGTGAAGATACACAAGGAGTCTTTGCAAAACCTCTTAAAGGAGTAGAAGACGAAGAAATATTTGGTAAATTTGTAGGTATACCACAATTAAAAAATTATCAGAAAGAAAGAGTTTTTAAAAGTTTAGAAGCTAGAAAAATTTTAGAGCCATTATTAGAGCAAGACTTAAGAGTTATTTTAGAAAAGTGGGTTACTAACACAGTTCCCGGAGTAGAGTTTGCAAGAAGATTTGGTGCTAATGGAGAGATTGTTGACTCATTAGCTCGGTCACTTAGAAATAGAAAAAATTTAACTAGTAAAGAAACGCAAGAAAAGCTTAGATTAATGAAGAACACAGTAGACGCTTACTTTGGTGTTGTTGGAAAATCTTCATCAGATGTGTTTCAAAAAAATGGTTGGAAAGATGGGTTTGCATTACTAACATTTTTATCTAATACTACTATGTTGCCTCGGGCTTTAATTACTCAGCTAGGTGATTTTTTACAACCGTTTCAAAATAGCGGAGTAGGACCTACAGTTAGAGCATTAATGAAGACTTGGCAAAAACAAAACCCTGCTGCTCTAGCTGGAGTTGGTGGTAGCCGAAGTAACACTTTAGGAGGAACTGTAAAAAAAGATGTTGAAGGAGTGTTATCTGCAGGTGTTCATCCTAGTACACCGTTTCAAGAAAAACTTTCTAATTTAACACAATTATTTTTTCGATACAATGGAATGGCTCCAGCTACAGATTTAGGTATAAAAATAGCATACAGTGCAGGTATAGACGATTTATTTAGGACTGCTAAAAAAATAGGTAGTAAAGAAAAAATAAGCAGGGCAGTGCAAAATAAATTAAATTTTTATGGAGTAGATCGAGCAGATGTTGTTAAACTTCAAAAGTTTAAAACAGTTGAAAAAGCCATAGAAGAAGGGGATGTTATAGAGGGACTTATTAATAAAATAGGTAATAAAGCTTCTAGAAGAGACGTTGGTTTACCGGGGATAGGTAACCGTATGATTTTTGCTCAACACAACAACCCCATGATTAAGTCTGCTGGGTTGTTTTTATCTTGGGCACAATATAAAGTAGCTCAAATGAATGGATTAATTAATAGAGTAGAAGACGGAGACTTAAAACTTGCTATTAAGATGCTAGGAACCGTAGGTATTTTTGGAGGTTTAAGAGAGCTACAAATTATGGCTAGTCCATCACGAAAATATTACGAAGAGAATGAGCCTAAAAATTTTAGTTCTAAATGGATAGCAGAAGCAACAGCATTATCCGGTATAGTAGATTGGAGAATTGAAAAACTAGCCCGTGTATTTAGTGACTGGGCTGGTTCGGGACATGGTACTGCTACTACAGCTATATCTCCTTTATATTCTCTTTTAGATAGGTGGTATAATAGTATTGGAAAAACTTCTAGGAATTTTAAAGCCGGAGATTATCAAGGAGCTGCAGTATCAAGTATTAAAACTTTGCCTTTAGGAGCAGAAGCAGTTGACTATACTAACAGATTAAACGAAGCAATAACAGGTGAAACATTATTAGAAGATGAACCTAATATAAAAAGAAAACAAAAAGGTGTTTCTTTAGTTTCTAGAAAAGATTTTTCAAAAGGAGGACTAGTAGGTGAAGAAACTATTGAAGGTCCTGAAGTACCTTTTACACAGGATAATGCTGCTGATAGAATCAACCCCATCACAGGATTACCATACAATCAACCCCTTATTAAGTACCAATAATATGAATATAGAACAATGTAAAGCTGAAATCAAACGACACGAGGGCGAAGTCCTAGAGATTTATATGGATAGTTTAGGCTATAAGACTCTAGGAGTTGGTCATCTA
>Ga0070749_10003678_pt1 | contig 10223 bp, 22 predicted proteins | sample VirMetDEL_Nov_18_FD_75180 | JGI IMG/M metagenome (GOLD analysis project Ga0070749, IMG submission 75180) | Aqueous microbial communities from the Delaware River and Bay under freshwater to marine salinity gradient to study organic matter... | ecosystem: Environmental > Aquatic > Marine >...
CCATCTTCGTCAGCTTTATAATATTGATCGTTCAAGTAACCGCCGTTATCAAAGAAAAATATGTTTGAATCTTCATCGTAGCCTAACCCTTTTAAGCCGTGAACAACCCTTCCGGTTTGAGACATAAAAACATGGGACCAGATGGCCTGTAGTTGTTGTTCGTTTCCGTGGAATTCATAGTCTCCATTTTCATAACAAAACTCCTTGAACGACGCTAAAGAAGACATAATCTTTGGGGTGACAATAACAGGCTTTGAATCACCATAGTTTGACTTGAATTTCAAAAGCCTTTCAATTGTCTTTTCTTTATGTATAGTGTGGTAAACCCTAATAGAAAAGTTAGATATTTTTTTATCTTTTGTTTTGTCTTTTTTTTTAGTCCAGAAAGCATTGTAATCTTCGATGATTGGTCCATCGTAGAAGAATCTATCAATTCTTCTTTCGATATAGGACTTGTGAGGGTTGGGAAGCTTCCATGACTTTCTATAAACTAAAGGAGGAACGGCTTCGCTGATACATCTCACATAACTCTCATGAGGGATGCCTTGAGCCAGAACTCCATCAATATCTGCCTTCCCCCTAGATCTCCATTCATCTTTAAGGATAGCAACAAATGCTTTCCGTTCTTCTTTTGGTTTTTTATCCAATAAATAAGCTGTCACATAAGAGTAGAACTGGGTATCGTATCTCTTGGTGTAGTCTGATTTAAAATTAGGATAGTCTGGATTATCTTTAACCTCATTGTCAAAGCACACAACAACCTTCTTAGGGTTAATCATATCAATAACTACCTCAAGATCTGAGAATTTTTTCTTCGCAAACGATGAAATACCAGGGACTCCAATAGCAGGAACTCCCATAATACAAGAGGCTATAGCTTTAAATTCACTCTCTGCAATAACAAGAGTATCAACTTCTCCAGCTTCCAACTCTTTGTTCATTAAAAAAACAGGGAGGAATATGTGTGATGATGCGTCTTTTATTCCAAACTTATGTGGCCTTATGTGAACTAAATTAAAATCTCTATCGTAGTAAGGGATAACGATGTTTTCATCTTGGAGTCCAAACATGAATTTTTGGTCTATACTCTTGAAGAAATCATCGTCCTTTATAAACGGTCCGCATGATTTAAACCCGAAGGTTTTAATTATATCATCAGTGAACCCTCTTTCTTTCTTTAAGGACTCCTTGTGCTTTTCCAGGAGAGGAAGATGCGCAAGGATGTCCTTATAAATTTTACTATCGTTAGTTTCTGACATTGGTTAGATAGGTAAATCATCATTAGTGTATTCTTCGCTTTCTCTCTCCAAGTTACCACTGGCCTTAGCCTTGGCTATTTTGGAGGCTGTACTCACCACTGCATCAAACGTTTTTTGGTCCAATGGTTTAGATTGTGGCTCTCTTTTTATAAACTGATATTTAAATCCACCCTCTGACTTCCCTGTATCTGATTCTAATAAATATTCAGATCCAAAGTAGACATGAGATGGGTCATTAAGCATACCTCTAACGATATCTATCCCTGTCTTCCAACTTGTTTTCCTAAAATTTATTTCCATTGGCTTATCTGGGGAAGATGTCTCAACGCAAATAACATCGACCGATCTTTTGCATTTAGGTGCTTTCTTGACTTTCCCATCTCCAGTCCAAACATCGAAATGTGCCCCATATGGACAATTAGAACATAGAATCCCGTCAATGTTCCTTGGAGGGGCTTTATTCCCTGTTATATCATGAGAAGCGCAAACAACATCACCGTCTTTGTAATCTTCTGGGTTGCAATTAGCAGGAGGGTCTTTTGGTGAAAATAATAACGATGCAGATTCATTTACTGCTATAGGGATTATGGAGATCTTTTTACCATAATTTTTATTATAAGCAGCGCAAGCAAACTCACCTACAACAGATAATCCAGAAATGGCATTATCAGAGTTTGCGGAAGTAAGCTTTAGTCTTGGTGTTTTTACCACACTCTTTCCAACATTTACTAGTCCACCGAGATCTTCCATAAGTTCTTGGGGTACGGTCAACTCATTTTTATTTTCTTGCTTTACTAACCCTGTTTCTTTTGTCATTTTGTCTCCTTAGTTTACTTTTATTTTTTGTATATACTCATAAGTAAGACCAGGTATTTCAACCCGATCCTCTTTTTCGTATTCTTCCCTTGCAATCTTACACATTGTTTGGTGGTGGATCTGCCACTTCATAACATCTTTGTATCCATGGGTTGCCATCCAATCCATTGTAGCATCCTTATCTTCGGCTTTCACTGCTAGGATTGGGGATGTTTTTAGAATTACTCCATCTAAATCAATGGACGCGATCTCCGCTCCTTCAATGTACGGAAGCCAAATTGCTCTAATTTTTTTTTCCAAATCGGAAATCTTCCGACCTAATTCATCTACCTGATGAGACAGTCTCTGCCTTTCTTCGGTAAATGCTTTTAAGTCTTGAGCTAAAGGTTTTAGTTTTTCCTTAATTTGCTCTAGTTTAGACTCCTTTTCTTCTTTATAATATTGTTTTAAATCTTCAAGTTCACTCATTTTTCCTCCTTCCATTTTGTGAGGTAGCTATTGAGACTATCCTTGTTTAGGAAGTCAAAATCTTTCTCTATTGGCTCGACTGCACTTGAAATAAAAATTATTGGGCTCTTTATAGGCTTCAGATCTTTTTTAGGATCGACCATAGCCCCAGTCCCGATGCAATCAATCAAGACGAGATCAATGTGCCTTTTGGCTATTGACCTATAATTTTCATAAAAGCTAACCCCTTGAAACCAGAGCTGAGTCAAATGGAAAATTATATCTGGATGTTCTCTCATAACGAAAAACGGGAAGTCTTTATCATCATCAATAATTAATACTGTCTTCATTTTGTCTCCTTGTATATAGGGATATTATTATGCCCCAAAATGGGGCAATTAAAAAATTGATTTGTCCTTTCATATCTCCTTTGTTCAGGCATATGAAGCGTAGGTAAATCGCCTTCACAATAACTCGCTTTAATATCCGGAAAAATTGTCCTTATATGCACATAACCCTCTCCAGAGTATGGAATAGTCTCAGAAACACCATCCCTTGTTACTAGCCTTATATATTTAGGTTTCATCCTACCTCCTTTATTTGGTGATTTGCTAATTGATACAGCCAAAGTGCATCGGCCTCGTTATCATCATCACCTTTGTAGCCTAACTTCTCTCTTGCTGCTTCTATCATTAATATCTTGTTGGCACTCCCTTTACCTGTTGCAAACCTTTTAATTTCTGTAGAAGGGTATGATCTGTAATCAATGTTATTATCTTCACAGAAAGATTTAAGAACACCAATCATTTCAGCGGCCACCAACAAAGCATTTTTATGATGTCCTGCTGGCATCTCATACACAATCAAGTTGATCTCCATTAATTGACAGAGTTCAATAACTTTCGCTCTGAAGCGAAGTAAACGCATGCCCTTTGATTCGTCGCGAGCAATGTGAAAATCCCAGACGCCGGAGGCTTCCTTGGTTGCCCATCCAGTAATTGTTGCAATGTCAAGTGCTAGTATATTCATTCCCCCTCAAAATATTTACGGGCTTTAGCTCCATTATCATCCCAAGGAACATTATTTTGGTCAGTTTCTTCTGGACAATATACTGCCTGACACCTTGAGTAGTATTCCAGAACCTCCTCCGCCTCTTTAAGTTTTAAATAATTCTCTTCAGATTGATTTTGAGCTGTTAGTAAATCTTGTTCAGTTTTATCAAGATCGTCAAGGAGCGTTTCTATTAATGAATGACAATTATCGATACTATCTAGTTCTGGCATGTCTGGAATATTCATTAACAACTCTGCCCTTATTTTATCTCTTTCTTGTTTGTTCATTTATTCGCCTTTAAATTAATCCTCTCTTACAAACAATAATAGCTATTGGCTCTTCTTTAACTTCTTCGGTAGTCTGTTCTTTAAATGCGGAAACCATCCCGTCCATAATATCACCTGCTGAATTTTCCTCATCACTCAATGCCTCTGCTATATTTCTCATGTTCTTAATTGAGAGTTTGGTTACACCTTTTTCAACTGAGTTTAGCATTGCTGGAAGCATCCGTATATCATCAGCCAATTCTCTTTGAGATTTATAAACTTGTTTTCTATAGTCAGAAATAAATTTTCCTAATGCTTTGTAGTTACCCATTTATTTACCTTTCTTATGTGCTTGATCTTCTTTAAACAAAAACCATTCTTTAATTTCTAAACAATACAAAATACAACCACTCATCTTTTTAATTATTGAATTAGATGGTAAAGATTCTATCCATTCATCAGTAGAGCAAGTCTTAATATTGTCTTTCCATTCATGAGGATCGTTTAATTCTGTAAACTTTATTTTGTTCATTTCCATTTTATCTCTTTCTTGTTTGTTCATTTTAGTGTAGATTTTTTTTATGACATGGGCAATCACAGTCCGTACTATAGCATTCCCATTTACATAATGGACATCTAAAACACGAAATTATTAAATATAAAATAAAAAGACCTAGTAATATTTTTAATTCAATCATCAATGATTTTTCTTTGTGGTTTAAAATTTATTCTTCCTTCAATTATTTTTTCAAAGACAGGTAAAACATAATAATGACAGTATTGTTTTTCTTCAGTGTCTCCACAAATGTTTTCTGATTCTGCAATTAGGTCTGAAACCATTGAAAGAATTGTATTCTTTTCTTGATCTGTGAAATTAATCACCCTTTTATTTGCTTGATCTTCTTTAAACTTTATTTTGTTCATTTCCATTTTATCTCTTTCTCGTTTGTTCATATTTATCATTTATATTATTTTATAAATCTCTATATGATTTAAATCCCATCCATTGAAACATACTGTCAAGAAAGTTAATCTTTCTAATCTTAAATATTTTCCTACACTCCCAACATAACCCAAAAGTACCTTCCGATAAATTATATACGGCCTTATTTTTTAAACAAAAACATGGCATGTTATGTTCACAAAAAGGTGATCCGCCAAAATCGTTTATTGTTGGTTTGAATATATCCATATCAAATTTGATTATTTCATTAATCAGCTACCCTTCTTAAAATTCCCTCCAAATTAATGAATGACAAACATCTATACTGTCTAAGTTTGGCATGTCTGGAATATTCATTAACAACTCTGCCCTTATTTTATCTCTTTCTTGTTTGTTCATTTTTATTTTTCTCTTCTACCTTAACCTTCTTAGAATAATCCCCAGTACCCCAACTTAGTACAAAATCTAACAAGTCATCTATGCAAAAGAATATTTTTTTTCTTCCACTAACTTATATCCTGAGACTATAAATCCATTACTTACTTTTTCTATTTTCACATTATCTCCTTAATTAATCAGCTGCCATGTTATTCACAGGCCATCTCAGCAATTCTCAAGGAATCCCCAAGGACTTTATCGGCCGTATCCTTTTTGTTTTGAAGGATATCCACAACTCTTTCATCAATCGTTCCGCTACAAACTAAATCGTAATAAACGACATTCCCTTTGGTTCCTATTCGATGGTTACGATCCTCCACCTGCGCTCTGGACCCGTAATTATAAGTGTTGGAATAAAAGATCATATGGTTTGACGCTGTTAAAGTAATCCCCTCTTTAGCCTTCTCAATATTTGACAAGAAAATCTTTCTCCCTTCGGGGTTTTGAAACTCATCAACGCACGCCTGTCTCTCCTCAGAATTTCCATCATAAATAATTACATCCTTTAACTCGTGACTCAGTAATTCCATGTCAGCTTTAAAATGCGTCATGATAATGACCTTTTCGCTATCAAGATCAATTAATAAATCTTTTAATGTTTTAAGTTTGTTATTATCTTTAAAATAGTGAGCTTTTTTATTTTGGTCGTAGACAAATCCCTGACAGATCTGTTGTAATTTGGAAACCAATGGCGCAGCGTTAACAACTCGCAATTGTCCACTCTCCAACTGTGTTGCCAATGTATACTTCAAATCGTAGTAAGCTTTGGATTGCTGCTTGGATAACTCACACGGAATTGTCTTATAAATTTTTTCAGGAAGATCCAAACATTCAGCTTTTGTTTTTCTCAAACAGTAACGACTTGTTTTCTCTTCCAACTCTTTTAACCTTTTAAACCGATATGGTTTTTGGATCTCTCTACTACCATTTTTTGATCTGATAGTGATTTTAATGAAGTCAACGTGGTTAGCTCTGAAACTATAGAAATTATTTAGATACCCTGGTTTTATAAAATGAATTTGGGACCAAATATTCTCCGGTGAATTTGGGATTGGAGTTCCGGTTAGGATGTACCTGTACTTAACGTGACCAGCTAAGTCAAAAGCCGCCGCTGTCTGCTGTGATCCTCTGTTACCAATGCGATGCGATTCATCGAATATAATAGTAGAAAACTCTTTCTCAAAAAAATATTGTTTAATTAAACGGAAGCCTTCGTAGTTAATTATATAGATATCAGAGTTTTCTAAGAGCTTATTAATTCTCTGCATCCGAGTGCCAATGAGTTTTGTAGTAGAAAAATCAAAACCGAACTTCTGTATTTCCCTCTCCCACACAGATACAACGGACAAAGGGCAAACAATAAGGCACGGGAAAGGCTTATCTCCTTTATTTTTTAAGTACTCTAAATGTTTCAGAATTGTGAGCGTCTTCCCTAGCCCTTGCTCGAAGAACAGGCCAGCATGCGGTTTGTCTTTCAAAAATTCAAGCCCTTCTATTTGATGCTTCATTAACGTTGGTTGCATTGTAATACTGACTCAAAGCTATACAATTGGTTCTTTAAATGAACGTAGTATACACTTAGCCAGCCCTTGCGGGTTTATATTTTTCAATCCACATTACACTGATCGCCAATCTAATCAAATCTGACGCTGTTACTTTTGAGACTCCTGGTTCTGTTTTGGACTCTGCTATCTTGTCTAAAATTACAGACCACTTCTCAGGGATTCTAAAATTCTGATTAATCATTGGGCCTTCGGACTCAAACTCATTTGTTTTTTTGATCTTCGCCATAACTTAATAACATTTTTTAGGGTAATCTCTTTCGTATCTGTCTTTCCAGTTATAATACTCAGTAAAATCAACCGCCCCTTTTTCTCTTGCTTCAAGGACTGCTTTTTCCCATTTCTCCAAAAAATATTTTCTCTTTTTTTCTTTCTCTTTTTCAGATAAATTTATCTTTTTAGGCTTCATCTTCTCTCTATCTTTAAGAAGTTGTTTGCGACAACTTTCCAAGTAGACCCTACTCTTTTTTTCTTTCTCTTCTTCGGCCTCAAACTCATTTGTTTTTTTGATTTTTGCCATCCTGTTTTACACTGTAGCACATGTAATATATTTTAGTCAATTAATTTGACTACTATTTCGTCAAGAGATCCTACATAGGGGACCTCTTCGTATTTATAATAAAACCCAGTCTTTGCTGCTATGCCAACTATTTGATCATCGCGAGACTCAACTAAATTTAAATCACCATTTTCATTAAAGGTAAGGGCGTCTCCAATGACTAAATACATATCCCTGCTTGCAATTCCTATTCTTGGTTTGTTTTTCTCCATAAACCAGGGCCCCCTCAATCGTCATCGGAATCTTTCGACTTTAAGTGGGATATCCATTGTACATCTTCTCCACCCTGCCCTTAATCTCTTTCTGGCTTTTCCTGTTTTTCTCGTTATGTTACCCTAAATTATGAACAGATTCTACATGGGCCCCTTTAAAAATCCTCATCCCCATCATCACTTTTGGCAGAACTTTCAAAACGTAGTCGTCATTGATGACACCCGTCCAGATACGTATCAATTGTATGACATTAATGACGCAAGCATCAGAGTGCTTTCTCTTCATGGCCTCGTAGTCCTCCTGCTTGGAGACGACGATATATTTATACCCATCCAAACTGAATTCAACAATTAATCTAGCCTCTTCATTCCATAGAGCCCCGATCTTTGTATCAAATAAATCCTCCGGCTTTATCGGTTTCCACCCTCCAACTTTGTAATGGAAGGCTTTACGTAACTTTAGGCCGGAGGGATTTTCCCTTCCGAGGATTTCTTTCGGGCTCTCGCCCTGATCTCTGAAAAGTTTTTTAGCCATTATTTTTTTAGCCCAAGCCCTTCTTCGATCTCATCTAAAACCTCGATGGTGACGCTATCAACGTTCTCTCTTGATTTGTAATACTTCTTCAAGAGATTGACTTCATCTTTTGATAGTTCAATTTCATCAAACGTAAACCTATCTGTGACAGCTCCTTTTTTTGGGTTGGCTACCTGATCTTTATAAGACACCCATTCGAGTTCATCTACAGACTTTATATCCTCTCGTTTTTTCCCTTCGGGGATGAATCCGATTTCAGTGGACTCCTCTATCTTTTTTACAGCCATATTATAAGCTCTTACATCTTCTTTCTTAAACGTTGTACGAGGCACTTTTGCTCCATCGTTTTTAACGTCGTCTTCAAAGCGAAGGATGTCGTATACAAACTTCTTTGTTTCAGGTTTTGTTATTTTCATTTTTGTTCTCCTTAGTATTTAATGTTAAACCTTGATTTCTTTTTTTCTCCCTTTAGCCTTTTAGCCTCTTCCTTTGCTATTTTCTTTTTCCACCTCTCAGTCTCTCCAAACCATACAGTCGCTGGTCGCTTATCCGGTGTCATCCAGCCAGAATAATGACAAGCTTCGCATCTTGCACGTAACGAAGCAGTATTAAAACATTCTGTACACTGAATTACCTCTCTTGACTCCATAATTAATCAGTACCTCCAATTTTAATAAATCCTCCTGGATCACACTCATTAACCTTGTGAATACAAAAGTAATTCAATATATCTAGTACCTCCTGATTTACTTCCTTCTCACAGTTAATATTTGTCGGTTCCCCGCCATGCTCAAGCTTGCCTCGTCGATACTTATCAATCATCTTAACGCTTAAATCAGTGCAAAATCTAATTATCTGTTTTTCATAGTCATCCATTATCATCCTCCCCGTAATGGTTTTCGGTGCCTTTTAACTCACAACGCTTACATTCAAACTCTTCTAACTCTACATCCCCCGAAGGATCAAAACTCCAATCGCCAGACTCATTATATAATTTTGAGCAAACCGGACATCTGTAAATCAAGGGCCTTTTTCCTTGTGGAACTTTATTTATTTCATTATTATTTGTCATGTTTTTCTACCCCAACGGTTAACAAGCATCCCTCTCAATCGGGGCTACCGTTCCGAAAGAGAGGGGCTTGTTTTTTTTATTGCCTCAAATACCCTTTACCAGATTGGGCTTGCCGTAGACAAAAACCTCACTCAACAACATAAATTTAAAATTCTGGACGTGTTCAGAGGACCAGCCATTCCTCGCAAACCCCTTCCCTGCGCCACTGAACTGATCGTAATATTGTTTGTTGATTTCTTTAATGTTCATTTTCTTTAAATATTAGGTCCAGACCTAGATCGAGACCAAGACCAAGACCAAGATCCAGACCTAGACCCAGACCGAGACCCAGACCCAGACCGAGACCGAGACCTAGACCCAGACAGAGACCCAGACAGAGACCAAGCCCAAGACCTAGACCAAGACCCAGACAGAGACCAAGACCCAGACCGAGACCAAACCCCAGACCAAAGCCCAGACCCAGATCCAGATTTAGCACCGCATGCAATATAACAGATCATTTTTGCTGGTTAGGCAGCGCGTGAATCCAAGGGAAAAAATCTGTTGTTGCGCTTATATTTATAAACGCCTTCCCAACGGGCTCGACCTCGTTTAATTCCCCATCCTTTATAGTGTTCATGAATCTAGCTGAATCTGCAATCCACGCCGCATCTTCTAATTCCAGTATCGAGCCAAAAACCTTCTTGACCCTACCAGTTAAATGATATGTAACGGTCCGAAAATAAAAACTTTTTCCGACCATGTCATCCAATGAAGCAATGTCCTGAAAACAATCAGACCCTAGTTGTTTTTTTATTTTTTCATATGTCTCATCTGAGACTTCAATTGTTGGCATTGTGTGCCTCCTTTGTTAGTGCTACACTGTATCACAGTGTGCTATCATTATCAATAAAAAAAGAATATACAGCGTAAATACTAAAACTGTTCCAATTTGTTTTAATGTTTCCATACAGTTACCAAAATAAATGGTTGGACCTACAATCAATTTCTATTTAAGACCTACCAAAATAAATGGTTGGACCTACAATCAATTTCTATTTAAGACCTACCAAAATAAATGG
>Ga0070749_10003683_pt1 | contig 10222 bp, 13 predicted proteins | sample VirMetDEL_Nov_18_FD_75180 | JGI IMG/M metagenome (GOLD analysis project Ga0070749, IMG submission 75180) | Aqueous microbial communities from the Delaware River and Bay under freshwater to marine salinity gradient to study organic matter... | ecosystem: Environmental > Aquatic > Marine >...
GAGGAGTTAATGTTTGCTCTAACTCCACCAGTTTGATTAATAACTGCTTTAACCATTTATGGTCCTCTCTCTTTTGTAATATTTATAACGAAAATATATTGAAGAAAGACTAAACTTTTGGATTTACAGTAATAATACCTTCAATTACTCTAGTAACTGTACTATCGGCAGTCTTTGTGATATAAACATCATAGACATATCGTGCCGGTGCGTCTAAAGCTGCGGTTTGTGTATCTGTTAAAGATAAAGAAATGACACCTGTTGTAGTGTCACTAGCAATCGTTGTGGTAATTGTTGTATTTGAAGATGAACCATAAGCATCAGCCATTTTGGCCGTTGCTGTGTAACCGTCTAAATCAACGGCATCACCGTCTGAATTAGTTACAGTTACATCTGAGGTAAATGTTGCCCCTTGGTCTATTCTAAGATTCGCTACTGCTGCCATTGAATTGTTTTATACCTTCTGCAATTTTTTCGTTGTAGTAATTTGTCAGAACATCAATTTTTTCCAATTCAATTTGGTGTCGCACTTTAGAAGTTTGCAACTCTTGTCTAGCCGCTATTGTGTTTCTTAATGTTAACGGCAAAACTTCTAAATCATAATCTTTTCCGTCAATAGATATAACATTCTTAGGTTGTTCACTCATAATTATAACTTTTTGTTCTCTTTTTTAATTTGTTGAATTAATTTAGCTTTTGTCAATCTTTTATCTAATTCAACACCAATTTTACGACCAAGTTTTTCAATCTCGGCCTTTGTCTTCTTTTCTAATCCAGTCAAATCTAGTTTTTCAACTTTTTTTTCTGGTTTTGGAAAAATAAAGTCTTTAATTTTTTCTAAGATATTCATAATTTGTCCTCTATAGTTATTTATAATAGATTATTTGTACTTATTTCATTTCTTCAAATGTCAATGGTTTTGCATCATGTATAGTAGTTTTTTTAACAGCTGTAGGTTTCCAAACTTGTTTAAAATTGAAAGATACTGATATTCTCCATGATTTTTGACCTTTTTCTTTACTTGCGTTAACATCTACTTCATGTGTTAACCAACCTGGAAACATTATTAATCTGCCAGGCATAGATTTATAATGTACTTGGGTCAAATGTTTTTGCCATTGTTCTGGCTTTTCTTTAATAATTGGTTGGTCCATAATTTTTTGAGGAGCTGGGTCACTAAACCAAATATTGCCTGAATTTTCAGGAACTTGAATATAATAGACACCTGACCATAGAGCGCCAGGATGTACATGATTTTTATTATGAGAACCTTTATAGTTTACATTTGCCCACATATTATCTATCACAGGCATTGTATCAGTATTATATTCTTCATGTTTAAAAATATCATTTTGCATTTTAAACAATTCAGTTACAAGGTCTTTAAATTCTTTTCTTTGGTGCATTGTAACTGCACTATGCCAACCTGTTGTATTTGACCTGAATATTCCTTTTTCGTCTTCTTTTTTCCATTTCAAAATATTTTTAAGTAATTCTTTATTTAATTCTTCAGAATTTTCAACATCTTTATAATATATTCTTGTTGGAAACCAAAACTCAGCAGTTGTGTTAAAATTTTTATTAGACATTATAAAACCTATACAAATGTAGGACCGTGAATCCAACCAACAATAGCCAGTCTTTCACCTTTTGTAACTTTAGTAATTTTATGTGGGATAAAAGAAGGATAAATGATACAAGTTCCTTTTTGACGCAAAGCCAGTTTATCTACCTTAGAACCTATAAATTCAATATCACCACCCTCATAGTCGTCACTATCACTTAATTGAATTGTAAAACTTAATTTTCTATGGCAAACTTTATTTCCCAAATCAGTGTGCCAATCGTAATGTCCACCTTTTTTGTATCTCATAATCATAGGTGTATCATTATCTAAAAAACCAGCTAGATTAAACTTAAATCTAGCACCGTTAGCTTGTTGAGCTAATTCTAAAACTTTAGTAATTGGCCAACCTTGTTGATTAATTGGGCAAGTTTGTTGTTCAACAAACCTTACTTTTTTATTTACACCACCACCGATTGTTTCGCCAGCTAGCCACAATTCTTCAACTAATTTATCTTTAATAGCATTGCATTGTTCTTCATTAAAAAACTGTGTGTGTAAAATTGAACAAAATTGATTATTTGATTTTATTTCTACCTTTTGTTCTTTCTTTTCCTGAACATCATCATCTTTTTTTGTCATAATTATCTCCTCAAAATAATATTATTTTTTATATAATATCACAATTATTAGTTAGTGTCAATGGTTTCCTGTCTTTTATATAAATCAAAGAATATAGTTAAAACCAATCTACCACTATATTTATCGTCTTCATTTCCAAAGTTTCCTTGTGGTTGGTGTGGCAACTGAGAGTTATATAGTACAAATCTATTATATTTGTTTGAAACTGTTTCAAAATGATTTCTTTCTTTATCATATATCAATGTACCTGTGTCATTTTCAGGATTAGGATGTAAATAAATTACACCTGCATATCTGATATCCGAACCTGTTGTATCGTCTTTATGTAAAAAAGTTTGTGAGTTTTTGTATGTTAGAGAGAAACTGAATTGAGCTGTGTGTTTTAAGTAAACATCTTCCATATTACTTAAACCTTGCATTTTCATAATAGCCTCATCAACTCGTTTGACCATTAAATCATACATGGATTTACAAAAATCTAATTTATGAAAATAAGATGTTCTAATTCCTGGAAATTGGCCTACACCCTCTGGATGTTCTTGTGGTAAATGAAAATGAAACTTGTTTAAAGCCCACTCTCTTATCTCATCTGGATTTTCAAAAAAATCATCAACTATAATATAATCATTCATTATTTAAATTATCATTTCTGTCCAGGTAATTTTTTACTAACTCCTGTACCCCAACCTCTACCAAAATTATCAGTTTCTTTCAACAACCAATCCATCACTTTTTTAGCCCTTTGTTGTTTATGATATTTAGATTCTTCAACCTCTTCTTGTGTTGGAGTTCTATTTAATCTAACACCTTTTGGATTTAAATGTGGCATAGCATGACCATTTTCGGCAGCTTCAAGCCATTTTTTCATATTCATACTACGATTAGGTTTATATTCTTGTTGCCAATTGCCGGTAAATTTATTTTGTATCATGCGGCCTTTCCCTGCTGGTGGCTTTGGTTTACGAAACCACCACTGAGAAATTGCTTTTCTCATATCCATAGCTTTTTTGAAAAATGCTTTAGGGTTTTCTTTGAATTCTTTATAATCTTCCATAGACTGTTTTTGCAATTCAACCATAATATTTTCTCTACGCCAACGCCATTCTCTTTGGTCTTCTTTTTCTCTATACATTTCCTCAAATTCTCTAAGGTCGTGTATAGTTTTTTCACCTTTAGCAACAGCTTCTTTTAATTCAGCGTATGCGTGAAGATTATGAACTTCCCATTCAAAGTTTTTTGGAATTTTATATTTAAATTGTGTTGGAATGTCTTTAAAATTTTTACTCATTTCAATCCTCTAAATTACAAAAAATATTTATATAGTTTGTAAAACTGTTTATGACCACTGAAGTGATACGCCGTGTATTCTTACAGTATTATTTGCCAATGCTAATTTCCATCTCATAGATTGACCTGTAGGTTGTCCTGAAATATCTGCTTGACCGGTAAGAATTCTTTGACCACTTGAACCTGTTACATAACCACTATCTGAAAGAGTGGCGTTTGTAAATGTTGTACCACCATCTCTACTTATACTAGCTATAATATCTGTATTTAAAGTTGGAGTATCCACATTTTCTTCAAAGACAACTATTCTAGCATTTGTGGCTTCAGACGCAGCTGTAAATGATGTAGAAACAATTGTAGTAGCTAATGATGTTGATCCTGCTTCTGGATTATTAAATGATGAATACAGAAACACATAACCGTCAGCGTCTGCCCATTGGTTTCCGCCACTACCCAAAGCGGTAAAAGAACCTGGATTACCTGAACCTTCACCGTATTCACTAAACAATGGAATACCAATAGGACCACCTGTTTTTCCTGAAATTGTTGGTTGATTAGGATTAGATGGCTCTACAGCTGATGTATTATCAATATCATTTGTTACGCCTGCCCCACCTTGAATTGTTGTTCCGCCTGTAACGGCTGGGTTACCAATATAAGATGAACCTCCTCCGCCGGCAGCTGCGTGACCTAATGGACCAGGACCTACTCCGCCGCCGCCATAAAAACCTGCGCCACCAGCTGCTGATGAGTGAGTATCAACAGAACCTAAACCTCCGTTTAGATATGAACCGTCTGTTGCTGTTCCTTCATCACCACCAGCTTGACCGCCACTTGATTGACCGCCACCTCCACCTGCTGTTCCCGTATAAGGAGTTGATCCTGCTTCTGATTGAGATGCTGTTTGAGAATTTCCTCTTAAACCTGTTAATCCGCCTCCGTTACCTCCATAACCAGGATTTGGACCCATAGCACCGGCACCGCCACCGCCACCTGCAATTAATAACATTTCTGGAGTAGGTTCATTAACACCTGTTGTATTTCCATTTACAACGGCAGATAAACCTCCTGCGCCACCAGCTCCCCATGAATCTTGGCCTCTCGCATAACCGCCATTACCTAATGACCTTACGCCACCGTTTGGTCCTCCTGGAGCGGGGTCGCCACCATGAGCATTTGAAAGTCCGCCTTCACCTACTACGATTGATAAAACTTGTACGCCTGTAACTGCTAATTCTCCGTATGCAAATCCACCTGAACCGCCTGAGTCAAACTGAGTTGTATTTGACGGTACTGAACCGCCGCCTGCGCCTATCACAAAAGCATTTAAGGCTGTAACGCCTGCTGGTACCGTATAAGTGCCGTAAGTACCTGAACCATAAGCTGGATTAGTACCTGCTGTTGATGTGTCAGGTTCTGTTACAGATGATGTAGTAAAACCTGCTGATGTTACGACGGATGTATCTGCATTTAAATAATAATCATTTGATGCGTTATAAAAATCATTTGAACTTTCGGCCTCGTCTGTGCCTGATTCATCTGTGAATTCATCTACAACACCATCTACAAGATTGAATACAGTTAATCCCTCATTAACGGCCATTTTAAAACCCAAAAGAGAGATATTAAAATTAGCGTTATCTAATTCTGTAGAATTTATATTAGCGTCTGTAATTTTAGTTGTCATACTTCTATTTATCTCCCTATGCCGGCAACTCTCTAATTTGTATTGCTACTCCAGATGCCGGAGCAGTTGTAAAGGTTAAAGTGGTTCCAGAAATAGTGTAATCGTTAGTCGGTTTCTGACAAACACCGTTTTCAAATACTAAAACTGAATCTACTGTGACACCACTTGTTACTGTAAAATCTGTTGTTGTTCCGTCACCTGTTGCATTTCTTGTAACAGATGCTTTTACAATATTACTTGTTTGAATCCATTTGACTTGTGTAGCTGAATTATCATAAACTAAAAATCTGTCATTTGTAGCAGCTCTTTCTGCCAATTCGTTTAATGATGTGAATGAAGCGTCACCCACAATAGCGCCGTCATATGCAATACCTAAGTAAATTATAAAAACAGTTTCACCACTCTCTGGCGCTTCTGTAAATGTAATTTGAGTGCCGCCATTTGCTAAATTATAGGCAGATGATGGTTCTTGTACCACACCAGAAACGGAAACTAAAATTGAACTTGTAGAAGCAACTGTATAATCTAAAGTGAAAGTAACTGTGCTACCATCAGCTGTTAGACTTTGCCTTTCAAATGCTCCGTATTGTGGTTCTCTACCTATATAAGCCATTTATTTACCTTACTATTCGTTTACCTGTGCAACTGTTCTACCAAAGTAACCAGTTGTTTCATCTATTTGTCTTGTTTCGCCCTCAACATTTGCATCATATACACTGTCAGCAGGCAATTGTACAATTACTGTGCCGTCAGGTTTTTTTAGTTTTGCACCTGTTTGAGGAGAAGCGTTAACTTTTGCTTTTGTTTCTGATAATCTTTCAACTGCCATTTATTAACTCCATTGTAAAGATACACCATGTATCTTAACCTGATTATTTGCCAATGCTAATTTCCATCTCATTGATTGACCTGTAGGTTGACCAGAGATGTCCGCTTGGCCTGTTAAAATTCTTTGTCCTGAACTACCAGTAACATAACCACTATCACTTAAAGTAGCAGTTGAGAAAGTAGTACCGCCATCTCTACTTACTGAAGCAATGATATCAGTATTTAATGTAGGTGTATCCACATTTTCTTCAAAAACTACCATTCTTGCTGTTGAAGCTTCTGCTGAAGATGTAAATGTTGATGATACAATTGTTGTAGATGTTGCTGTGGATGTTATACCAGATGTTGTTATTAAAACATAACCATCTTCGCCATCTTGTGTTGTTTGAGGATCGGCAACAGTTGTTGTACCTTCTCCAATATCTCCTAGAGGAGCAAAAGGACCGTCTGTTAAAGCATTAACACTTGGACTGTTACCGCCTTGTATTGCACCTTCTCCAAATCCATTTGCAAAAGGACCTGAGTTTGCTCCTTCACCTGCATATGTTCCTCCACTTGAAACATTTGGATTTCCGTGATATGATGAGCCTCCACCACCACAACCGTGATTTGATACTGAACTGTTAGTCGGACTAGGAGTATATGAACCTCCTCCGCCACCATAGAATCCAGAACCTCCACCGCCGCCGCTGTGATTTGAACCTGAATCTCCACCTATAAATAAATTTCCTGGATTTCCATTACCTTGTTGAGAACCTTGGCCTGATGAACCGTCACCATCAGCAGCTTGACCACCTTGTGTTTGTGAACCTCCACCGCCAGATGATTCTCCAACCATAGCCGTTTGTGAAAGATAATCTTCTCCGGCACCATAACCTTGTAAACCACCGCCGGCACCGCCAAAAGTTTTTTCTTGGTCTGGTCCCTGAGCGCCTGCACCACCTCCGCCAGCACCTACTAGATAAGCTTGAGGAGCAGCTGCATTTGCTGTTTCGTCACCTGTAATGGTTGCTGGTACTGGTGAAGTGAAAATTGCCGAAGCTCCTCCGCCGCAACCTCCATAATTATCTCCATTTGGACCTGAACCGCCGCCGCCTAATGCACGACCTGATTCATACCCGGATGGAGCGGAACCTGCTTTACCACCTTCACCCACCATAATTCTAAGAACATCTCCTCCTGAAACAGAAATGTTACCGTAAGCCATACCTCCGCCGGCACCTCCGCCATATTTTGCAGGGGATTTTGCACTACCGCCTCCAGCACCAAAAACATAACCTGTAATTGATGTTATGCCGGTGGGAACTGTATAAGAGCCTAAAGTTCCGGCGCCATAACCAGGATTAGTACCTGCTGTTGATGTGTCTGGTTCTGTAACGCCTATTGTTGTGAAACCTGCTGATGTGCTACTTATATCTACTCCGCCATCTGTGTTAGAGTTAATATAATAATCTGAAGCTGCCACATATCTGTCGTTTGAGCCTTCTGCTTCGTCTGTGCCTGATTCATCATTAAATTCATCTACGACACCATCTACTAAATTGAAAACAGTTAAACCTTCGTTAACTGCCATTTTGAACCCTAATAAAGAAATATTAAAAGCATTTTTTTGTACATCAGATTCAATAACTGAAGTATCTACCGTAAGTTTGCCTGAAGATATAGCTGCACTAGGTGAAACATCAGCATCAACAATAGTACCGTCTTCAATTTTAGAACTATCGACTACGCCTGTGCCTAATGCTTGTTTTGTTACTTTAGTTAATGCCATTTTATTTTACCTTACTATTATTTATTAAGCCCATTGTAAAGAAACGCCGTGAATTTTTACTGTATTATTAGCTAATGCTAACTTCCATCTCATTGATTGGCCTGTAGGTTGACCACTTATATCGGCCTGACCTGTTAGAATTCTTTGACCACTTGAACCTGTTACATATCCAGAGTCGGTTAATGTTGCTGTGCTAAATGTTGTACCGCCATCTCTACTTACTGAAGCAATGATATCAGTATTTAATGTAGGTGTATCTATATTTTCTTCGAACACTACAATACGAGCACTTGAAGCTTCTGCTGAAGATGTAAATGTTGATGATACAATTGTTGTAGATGTTACACTAGCAGTAACAGCAGTATCACTATTTTCAATTAATACATAACCATCTTCACCAGATTGTTGAGGACTTGGACCATTTTTGCCCTCATTTGTACCTGCAACATAAAAAGGACTTGATACGCCTCCACCTTCAAATGTACTGCCGGCTGTAGTTGCTCCAGATGAAATTTGTGGATTTCCGTAATAAGATGAACCACCACCTGAACCACCATGAGGTGCGTTGTAATGCCAACCGCCGCCACCGCCGCCATAAAAACCGGCACCACCACCTATGCCGTAAGTATTTCCTGGTCCTGGTTCAACATATGTTGTACCTAAACCGCCTTGTAAAAATCTTCCTGATTGAGCATTTGTGGCGCCTTGCCCACCTTGTGTCTGTGAACCGCCGCCGCCAGCATCAGCTGAATTTGTATTTGCTGTTTGTGCTCCGCCGCCAGAAGCATACCCTTGTAGTCCTCCTGCAGCTCCACCATCAACACTATTATTACTACCTCCGCCACCTGCCACTAAGAAAACACCAGGAGCATTTGGTGCATTGTTTTGCATTGTTGAAAAAGAATTCACAGCTGGGTTAAATAAGCCTGATAATCCTCCACCAGAGGCATTTACATTGTTAGTACCTGGACTACTTGGTTCTGGTGATGAACCAGCGCCACCTGTATAACCGTATCCAATAGCATTACCATTAGGGTCACTATCACCACCGGAGCCACCTTCTCCTACCACAACTTCAATTGTTTGGCCAGGAGATACTGCAAGCGTTCCAGATGCAAAGCCGCCGCCACCAGAGTATTCAGGAACAGAATGGTGTCCACCGCCAGCACCCCAAGTATAAACATTTACGGATGTAACATCTGTGGGTACAGTGAATGAACCAAAAGTTCCTGTACCATAAGCTGGATTAGTACCTGCTGTTGATGTGTCTGGTTCTGTAACGGTTGTTGTTGTAAATCCAGCAGAAATAGTTGGTATAGAAATACCTGAGTCAGATGTATTATTAATATAATAATCTGAAAGTGCCACATATCTATCGTTTGAGCCTTCTGCTTCGTCTGTTCCAGACTCATCATTGAATTCGTCAACCACACCATCTACTAAATTAAAAACTGTAAGACCTTCATTGACGGCCATTTTGAAACCTAATAAAGAAATATTAAATGCGTTTGTGTCTTGTTGTGAAGTGTCAATTGCTCCCCAACTACCATCGCCAGAAAGATATACACTTGAAGACCCTGGTTGTGAAATTGAAGATGTAGCAACTTTACTTGCTGTTGTAATTTGTGCTAATTTTGTATCTGATATAGCAGCTGAAGAATTAATATCAGCATTTACAATCGAACCATCGGCAATTTTAGCTGAAGTTATAACACTATCTGCAACTGTTGTGATTTGTGAATCGAAAACACCAGGATTTAAAACTACAATTGTATGTCCGTTTGTAGGCGCTGAAGTAAAAGTAATTCTTCTTAATCTATTTGCGCCGTCTAAACCTACTGTATAATCTGTTGTATCAAATTTTCTTACATCATTTACAAATACTTGAATGTCATTGCCTGAACCGGCAGGAATATTACTACTAACATCAAAAGTAGTAGTTGAGCCATCACCTGTGAATGTATCTTTTTCTGTAATACTCCTTCTTATATTTGAAGGATTTTTTCCAATATAAGGCATTAATATTCCCTCTCTTAATTTTTATTAAACATCTTCAAGTACAGATAGTACAGCATCTACTGTAGATGTTGAACTTGCTGAAACTCTAATTACATCTCCAGCCGTACCATTATTTTGTAACACAATTTTGTTTCCCGCCATAATTTCCAATGAGGAGCCGGCAGGAATTGTTGCATCTTTAATAATGTGAGCGTCTGTTCCATCATAACCATCTAAGAAAACACTAGCGGTACAACCAGTATTAGTTGTATTTGATAAAGTGATACCGATAACGATACTTTCTAAGGCAGATGAACCAGCGCCAGCAGGAGTAGTGTATAAAGCGTCCGCACTAGCTCCTGTGCTAGTACCTGCGCCGTTTACTACATATCTTTTAAAATCGTTTGCCATGGTTTCTTCCTATTATTTATACTTCTATTTATAC
>Ga0070749_10003686_pt1 | contig 10216 bp, 6 predicted proteins | sample VirMetDEL_Nov_18_FD_75180 | JGI IMG/M metagenome (GOLD analysis project Ga0070749, IMG submission 75180) | Aqueous microbial communities from the Delaware River and Bay under freshwater to marine salinity gradient to study organic matter... | ecosystem: Environmental > Aquatic > Marine > Coastal...
ACAGCAGGTGTTGATGGAGCTTCAGGTGATTCAGGTGCTTCTAAAACTTCAGGAACTAGTGGTTCTACAGGTACTTCAGGTACAAATGGAGCAAATGGTGCTAGTAGAACTTCAGGAATTAGTGGAACTTCTGGAACAACTGGTACAAGTGGGACTACAGGAGCTAATGGAACAAACGGACAATCACGGGTATCAGGAACTTCAGGTTCTACTGGTACAAGTGGTACAACAGGTGCTAACGGAGCTAACAGAACCTCAGCTGTAAGTGGAACTAGTGGTTCTTCAGGTACAGCAGGTACAAATGGAGCTAACGGAGCAAATAAAACATCAGGTTTAAGCGGTACCTCAGGTACTACAGGTACAAGTGGTACAACAGGTGCTTCAGGTACAAACGGACAAAGCGGAGCTAGCCGTACTTCAGGTACAGCAGGTTCTTCAGGTACCTCAGGTACAAACGGAGCTAATGGTGCCTCACGTACAAGTGCTGTCTCAGGTACAAGTGGTTCTACAGGTACTTCAGGTACTACAGGAGCTAATGGTACAGCAGGAGGTTCAGGTTTATCAAGAACTTCAGGAACAAATGGTACCTCAGGTACTAGTGGTGTAGCAGGTACAAATGGTGCTTCACGGACAAGTGCTGTTTCAGGAACTTCGGGTTCATCTGGAACTAGCGGTACTTCAGGAAATGCTGGTACAAACGGATTGTCACGTACAAGTGCTGTCTCAGGTACAAGTGGTTCATCAGGTACTTCTGGTACAAATGGAGGAAATGGGGCTAACCGGACATCAGGAAAATCAGGTACTAGCGGTACTTCAGGTACTAATGGTGTGGCTGGTACAAATGGTGTTTCACGTACAAGTGCTGTTTCAGGTACTTCAGGTTCAAGTGGTACTTCAGGTACTACAGGAGCTAATGGTACAAATGGAGCTTCAGGTTTAAGCCGGACTTCAGGAACAGGTGGTTCATCAGGAACCTCAGGTACAAACGGAGCCAACGGAGCTAGCAGAACTTCAGGTGTTAGTGGTACTTCAGGTACTACAGGCACAACAGGTACTTCTGGTAAAAACGGGGGTTCAGGTACATCAGCTGTATCAGGAGTTAGTGGAACATCAGGTTCAACAGGTACTTCAGGTACAAATGGAGGAAATGGGGCTAACAGAACTTCAGGATTAAGTGGTACTTCAGGTACTACAGGTACTTCAGGTACACATGGAGCTAACGGAGCTAACCGGACATCAGGAAAATCAGGTACTAGTGGTACAACTGGTACCAGTGGTACAAGCGGTAATTCAGGTACTTCAGGTAATGCTGGAGGTTCAGGTTTATCAAGAACTTCAGGTACAAGTGGTACTTCAGGTACAACAGGTGCTTCAGGAACTCATGGACAAAGTGGTGCTAGTCGTACTTCAGGAACAAATGGTTCATCAGGTACCTCAGGTACAGCCGGTATTAATGGTGCTTCACAAATCTCAGGATTAAGTGGTACTTCAGGTACAACAGGTACAAGTGGTACATCAGGTAACTCAGGTACTTCAGGTAACGCTGGAGGTTCAGGTTTATCAAGAACTTCAGGTACAAGTGGTACAACAGGTACTTCAGGTACATCAGGAAATAATGGTACAAATGGTGCTTCACGGACGAGTGCTGTTTCAGGAACAAGTGGTACTTCAGGTACAAATGGTATAGCAGGTACTTCAGGAGCTAACCGGACATCAGGTAAAAATGGTACTAGTGGTACTTCAGGTATAAACGGAGCTACACATGGTACTTCAGGAGCTAATAGAACATCAGGTAAATCGGGTACTAGTGGTACCTCAGGAGCAAATGGTGCTACAAATGGTACCTCAGGTGTAAGCCGGACTTCAGGTACAACAGGTACAAGCGGTACATCAGGTAAAAACGGTGTAAGCGGTACAAGCGGTTCAGGAGCATTTACTTCAGGTACTTCAGGTACAAGTGGTACAAACGGTATATCAGGTACCTCTGGTGTAAGCCGGACCTCAGGTAAAACAGGTACAAGTGGTACCTCAGGAGCAAATGGAGCCACACATGGTACTTCAGGTTTAAATAGAACTTCAGGTAAAACAGGTACAAGTGGTACTTCAGGTAAAAATGGTACAAGCGGTACAAGTGGTTCAGGGGCATTTACTTCAGGTACAACAGGTACAAGCGGTACTTCAGGTAAAAATGGTGCTAATGGTACATCAGGTTTAAGTCGGACTTCAGGTACAAATGGTACTTCAGGTACTTCAGGTAAGAATGGTACAGCTGGTACCTCAGGTGCTGCTGGTACTTCAGGTCAAAATGGAGGAAATGGTACTTCAGGTAAAAATGGTACTTCAGGTACAACAGGGGTTGCAGGAACTTCAGGTACAAGTATTAATGGTACAAGTGGTATCAGTGGAGGTGCTTTCTCAAACCACCCAGATTACTTAGTTAAAACTGATTCAACAACCCAAGTATCATCAGTTGACTTTATTACAGCAGATAATGGTAGTAAGACTTTACTCTTTATGGGTGGAAGTGATAATAGCTTCTTAAGCTATAAAGTTCCAACCACAGCAGGTAAAGCATCAGGTGAAATATTCTATGGTGGTTCAGCTGGTCAAACTTTTGCATTTGGTGATGTGATTTTCTTAACAACTACAGGGTGGTTTAAAACAGACGCTGATATCAGTACTTCTACTAATATGATAGGTATGGCTTTAGGAAATAGTCCTACAAATGATGGTGTTTTATTAAGAGGATTTGCTAGAGAAGGATCATGGTCATTTACTACAGGACGTCCACTTTATTTAGGTAGAACTACTGCAGGATCTATAATAGAAAGTTTAACAACAGATGGATTTACTACAGGTGATTATGTTAGAGTAGTAGCATATCAAGTTGCATCAAACACACTTTTCTTCAATCCAGATAATACTTGGGTTCAGCTTTAATATTATAAAAAATATGTTTTATTTATCACAAAGTTTAAATTTTGAACAAGATAAAATCTGGCTAACAGGTATTGATGGAACCGAGCAGCAGGTAATGATGGATTGGGAAGACCCCCTTATGTCTGCATCTGCTGCTTATGTTTGTCAAAACGGAGGAGATATTCTAGAAATAGGATTTGGTATGGGCATATCAGCGGGTTACATTCAATCCCATTCTATATCGTCTCATACAATATTAGAAAATCATCCTGACATTATACCTAAAGCCCAAGAATGGGCGGTTAATAAACCAAATGTTACAATTATTACAGGTAGTTGGTATGATAATCTAGATATATTATCTACTTATGATGGGGTATTTCACGATACTTATGCTGATTATCATTTAAGCTATTTTTCCTCTTCTTTATCTAGTTTAGTTAAACCCGGGGGTGTTGCTACTTGGTGGAATATGCTTCCTTATTCAGAAAACTTACATAACATACTAGATGTAGAGTATGAGGAAATACAAATTTCTCCTCCTCAAAATTCGTATTTTAACCATAGTAGTTATTTTTTACCTAAAAAGCAGTTTTAAAAAATGGAACAAAATATAACAGCATCCAGACAAGTTTCAGCAGCTTCAGGTACTAAAACCTCATGGACCGCTGCTAGAGATGCAACCTCAGCTAATACTTTTACTGAACATTCTACGTCAACAGATGACCCTACTACTCTAGTAGAGGTATATATAAGTGGTCGTGGAGGAGGAAGTTATGCGGTTGAAAGAGCATTTTTCTTTTTTGATCTTTCATCCATAAATGGTACTATTACAGCAATGGAGTTATACATCTATGGGGTTACTAACGATACTATAGATCAAGTAATGGTAGCTAAAAGTGATGCTTTTGGTGGTGAGGGTGGTAGTGCTTTTGTAGCAACCGATTTTGACAACTGGTTCCCAGATAATCCTACTGCGTATTTAGATTCATCTCATACATGGAGTATTAACCAAAATAATATACTTTCCTTAAATTCTACAGCTATTTCTGATGCTAATACTGATTTAGCATTAACTATGGTAGTATTAGGGAATGATTATGATTTTAATAACGTAGATCCTGGTGGTGATATTAATAGAATTGGAGGTGTAAGATTTAAAAATTCAACTGACCCTGTAAAACTAATCGTTTATTATGTTCCTAAAATAATAGGTGTATCTGCAGCTAATATAATAGGTGTATCTGCAACTAATATAAGTAGTGTAATTGGAGTATAATAAAATTAAAAAAAATATGTATTATTAAGGTTGATATTTTAAAAAATAGTAATTAAATTATAATAACCTCTAAATTGTAAAGAGGGGCTTAGGCCCCTTTTATTTTTTAAGTTTAATTTAATATTTTTGAATATTTATTATAGATAAATAATTTTACCCCTTGAATGGCTGAAAATAGAAAATTTTCGAGTAGACGAGATAGTCCAGGTCAATCGGTTTTTAAACAAGACCTATTCCTATTGAGCGTCCCCTCAGGTTCTGCAACACCAAGAGTATTGGCTGTAGATGATGAAGGGAGGGTTATTTCAGTCGTTTATCAAGGGGGAGGTGCTCCTGGATCTAATGGTACTTCGGGTTCATCCGGAGGTAGTGTAACATCTGGAACTTCAGGATCATCTGGGTCTTCAGGTCAATCAGGTACATCAGGTACACCAGGCCAATCAGGTACATCAGGTTCACAAGGTGCATCAACTACTTCCGGTTCTTCAGGTTCAACTGGTTCATCAGGTAATTCAAATACCTCGGGTACCTCAGGTAAATCCGGTTCAACAGGTTCATCAGGATCTGGGGGTGCTAGTGGTACTTCAGGTAAATCAGGTACTTCGGGTACTTCAGGGGGTTCACATGGTACTTCAGGTACTTCAGGAACATCAGGTTCAAGTGGTAGTAATGGTACTTCAGGTATAGCAGGAGCTAGTGCCCCATCAGGTTCTTCAGGTAGTTCAGGTTCTTCAGGTAAAACGGGTACAAATGGTTCATCTGGTGAATCTAAAACCTCAGGTTCAAGTGGTTCAAGTGGTTCAAGTGGTTCATCAGGTTCATCAGGTTCAACAGGTACCTCAGGTATAGCAGGTTTAGCAGGAGCTTCTAAAACTTCTGGTAGTTCAGGTTCAACTGGTACTTCAGGTACAAATGGAGAAGCAGGCACCTCAGGCAAATCAGGTACTTCAGCTTCAAGTGGTAGTTCAGGTTCATCTGGTTCATCTGGTTCAACCGGTACAAGTGGTATAGCAGGTTTATCAGGATCTTCTAAAACTTCGGGCACAAGTGGCTCAACTGGTTCTTCCGGCTCAAACGGAGGAAATGGTACTTCAGGTATAGCAGGTACCTCAGGTTCAAGTGGTAGTTCAGGTTCATCCGGTTCTTCAGGTTCAACAGGTACCTCAGGTATAGCAGGTTTATCAGGATCTTCTAAAACTTCTGGTACTTCAGGTAGTACCGGATCCTCAGGTTCAAATGGAGGAAATGGCACTTCAGGTCTTTCAGGTACATCAGGTTCAAATGGTTCAGCAGGTACATCAGGCACAAGTGGTACATCCGGCTCAACAGGTACAAGTGGTATTGCTGGTTTAGCAGGTCAATCTGCTACAAGCGGTAGCACAGGTAGTTCTGGAGCTACTGGTACCAATGGTACCTCAGGCCAATCAGGCACATCAGGTTCATCTGGTAATTCTAGTAGTTCTGGTTCTTCAGGTTCATCTGGTTCAACTGGAACTAGTGGTATAGCAGGTTTATCAGGTTCATCCAAAACATCAGGTACTTCTGGTTCAACTGGTTCTTCAGGTTCAAACGGAGGAAACGGAACATCAGGAGTAGCAGGAACTTCAGGTTCAAATGGTTCAATAGGAACTTCTGGTACTTCAGGTAGCTCAGGAAGTTCAGGAACAAGTGGTATTGCAGGTTTAAGTGGTGCTTCTAAAACTTCAGGCACAAGTGGTTCAACCGGTTCTTCAGGTTCAAATGGAGGAAATGGCACTTCAGGTATAGCAGGCACCTCAGGTTCATCTGGAAAATCAGGTACTTCGGGTACTTCAGGTACAAGTGGTTCTACTGGCACAAGTGGTATTGCTGGTTTAGCAGGTCAATCTGCTACAAGCGGTAGCACAGGTAGTTCTGGAGCTACTGGTACAAATGGTACTTCAGGTGAAGCAGGTACTTCAGGTTCAAATGGTACTTCAGGGAAAACAGGTACATCTGGTACCTCAGGTACAAGTGGTTCTACTGGTACAAGTGGTATTGCTGGTTTAGCAGGAGCTTCTAAAACTTCAGGTTCAAGCGGTTCAACAGGTACCTCAGGAACAGTGGGTGCTAATGGTACTTCTGGTAAATCAGGTACAGCAGGTACAAGTGGTTCTTCAGGTTCATCAGGTAATTCAGGCACATCAGGTACTTCAGGTAAAAGTGGCACTTCAGGAAGTTCAGGTTCATCAGGTAGTTCAGGTGTAATGGGTGAATCTCAAACTAGTGGCTCTTCAGGAACTAGTGGTACATCAGGTAAAGCTGGAACTTCAGGTTCAAGTGGTTCATCTGGTTCAACAGGAACTAGTGGTATAGCCGGTTTATCAGGTTCATCTAAAACATCAGGAACAAGTGGTAGTACTGGTACCTCAGGAACTGTAGGTGCCAATGGTACTTCTGGTAAATCCGGAACGGCAGGTACTTCAGGTTCAAGTGGTTCAACTGGTTCTTCAGGTAATTCTGGCACAAATGGTACTTCAGGTAAATCAGGCACTTCAGGTACAACAGGTTCATCAGGTTCTAGTGGTGTAGGAGGAACAAACGGTACTTCAGGTCTTTCCGGTACTTCAGGTTCAAATGGTACTTCAGGCAAATCAGGCACTTCGGGTACTTCAGGAACTTCAGGTTCAACCGGAACTAGTGGTATTGCTGGTTTAGCAGGTTCATCTAAAACATCTGGTAGCTCAGGTTCAACAGGTACTTCAGGAACTGTAGGTGCTAGTGGTACTTCAGGCAAATCAGGCACTAGTGGTTCCTCAGGTTCATCAGGTGCTTCAAGCACAAATGGAACATCAGGAAAATCAGGTACTTCTGGTACTTCAGGTTCATCAGGTAGTTCAGGTGTAATAGGTGAATCCCAAACTAGTGGTTCTTCAGGAACTAGTGGAACATCAGGTACAGCAGGCACATCAGGCACATCAGGTACTTCAGGTTCATCCGGTTCAACAGGTACCTCAGGTATAGCAGGTCTCTCAGGTTCATCTAAAACATCAGGTACAAGCGGTAGTACAGGTACTTCAGGAACTGTAGGTGCTAATGGGACATCAGGTAAATCAGGCACTTCAGGTACCTCAGGAGTTTCAGGTACAAATGGTTCTTCAGGTAATTCTGGCACAAATGGTACTTCAGGTAAATCAGGCACTTCAGGTTCTTCAGGCAACTCAGGTACAAACGGTACTTCAGGTCTTTCAGGAACTTCAGGTTCAAATGGTACCTCAGGTAAATCAGGTACATCAGGCACTTCAGGAACAAGCGGAACTTCAGGTTCAAGCGGTTCAACAGGTACATCAGGTATAGCAGGTCTCTCAGGTTCATCTAAAACTTCAGGAACTTCAGGTTCAACAGGTACTTCAGGTACAAATGGGGCTAATGGCACTTCAGGCAAATCAGGAACTGCAGGTACCTCAGGTAGCTCAGGTTCAACAGGTGCCTCAGGAGCTAGTGGTATATCAGGGTTAAGTGGAACATCAGGTACAGCAGGTACATCAGGTACATCAGGCACATCAGGTGATTCTAAAACTAGTGGTACTTCAGGATTAAGTGGAACATCAGGTACTAATGGAACATCAGGTACTTCAGGCAATTCAGGTACAAATGGTACTTCAGGTCTTTCAGGAACTTCAGGTTCAAATGGTACCTCAGGTAAAAGTGGTACTTCAGGTACTTCAGGAGTTTCAGGTACAAACGGTACTTCAGGTCTTTCAGGTACTTCTGGTTCAAATGGCACCTCAGGTAAGTCAGGTACTTCTGGTACATCTGGTACAAGTGCTTCAACTGGTACCTCAGGTATAGCAGGTTTATCGGGTTCATCTAAAACTTCAGGAACTTCAGGTTCAACAGGTACCTCAGGAACAGTAGGTGCTAGTGGCACTTCAGGTCTTTCAGGTACATCAGGTACTTCAGGAAAAGCAGGAACTTCAGGTTCTACAGGTACCTCAGGTACAAATGGAGTTAATGGTACTTCTGGTAAATCAGGTACATCAGGTTCATCAGGTAAATCTGGAACAAATGGTACTTCAGGTCTTTCAGGAACTTCAGGTTCAAATGGCACCTCAGGTAAGTCAGGAACTTCAGGAACAAGTGGTACATCAGCTTCAACTGGTACTTCAGGTATAGCAGGTCTATCTGGTTCATCTAAAACCTCAGGTACAAGTGGTAGTACTGGTACTTCAGGAACCGTAGGTGCTAGCGGTACTTCAGGCAAATCAGGCACATCAGGTACTTCAGGAGTTTCAGGTACAAATGGTTCTTCAGGTAATTCTGGAACAAATGGCACCTCAGGTCTTTCAGGTACATCAGGTACTTCAGGCAAATCTGGAACAAATGGCACCTCAGGTGTTTCTGGTACAAATGGTACTTCAGGATTAAGTAGAACATCAGGTTCTTCAGGTAGTTCAGGTGCTTCAGGTGCTAATGGTGTATCAGGATTAAGTGCTACTTCAGGTACATCAGGTACAAGTGGAACAAACGGTACTTCAGGAAGTTCAAGAACTTCAGGCCTTTCAGGCACATCAGGTACTTCAGGTACCTCAGGAAAAAATGGAACAGCAGGTACTAGTGGAACATCAGGTTCAAATGGTACAGCAGGTTGGTCACCCGCTTCAGGTCCTTCAGGTTCATCTGGTTCAACAGGTACAGCAGGTACATCAGGTAAATCTGGGGTTTCAGGAACTAATGGTACTTCAGTATTTGGTACTTCAGGAACTTCAGGTACAAGTGGTACTTCAGGTAAAAATGGTACTAGCGGTACATCAGGACAAAATGGCACATCTGGTACTTCAGGCACATCAGGTAAAAATGGTACATCAGGTTCTTCAGGTTCATCAGGAGCATCAGGTCCTAAGGGAGAACCAGGAGCTAGTGGTACTTCAGGTACTTCAGGTAAAACAGGTGCTACTGGTACTTCTGGTACAAGTGGTGCTGGTGGTGTCCCTCATACTTTCCAAGGAACAGGTAATGTTTCAGGCCCTACTGGATTTAATGGTCCGGTTCCTGATGATTCAGGTTTAAACCCCCAAGGATGGGTTATTGTTACTATTTCTTTTACAGAATATTGGCTACCAGCATGGACTCAAGGATAAAGCTTGGATATGTATAATTAGGTTATTATATTATCGTTATATTTTTAAAAATAGTTTATGAAAAAATTACTGTGTGTTGCCCCACATTTGTCGACAGGAGGACTCCCGCAATATCTTACTAAAAAAATAGAATTACTTAAAGATGAATTTGAAATTTACCTTGTAGAATGGGTAGATTGCACAGGTGGTGTTTTAGTTGTTCAAAAAGAACGCATCCAAAACATGATTCCTGCTGAACGTTTTTTTGTATTAGGTGAAGATAAAACAGAATTCATTAACATTGTAAATCAAATTAAACCTGATATTATTCATTTAGAAGAAATTCCTGAATATTTTATGGAATTTGATATTGCTAAAAAATTATACAGACAAGATCGACCTTATTTTCTTGTAGAAACATCCCACGATTCATCATACGATACTACTAAAAAGTCATTCTTTCCCGATAAATTCCTATTTGTCTCAGAATGGCAAGTACAACAGTATAAAGATATTGATGTTCCTAAAAAAGTAGTTTATTATCCTATTGAATATAAAGAACGTCCTAATCGTGAAGAAGCATTACTTGCTTTAGGATTAAATCCAAATAAAAAACACGTTTTACACGTTGGTTTATTTACACCTAGAAAAAATCAAAAGGAATTTTTTGAATATGCCCGAATGTTACCTGATATTGAATTCCACAGTGTAGGAAATCAAGCAGATAATTTTAGAAATTATTGGGAACCTTTAATGGAAGATAAACCATCAAATGTTACTTGGTGGAATGAACGTAAAGATGTAGACACCTTTTATTCAGCAATGGATTTATTTTTGTTTACATCACGCGGTTCAAATACAGATAAAGAAACAATGCCCTTAGTAATCCGTGAAGCAATTTCATGGAATATGGAATTATTAATTTATAATCTTCCAGTAT
>Ga0070749_10003688_pt1 | contig 10213 bp, 15 predicted proteins | sample VirMetDEL_Nov_18_FD_75180 | JGI IMG/M metagenome (GOLD analysis project Ga0070749, IMG submission 75180) | Aqueous microbial communities from the Delaware River and Bay under freshwater to marine salinity gradient to study organic matter... | ecosystem: Environmental > Aquatic > Marine >...
AACACGGCTAGTGCCACTAGCTACTACGTCAGGATGACAAGTTCGGGTGGACTGGTATGGTTCGGCACAGCGGTAAATCTTGGTCAATCTCCGTTTGCTTTAACTCCATCTGCCGAGTTCAGCACTGATGGAACGTATCTATATGATTACTATTCTCGTAGGTCAGGAGTGTTAGGCTGTGCTTTGTGGGATATGTCCGATCCATTTGGTGGTGGCGCATCTCAGGTCGGCTGGTATAATCCTGATAATCAATTTGGCGTTGATTATCTTCCAAGCAGAACCTCAGACAATAGATATATCTCGGCAGGGGGTTACGCATCTGGGCACGCTTACTATGAATTTGCTCCTGATTTAGGCACTGATCCCTTTAATAGCGGGCCAACATTGCTCTCTGCAAACGGCATTTCTGAAGGCTCCCTAAGTGCAGGAGTTTTCAAGATACCTCACGGCGTGTCTGTAGGGTTGGGATACCACGCTTACGAAAGCGGAGGTAGCGGACAAACAAATCTATTGACGTATCAAGCCGATTTTGAGCCAGTCAACCGTTTCAGTTGGCAAGGCGGCCCATGGTTCGGTACAAATTTCTCGCCTCAAGTTGCTAATAATCAAGACTGGTGGATCACTAGCGAAGGTGTTTTTGGCAACGGAAATCGATCTTTAAGTGGTGCTTGTGCAATTCAAACCAACGCCACAAGTGAGGGCATGACTCGCAACATTTGCATCGAACGAGTAGGTGGCGCCGCTAACTTCAACGGTACATCACCTTATGGCTGCACAAAGTCTTTCGTGGACGACCTTGTTGTTGGAGTGTATCGCAGTGGTCCTTCATCGTCATTAGAGATATGTGCATTTGGCTATAGATTGGGCGCTCCTGTTGGGTCTTACGGAATACTGGTGGGCACCGATGATGGTGCAGACCCTACAGCAGAGCTGGTCATGCAGGTTGATGATGCTACAGGACGCAATACGGCTCCTGTTGGCGACGTTGTAGGTTCAAGAACTGACTTGGTGCTGCCTGGGTTTGTTCAGGAGACATGGCCCACTTACATTCAAGAGTTTACGACTGAGTACATTATTGAAGAGGCTACAGGCTTCACCTATCAACAAGGGACGGCATTCGCGTGACCGTTAAATCAGGCAGCCAGTCGAGCATCCACTACCAGGGCAGTGAGATCTGTGGTCGTGGTTGGACGCTCAATGTCAACCGTGAAGTGCGGGACATCACTTGCAGTAACAGGATCCGCAGGAAGTATCGAGTGGGGCGCCGCACTACTACGGGACAGGTGCAGCTGCTCTATGACCCTGACGACACGGCAGCCATCGACATGCTCAATGCGGTGGACACGACAGAGCAGACTCCCACCACACTGGCCCTCTATCTCGACAACACTGGCACCCCGTTGAGCGTCGAAGCACTGTTCACCCGCCGATCAATCGCAGCACAAGTCGGCAGTGCTCATGCCGTTACGCTGGGGTTCCAGGCAACGGGTCCTGTGACTGGAGGCTTCTAATGGCGGTACTGGGTGATGGCGGGGTGTTGAAGATTGATGACGCCTTTGTTTGTGATGTGGAGGCATGGGAGTTTCAGGTGGGGGCCAGTAACATTGACATCACACCATTAGGGAAGTCTTACGCTGAGGCGATCAAGGATTTAATCACTGGTGGTGGCACCCTTAACTTTTTTATGGAGTGGCGAAAGGATACGGAAGGAAGCCCTATCATTGACCCTACCGAGCTGATGGACTTTGTTCAGCTTACAAAGGCAGGTGCAGAAGTTAGCTTAGAGCTGTTCCTGATCACGCGCGATGGTGATGCTTGCCAGCAGTCAGGGCAGGTTTACTATTCAATGCAAGCACTGCTCACAAATGTAAGTTTATCGACAAGAGCAACGGATGTTATTAGGGGTGCCGCGCAATTCGTGACGACAGGCCCATTCCAACTTGTGAAGGACACGGCGTAGACTGCAGGCAGCTTTGACCTGAATCGTGGGCAAGATCACTGACCAGCCTGCAGCCACTCTGCCGCTGGCAGGGACTGAACTGCTGACGATTGTTCAGAGTGGGGAGAATAGACAGACCACGGCTGATGCTGTCAATTTCACCAGACCGCCAGTTCCCCACGCTGACACTCATTCCACGGGCGGTACTGACGAGCTGACGCCTGGGGACATCGGCGCTGCAACTGCTGTTCACCAGCACACCCTTGCGGATGTTACCGACAGTGGTACAGCTGCAAGCTATGACGTCGGGCTGGGGATTGGGGAGCTCGTTGAGCTGGTTGACATCGGACTTGGTGTCCCTGGGATGCCAGCAGTTGATGGGAGCTTGTTGACGGGGCTTGGCCCTGGACAGACGAACCTGAGCGTGCCTCAAGGGGAGATCACGGCAACGACGCTCAACGTCAGATCGGACACGGGTGACGATGCGACGATCCCTGCTCGTACTGTCACCACTGCGGGGTTGATGACCCGTGATGATGGGCTGAAGCTCGACGGGATCGAGGCTGGTGCCACGGCCAACCAGTCTGATGGCTACCTGCTCGAGCGTGCAAACCACACGGGAACGCAAGGCAGCCAGAGCATCACGATCTCTTCTGGACAGCGCCTGCTGGGGCGCTGGAGCGCTGGTAGCGGAGTTTCAGAGCTTATCCAGATCGGCGCCAACCTGACGTTATCTGCCGGGGTGTTGAGCGCCACGGCGGCAACGGTAGACAGCATTGATGATTTAGGCGATGTCACGATCGTCAGTCCAGCAGATGGTGAGGTGCTGCTTTTTAATTCAGCGTCTGGGCAATGGGAAAACGGATCAGTGCCTGGTGGTAGCGGAACCGTCACGCTAGTCAGTGGTGGGGCTGGTCTTTCGGGAACAATAACGACCTCAGGATCACTGGATGTGGGTGCAGGCACTGGCATCTCGGTTGGTGCGGACACTGTGGCGCTAGACACTACTTTCACGGATGCGAGGTATTACACGCAGGCAGCTGCTGAGGCTGCATTTGCCACCGCAGCACAGGGTGCATTAGCTGATTCAGCTACACAACCTGGTGAAAATGTTTCAACGTTGAACAACGATGCGGGATACTTGGACCAGACCACTGCTGACGGGCTCTATGCCCCGAAGCTCATCAGTAGCCTGCCGTCGCTGCCATGACGCCATTACTAGACACTGATCTACTTCGCGTTAACCGTGGTGGGGTTGATTACCAGGCAACATGGGCTGAGGTGAAGGCTGGGGTGCCTGGGGGGCCGTCCTATGACCCAGATGCCCAGGACTACATCACCAGGGTAGAGACTGCGGATGGGCAGGCGTTAGAGACTGCCGTGAAGGATGCGATCAATACTTTCGTAGTTGGTTGCAAGGCAGATGGTAATTGGGATGCAATCAAGGAATCTTGCATCCTGATGGGGGCACGGACACTTGCAGGTGCGTTGGTGCCGTTGGTCGGAACTGCACCGACTAATAACAACTTCGTGGCTGGAGATTACAACCGGGAGACGGGGTTGATTGGGGATGGGAGCACAAAGTACTTGGATAGCAATAGGAATAATAACTCCTTAAGCCAAAACAACAACTCTTTAGGTGTTTTTGTCAACACGGCTGAATCTTCAGTTGGCGTTTATATTGGACTTGGAACAGGGGCGATCACAGGGTCAAACCACATTGGGGCTGATAATAATTCAGACTGGCTTTTCTTAAGATCAATGTCTACCCTTGCGAAGCTACCACAAGGGTCATCATCGACAGGGCTTATAGGGATGACTAGATTTTCTTCAAGTGCGTTTACTTATAGATTTAATGGACTATCACATACTGTCAGTGACGCATCACAAACCCCTGCAACAGGCAACATCTATGTACTTGGAAGGAACGTTTCTAATGCTTTGGACACACCAACCAATGGCAGGTTGCAGTTTTATTTTATAGGCGCAAACCTAGACATCGCCTTACTCGACACTCGTCTTACCACATTGAACAGTGACATCTCCGCCGCTCTTTCCCCCTAACGGCACATGACCACACTGACTGAGTTCTGGCCCACTGTGTCCAGCAAGTCCTATGCGGAGTTGAGCGTATCGGCTGTCATCTTCCCCAATGCTGAGGCTGCCAGCTATTTGATGGGGCAGGATGTCGAGTGCGACACCATCCGATCACGGACAAGCATCCGCGAGATCCAAGGCGGCAAATTCTTGATGTGCGCTGATCTGTTGAGGGAGTTCCACCCTGACACCCACACGGGGGTGTACGATCCTGCCTTCGCCGATGTGATCACCCGTTACGGGGACCAGATCACTATTGAGGATTGGGCGACCAACGCCGCCAACCTGCCACCTTCACAGCCTGAGGATGAGGAGACGCCAGAGTGGGTCCAGCCTCAGCCTGGCCTGGAGAGATGGTTTGACCGTGGTTATCCCTTCGGCAGTCGCGTCCTTCACACCATCGACGGCACCGAGTACACGATGAGGAGCAACATTGACTGGAACACGGTGGAGCCTGTGTTTGATGTCCGCTACTGGCAGTCAGATCCTGTCCAGACAGTGGCGTGGAAAGCAGGGCAGGTCTGGAACATCGGCGATACGGTCAACCATCCTGTCGATGACCCTGCCTATCCGCCGCCTGTAGACACCTGGACTTCAAAGATCGACGCCAACACCGCAGAGCCTGGGCACGACTCAGGCTTCTATAGGCACTGGGAGCCCGCCAGTCCTGACTATGAGCCTGGCCTCGCTGAATACACCCCCGAACGACGATATGCCTACGGGGATAAGTGCTTGGAGAACGGCAAGACTTATCAGTCGATCTACCAAGGCATCAATGCCTGGGCTCCTAGTGCCTACCCCCAGGGATGGGAAGAGATTGTTACGGCGCAAGGTTAACGCAGGCGTAGATGAAGAACCATGCCCTAGTGTTTGCAGCTCTTACGTTGCTGCTGGGGCTTGTTGCTGCGGGGCACTTTGTCTATCTAAAGGGACGTTATGAATGGTGCAGAGCTTATGCCAACAAGGTTCTTGAGGATGGCTCAAAGAGAGATGAGCAGATGTCGCACAACTGTGATCATGTCCATGTGAATGTAGATACTGCGGCGGAGGTTTATACGACTGCTGTGTTGTCGTTATTTAGTGCAGCGGGTGTTATGGCAGGATACGCCGTTGGGGTTGGGCGTTCAGGTAAGGGGCAGTAAAGCAATGCTACGATATTAAAGTTGTTTTTTCATGTGTTATGGCTAAGTATCGGAAGAAGCCTGTCGTTATTGAAGCTGTACAGTTTCTGGCATCGACTAGCGATGTACAAGGAATGCCTGCCGGAGTGGAAATGCACGAATGGAAGGAGTCGAAACATGGTCCTGGTATTTATCCAACTATTCATACGCTGGAAGGTCCGCACTTGGTCGATGACGGTGATTATGTAATCACGGGCGTTAAAGGCGAGAGGTATCCCTGTAAGCCGGATATTTTTGAAGCAACTTATGAGTTAGTCAATCCCGCTTAGACGGTGGTGGGGTTGGGCGTTCAGGCAAGGGGCAGTAAGGCGTGGATCGAGGGGAGCTGGGGCTATGCAGGTTGGCGATGGCCTGATCAATCCTCCCCAGGAGGCGCTTTCGGGTTTCGCGTAGACTCGTCATGGCTCCACGCTACGCCCGACGCTGATGGCTGACGCATCACTTGCTCAACGCTTCACTTGGCGTCATACCTTGCCTAGTTATTCGGTCGTGGAGGGTGCAGTATTTAATGCCTAGTTCTTTCGCCCACGCCTTTAGAGATTGAGTTTTGCCATCATATTCTATCGACCGAAAGTCCCTTAGCCTCGGCGTATTAAACGCTGTTTCCGGGTCAATACCCTTAACGTATATCCTGTTGCTGTACCGTTCATACGGGAGGTTTAACTCTTCACACCATTGCATAAGTGTTTGAGTTTTGCCTCTCATCGTTATGAGTCTGTTATTCCTTCTGTTGTTTGCTTGCTGTTTAGGGGTCGCCCACACGCAGTTACAAGGGGCGTAGTTGCCATCGTTGTCTATGCGATCTATTGAGTGCTGATCGCTTGGGCATTTGCCCATATCTCGACAAAACTGCTCAAAACTATTTTCCCATTCAGGGCATACCTGTATGCCTCGCCCTCCATAGTCCCTGTAAGGTAACTCGGTTTTATTTCGGCATCGCTTTTTCATCGCCCTCCATATCCTGTACTCCCTAGGCCGTTGCTGCCTTAGAGTGCCTTCCATCGGCTCAAGCTCCAGTTGAGTTGGTCGCGCCTCAGGAGCGGGAACTCGCTGGGGCACCCTTATCATAGTCCGTAGTGGAAGGTAGCCCGGTGGCTGATGCGGTCGGCACTGACTTAGTCAAGGTTGAGCGGGGGACTCAGCTCTACAGCCTGAAGGTGGAAGAGCTGGCATCTCTATTGGATGACGACCTGATCGAGGTTGAGCGTGGTGGGGTGGTTTACAAGGAGACCGGGTTGAACGTCAAGGCTGACCTGCCGTAGGGTCATCATCAGGGGGTTGAACGTGCAAACAAACAATAAGCCCCAGCACTGCAGTGCTAGAGCTTGTTGCCGACCGCCAATCTGCAGTCCACAGATGGATTATAGTGCAGCTGTCACCGCTCTGCTCCTGTAGGGAGCATCGGACATAAGTCCTGGGTTCTCCCAGGCCGCGTCGAATCAAAGTGTTGCAACTCATCGACGTGCCAGCTTGTTGCTACACTTGACCTACCCACTCTGTCTCTCTGCAGGCAGGGGGCAGGGCCGTAAGGCTTCGGTTTTACGGCTTTTGCACTCATTCATGCCTTTGGCCGCTTGCTCTACTGCTTGTGGTTCAGCTGAATGGAAGCACCCGCCATAGCCCCTTGGGAGACTGAGGGGCTTTGTGCTGCACAAAAGCCCAGCGATAAACGCCAGGCTCTTGCAGTATTACTGGGGTTTATAGCTGCCGCTCAACCCTTTGACGTGGGGTCTGTGTCGTCTTTCTTCTTACGGTTTGCATAGTATCCAGCAACTGATGACGTAGGCACGAGGAGCGCTAAGACAATTTCGATTGCCTTGTTTCTTGCGTTCCTAAAGTCATCATCAAGGTCTGTGCATAACGCCAGTTGATCTCTGGCGGGACCCGATTCAAACGCTTTACTGGTTACTACACCATCGCGCTCAAGTATGGCGAGAAAATTAAGCCTTACTCCCCACGTGCATAAACTTAGTAAGATATACAGGAAAACTAAGTGACTGACTAATATGCCAATAATTGTTGCAAATAACCAGCCAGGGTGAAGGACTGCTCGCCGGTTGTCGTCATCGGGTGGCATTGTCAGAATGAGTCAACCGCTCACCCATCATGACGGACATCGAGGAAGCTCGGATCTGCCTTGCAATCAGGCGTTGTCAGGATCTGGAGGAACTGAGAGTGGTTACGCTGGCGTTGGTCGGCTCCTTATCCCGTACTCGTGAGATGCTGCTACAAGAAATGAAGAAAGGATTACCAGTAAGACCTAGCTAATTCCTAGGCTCAGAGGTAGGGGTATCTGCAGGATTAACAGGAGGCTGGCCAGGCTGAATGTCAGGATTGAATACGTGAACATCGCTTGACTCTTTATGTTTATTGCGACTCGGGGCGATCCAAGAGAATAGGACGGGTAAGAAAAATAGCAGTCCATTGCGCACCTCCTCAGCCTTATTGTCACAACGCTCAACCGGCCCTTTACATCTAGCATAATCCCAGATAGCAAACGTCGTGGACAACATAACAAAGAATAGAATGGTGCAAAATACGAACCGAAACAAGTTGACGTTATACATGGGGTAATTTTGGGGTATAAAATTTCAGAATCATAGCGCCTAGCTGGTTCGGTCCGACCACGTGATTTTCTGACGGCGAGGACTTCCAGCCCAGCAGACCGCAGCAAATGTGACGATATATTTTCAGCTACGGACGATTGAACGGCCTGTCAATTGCCAGCCAAAATGAGGCAGCACCGCTTAACCCTAAAAAATGAGTTGTAATAGGGTTCCCAACTTTAAACCACCACATAAGTAAGCAGGCGCTGCCCATGGCGCAAAGAATAAACCTAACTATAGAACCTTTTAATGCCCTAGACCCTTTGCAGACGCTTAGGCTTAGTAGATTGCGCTTGCAAAAGGCCGATGACATACCCTTTATTGATTTATACATACATACTACGGTTCGCCGTCGATTTGCTCGGTGACCTGAATCAAGAAAACCTGTGATTTCGATCACAACGGCTTCAAAGACGCTAATGGTCATTGAGGTCGAAAGGGTTGTCGAATGCTAGCCATATGCAGAAGCCCCCGACCAACCCAAAGACCACAATTGCAATGGGGCTGCCAATTTGGAATAGCCATAGGACGAGACATAGTGCGCCTATGGCGTAAAGGACGAAGCTATTCATTACACACCACGCGGAAGCCGTAGTTGTTGAGAGAGCTGCCGGGCTCGCTGTGGATTCGAGAGACCGAACGGCAGTCACTGGGTAGGCTGTACCAGGATCCCCCATGCAATGGGTATCTTTTAGTTAAGCGAATGCTCATGGAATAATCCTTGCCAGGAATGTCAACCCTGTTTAAGGAGGGCGTGGTGGTCAGGGGTTCAATGAAGCTCGTGGTGGTTAAAGGTGAAAAGTTGGGCGTGGAGACTACGCGGAAGCCGAATTTGGAGTCGCGGTCGTCCGGGTTAATGTTACCCCGAAAGGCCGATCGGGAGAGATTCGGAATGTGATACCAGGAGCCCCCACACAATGGACATAGGTCAGTCATAATTAGGTTGCGGGAGTTCAGGTATACAGACCACGCGGAAGCCGTCGGTGTCGTTGGCCTTGCCGGGCACGTAGTAGTTGCGAGCGGCCGAACGGCAGTGATTGGGGAGGCTGAACCAGGCCCCCCCGCTTATCATTTTGAGTTTCACGATTTTGCCTCCCAACACACCACGCGGAAGCCGCTGTTGTTGTTGGTGACGCCGGGCAAGTCGTGGAGGCGAGAGGCCGAACGGCAGCCCAGGGGGAGGTTGTACCAGGACCCCCCGCTTATTACCTTGTCTGTTGCAATTAGGCGTTCAGGTTCATTACACACCACGCGGAAGCCGTAGTGGCTGAAGGTGTTGCCGGGCTCGTAGTGGCTGCGAGAGGCCGAGCGGCAGTGCCTGGGGACGTCGAACCAGGACCCCCCGCTTATCAGTTTGCGTGTCATGATTTTGCCTCCCAACACACCACGCGGAAGCCGACGAGGTCGTCGAAGGCGAAGCCGGGTCCGTAGAGGGAACGAGCGGCCGAACGGCAGCCCCAGGGGCCGCTGAGCCAAGACCCTCCGCTTATCACTTTGTCTTTTGCGATTGAGCGCTCAGGTTCGTTGCACACCACGCGTAAGCCGAGGTCGTCATCGATGAAGCCGGGCACGGGGTGGATGCGAGCGGCTGAACGGCAGGGCCTGGCGAGGCAGAACCAGGACCCCCCGCTCATCGTTTTGCGTGTTGCGATTGAGCGTTCAGGTTCATTACACACCACGCGTAAGCCGCTGCCGTAGGAGGTGATGCCGGGCTCGCCGTGGCTGCGAAAGGCCGAGCGGCAGCTCCCGGGGTAGCTGTTCCAGGACCCCCCGCTTATCAGTTTGCGTGTCACGATTTTGCCTCCCAGTCATTCAGGCACCATTCCCATACATTGCCGTGCATATCACGGAAACCCCAGGGATTAGGGCGGTACTTAAATACTGGTGTAGTGCCATTGCTGTCAAAGTTTGCGTCATCTTTTGTCAGCGTGTCACCCGTGTAATACTCAGTTGTCGTACCAGCACGGCAGGCATATTCCCATTGGTCGGCTGTGGGCAACGTGTAGTTGTTGCCCGTCCGTTGGCTCAGGCGATTACAGAACTCTTTGGCGTCGTACCAGTTGACAGAATCAACAGGCAGGTCATCTCCTGTGAACCGTGATGGGTTGGGGTCCAGCTCCCGGTCCCACTTTTCGCCAGGGCGTTCTTCCCATTGTGCAACTTCACGCCACTGAGCTTGGGTGATTACAGTCTCAGCCATGTGAAAGGCTGGAATCTCTACGTCATCGCAGCCAGGGCTTTTCAGGGTGCCCGCAGGGACGGGGAGCATTCTTAGCTCTGCAGGGTTGGGATTGTTGAGGGGTTCGGTGTAGCTCATGTGGATGTTGGGAAAATTGTGGCGCGAGAATGACGCTTGCATGTCATGTCGCTGAATTTGAGTTCGGTAAATA
>Ga0070749_10003693_pt1 | contig 10204 bp, 19 predicted proteins | sample VirMetDEL_Nov_18_FD_75180 | JGI IMG/M metagenome (GOLD analysis project Ga0070749, IMG submission 75180) | Aqueous microbial communities from the Delaware River and Bay under freshwater to marine salinity gradient to study organic matter... | ecosystem: Environmental > Aquatic > Marine >...
ACTTGTAACTGATTTAAAAGGATATTCTTTATGGGATAAAATGAAAGCCATTTATCCTATTGTGGGAGGAACTTCAACTACTCATAAATGGAACTTAAAAAATCCTTTAGATACTGATGCTGCTTATAGATTAGCATTTAGTACAGGGTGGACTCATTCAAGCACAGGTGCAACACCAAATGGTACAAACGCTTTTGCTAATACTTTTTTAAGTACATCAGCAATAGGTTTAAATTCAGGTCATATATCATATTACAGCATAACAAATAATACTACTGTAAGTTGCGAAGTAGGAGGTGGAAATCCAAGCCCTGATTCTTATACACTATTAGAATTAAGAAATGCATCAGCATTAGGAGCATTTAGATATAATAATGGTGTTGCTCAAAATCAAGTTGCAATAGCTGATACAAGAGGTTTTTTTATTGGTACACGAACTGCATCAAATGTTATAAAACTTTTTAGAAATAATACCAATATAATTAATGGTTCAGCAGCAAGTAATGCTACTTCTGTTTTTTCTCAATATATTGCTGCTTATAATGGTTCAAACACTGCGTATGCATATTCAAATAGACAATGTGCTTTCGCTTCAATAGGTGATGGTTTAACTGACACTGAAGCATCAGATTTTTATACTGCTGTAAACACATTTCAAACAACTTTAAGTAGAAACGTATGATACAAGGTAGAGTAGTAATACAGGAAGTTGCTCAACAATTAGAGGGAACTTTTATAGATAGTGATACATTTTTTCATTTTGTTCAAGACATAAATGGAGAATGGTTTTTAATACTATCAGAACAAGATGAAATTGATGTTGCAAAAACTGAATGGGCTTATCTTTTAGATTTGCCATTGGAAGAATATGTTGCACCTCCACCAACTCCAATACCATGAATTATCTAATTGAAATTATAATCGGATTAGGCATGACTATAATAGGTTATTTTCTTAAACGGACAATGGATCAGCTTGATAAAACAACTGCTAACTGTTATAAGAATGAAAATAACATTAAAATATTGACTAATACATTTGAATTGAAACATGATAGTCTTGGTAAGCAAATGGAAAAACTTACGCAATCACTTGATAAACTAAGCGACAAAATTGAAACTTTAAATGATGCAGTTCAAGAATTAAAATACAAATGAGCGGAATAAAATCTGAAAAAGGTTTATTAATTGTTGAATATTTAAAAAAATATTCTGATTTGCCAACTAGGACTTTAGCAAATAAGATATATAATGAGAATAAAGAGTTATATAAAAATTTAGAATCTACAAGAGAATTTATTAAATATTATAGAGGTCAAAGCGGAGAAAATCATAGAAAAAAATTAAAAGATAAATCATTTGTAAATGTTAAAATAAAACCAATTGTAATGCCTGAGAGCTATACTAAACACGTTGATGTTTGGAAGCTACCAAAAGCAAATAAAAAGGTTTTATTATTGAGTGATATTCACATACCTTATCATGATGTTGAAGCCATTAAAACTGCTTTAAAGCATGGAAAAGAGCAAGGAATTGATACTATATATTTAAACGGTGATATATTGGATTTCTTTATGCTATCATTCCATGAAAAGAATCCTAAGAATAGACCTAGCTTAAAAAATGAAATAGATATGGGGCGTGAGTTCTTTGCTTATTTAAGGCAAGAATTTCCAAATGCCACAATATATTTTAAACCCGGTAATCACGAATATAGGCTTGAAAGATACCTTTATTTAAAAGCACCTGAGTTATTAGACTGTGAAGAGTTCAAGCTTGAAATATTACTTGAACTTGCTGAGTTTCGTATCATATTCATACCAAAGCGTACCAAAACGTATTTCGGACATTTATTGGTTGAACATGGTGACCGAATGAAAGGTAATGGTGGAGTTAACCCTGCAAGGTCACTTTTTGCTAGATATAAAAGGCATATTATAACTGGTCACTTTCATAGAAAATCAGAACATGTTGAGAAAATTTATGATGGTTCACTTGTCAATGCATTTTCTACCGGATGTCTTTGCGAGTTAGAGCCGGAATTTTTTGAGGTCAATAATCATGTACATGGATTTGCCATAGTTGAAATGAATGGAGATAATTTTAAAGTTAGTAATCATTTAATTGAAGATGGAAAACTCTTTTAATCCATTTTATACTTTAAAAATATTTGACCGTCATGAAATACATGAACTTGTTAAAGGTACGGATAAAGTGACTAAGTTACATTCAAATGGTTGGTACAAGTTCAATGCTTGCTTTGATATTAATTATAATTTGATAATTGGATTTACTGAATACGTTTTATTTGATGATGGGGATGATACTGGAACTAAATGCATCAGAGTTACATTTCATGACCATACTTCAATTTATGCAGCTTATTCATGGGATGCTTTTAATAAATGGCTGAATGATGTATATTTACAAGTATATTTAAATTGGAGTAATAATTTAAACTTAAATAAAAATGAAGAAAATAAACCCTGACTTTGCTGCAACAATACTAGGTTTGCTTGTGGCTATTGCAAACGCATGGATAAACATTGACTGGGACAACTTTGAATGGAACGCAAATAACTGTATTAAAATAGGAATTAGTGCTGTTATTGCAATGGGTGGTTATGTATCAACTCTTAAAACAAATCAATAATGAATTTATTTAAACCGGAAAGCTTTGAGGATGTATCAATTGACATGGAAGCTGAATCAAGTATTGAAGAACATAAAGGCGAAAAAGCTAAAAACTTCTTTTGTAACTATTGGGATAACGGAAAAGTAGCCTTACAACTGGCACATGACATGGTCAAGAATCCAATCGTAAAGCTAATAATCCGTTGCTGTATTTATCTTGGTGATGGTATTTATGAGAGGGTTTGTTCTACAAACTCATAATCATATCTACAACTTCATCCTGCGGAAACATATCACACTTGCCTGCAAAGACATTCACATGCGTGTACATTCCCGGATTCATTGAGCAGTATTTAGCATCGGTCATTTCAAATGCAGGGAATACTCCTTTAGCTTGTATCAATTCTTTTATTCCTTTTCGTGGATCAATGTTGTCACGATTAGCAATAAACAAAATCAATTGCTTTAACTTTTCTATTTGCTTGTCAGAGTAACGGTGGTAATATTCAGCACCTTTAAACTTTTGCTTTAGCTTAACAATCTGAGCTTCATGAACTACTCCACCTGCCCATGTTTTGCCATTAGTCAAGTTTCCAAAGTTACATACTTCAATACCTACCGATTCCATGTGCATTTTAGTTCTTCCTATTCCTAAATGCCATCCGTATCCACCAGTTGGAAAGGCTTGAACTATTTCGCCATCAAATTTATTATTTGTGTTGTAAATAGATTGTCCTCCAATAACAAATTCAGTTGCGACCATTCCTCTATCATCTCTTGCCCATCCATTAATGGTGTTGTAAGGATTCTCCCATCCTGCTGTATGGTGCAAGAATATCCATGATTTTTTTACATTAGCATCCACATACTGACCTTTAGGCAAATAACTTGTTTTAATGTCTATTGGCTTATCAGTTGCACTTTGGTTAACTATATCCGGTCTTTCTGCATTATCAGTTGATGCTAATCCCATAGATGCCCATGTGCGCTTACCAACTATTCCATCAGGTACTAATGCATGATTACTTTGATATTCCATAACAGCAGCTTCAGTTACTGCTCCAAATATCCCATCAGGAGTTAATTTTAAAAAGGTCTGCAATGTTTTAACTGCCTCACCTCGTGATCCTCTTTGTAAATTCATTTTTTAGTTAATTGGTGAATAAATAAACACATGCAATATCCAGTTAAAAAACCGATTGCAAATATTAATAAAATACATTTACCTATCATATTTAAGTTTTATTAAAATTATTCTTTGATATAAATCCCAATCAAAATTATCCCAAAATTGATTGTATGACATTGCTATGTGTGCTTTCATGTTATTATTAATATTAGTAAAATTAATAAAATAACTGACCATGCCAAGTGTATTGCTGTATATTCAAATTTTTTCATTGTACTAATTTATAAATATCAATATTTTCTTCTTCTAACATTTCAGCAATTTCTTGAAATACTAAATCAAGAGTTTGGAATTTATCGTATTTTTTATAATGCTCTAGCCTGTTTTCCAATTCAGACTTTTTATTGGTCATTAGATTCCAAAGTAAAAATGCCATGTCTTTTGATTTATTGTGAACCTCATATGAATTTCTATCATCGGGATCTTCTAGGTTAAATTCTATTATTGCTTTCATAGGTTAAATTTATCTATAATGGTTCGTAAATAATCTTCAGCAGAATTAATCATAAATGGTAACTTAATTTGAAATTCCATGTCAGGCATAACTTTGTAAACTGCTAATCTAAGTCTTTGCTCAATCATTAGCGGACAATAGCTTACAAATATTCCTTCCATATCCATCACATTCATTTCTTTATCTTTAGCAACACAAGCCATGTTCATTTGAAGTTGATACCAATAATCCTTATTCATTGACTCAATATCACCATCACAAAGTAAATATTCAATATGCGTTCTAGGATTCGGACATTTAATCTCAAACACTTTGTTTTTATCAACTGCATCCGGACTTCCACCACTAAAATCTGAGTAACTAAAAAACTTAGGGTTTTCAGTTCCGTAATACTCAATGTTTGGATAAGTGTCTTTAAGCATTTCTATTGCGTACGGTTCTTGGTCTAATCCCCATTGCATTTCAGGTGTTGTGTAAGTGTTTCGGATAGTTCCGGTAAGTAATTCAGCGGCCTTATCAAAGATGTAACTTTTTGCAGTTTCTGATAGTTCGCCCGATTCCTTTGCCATCTTAGTCTTTGGTGCTGTGAATAGTTTTCCGATTTGAGAACTAGTGAAACTACCAGCTCTCTTTTGCATCCACTTGCCTTCGGGATATATATATGGTTCAATCATTTGTTTTGTTTTTAAGTTTATCAATTCGTGCTGTCGCATTTTGCGTTACCTCTTCAATCTTAATAGATACATCCTGCCCGGCATCAACGTAATCTACTTCCATTGTATCAACATCTTTAATAACAGCTTGGTCAGCTATAACTGCTTTCTGCATTTCAATACTCATAGGTGCGTATTTGCTTAAAAGTAACTTAAGGCAGGTCTTCTGAGCCATGGCATTAAAGTCATTTTTCCAAACTCCATTACCGAATGTTTTAGAATACTTTTTTCCATGCGCTGTTATTTCATCAACGGTCATGTAAAGTGATTTTTCAAAGCCATTTATCAAACTAAAGTAAGAACAATATCCAATTACCTTATCTGATGCTTTTACATTGAAATCAAATTTATATCCAGTTAAAGGATTATTTTCAATTAGCTGACCTTCATATACAGGTGAAACTGATATTGTTTTAAATTGTCCGCTTCTTAAACAAAGTTGAATTAATCCACGATATGAAACTTGAAACTGCGCCTGTTGACCGTAAGGTATGATGTACGCAAATCCTAAATTCGGATTGATTGGTAGGTCAAGTGCTGCCGCCATCATAGCAGCCGAGTAAATGCTCTCAGGTGATGCATTCTTTAGATAGCTGTTGTTATTGACTATCGAAAGTAACGAAGTCATAAACTGATTTGTTCTCGTTCCAAGTAATTCATTAAACTTGGATTTTACATCTTCACGCTGGAAGAATTGTTTGGTTGTTAGTTGTGTTGTTGACATTTTGTGTTGTTTTAATCGTTTTTGTGATTTTGTTGATATTCTGTTTCGCACTCATTACAAAAGAACTCGTTGATGTTTGTGTCTATAACTCCATGTGCTGGATGTACATAGTGCTTACAAGTTTGGCACTGGATGTATGTAGTTTCGGTTGGATATTCTAAATGTTCTTCAATATCATCACCACTTGGATCATATTGCCCGAAATAGTTAAATAGCATGCTGTTTGAATAAAAATCCATATTAATTGTATTTAATTGAGTTTTTCATAATTCTTACTGCTATTTTAAAATCTCTTGTGCGATTGAGTTTTAATCCCCAATTGGCAGCAATTAAATTAAGTATATTTATGTTTTCACTTAATTTTGTTTTGCCCTCTTCAAAATAAACTAACTCAGGTTTTTTCATAATGTTGTTTTAAAATGTAAATTATTTGTTTTCCTTGACTTCGGATGTTTGTTTTAGCATCATTCTTAAGCTTCTCGAATAATGTTGAGGGAATGTCCGAAACTCGAACTTCGTTCCGTTTGGTTTGTTTTTTCATTGATTAGTTGTTTTAGTTGATAGATTTCTTCTTCGTACATTTCCGCACGTTCTTTGTCAAATGGTTCAATTAAAGATTTGCGAATCATTAACTCATTTATTGCTGAGTTAAACATTGTGATACTTTTTGTGTTATACATAATGTGTTATTTTGATACGCAATATTACGAAAGTTTACACAAATAATTACAATACTAAAATGTTAAATTGTTTAAGTGTTTGATAATCAAAGAAATTATTTTAAAAATTACATACGCAATTATAATCTTCATATCCGAAATCAATCTCCGGAGTAAAGTTAGAACTTGCCATCTTAACTAAATCATTGATTGACTTCCTACCTCTGAATGAAGTGTTACCATATTTTTTCTCATGCTCATCCCACCATTCAACAAATCGAGTTCCGTAACGAATAACATCAATTAAATTTGCATCTGATTTTTTCCAACAAAGTTCACAGTTGCCAAACTTACCATGAATACCAAGTTTAAAGGGTTGTGCTTCCCACCACTTATTTAATTCAATTTGACCAATAGGCATTTCAAAATCAGTAAGCAATGGAAATATTCTTTTTTTATCTTCTTTAATTTCTGCCCATGATATTCGTTTAGGCATATCTTCTTTACGAAAGCCTATTGAAATTAAATAATTATTTACTCCAAATATAGAATCACAAAGTTTTTTACAAGGAGTTGTTTTTAAATTCTCAGAACAATAAGGCGCATCTTGATTAGGTAAACCATTAAATATACCTTTATTTTTATGCTCAATCATTTCATTAAATGGTTGTGCATTCATGTTTAACTCATCCCATTTAACTGTTTTATAACTTACTCCAACACCCATTACATCAGAATAAACTCCCTCAATCTTAATCAATGGTAACTCCCAATGTTTTTCAATGTCTTTTAAAAATTGAATAGTTTCATAACGCTCCATTCCTGTATTTGCAAAAACAAAGACCTTATTGTAATCTTTATATTTATCAGATGTTTGGATATGTCTTGCCATCATAGCAGAACTTCTTCCGCCTGATACTGTAACCATTAGATTTTTCATAATTACGCTATCTGTCTAATGTAGTATTCTTTTATTATGGCCTCACGAATGTCAGCATCATAGGCATATACCTTTGCCCATACTGATAATGTTTCGTTGCTACTTGCAGGAATCTCTCTTAAGATTTGCTCCTTTATGTATTGGTCTAGATGTGGCATTTATTTAAAATTTAAGTTATACCATTCATAAAACGAATCAAAGTCTTTGGCTATGTAATATATTCCACCGGCTTTTTCAACTTCTTTTTGATATGCCTTTTGCCAAATAGATTGAGAATCAGTTCCAATTTTACGAGCAATATTGTTCACCCTTTCAGCTTGACATCCTTGAATCTGTAAAAATTTTATAATGTTTGCTGTAAGTTTATTTGCTGTCATTGATTTGATTTTCTAATTGTCTTTTTTTCTTTATTTCTTTAAATTTATGATAAGCATCAGATAAAGGTTGTGTTTGACCTAATCCTTTACACCAATAATCATTTCTTAAAATAACTTTACACATTCTTCTCCATGATGGAACCCAACATTTAGATTCTAAATCTTCAGGTGCTTCGTCAGGTATTTGTAAATAACCTCTATCTTGCCACCCTTTAATAAATTTTTTAAATCTTTCTCTATAATGTAAACTTGTTTTTTTAGGCATAGTAGATAATAATAAATTACAAAATGATTGCCATGTGTGACCATTAGGCTTAGATATTTTATGATAGCCAGTTATATTCCCATTTTCTTGAATATACAATGCACCACTATTTACACCATTTACCCTTGAAACTAATTTATACCAAGTTTCAGGTTCTAATATGTGATATAACCATAATCCTCTTCTTTGGTCATCACCATATGGCTGACATAATCTTTGTTGTGATATTTTTACTCCTGCCATTGTCATTTTATCATATATTTTATTATGTGGTAATTCTTTATATTTAGAATGAAATATCCAAATATCTTCAGTTTTCCAATCATAAATTGGATAAATATTAAATAAATTACTTGAAACTTTTGTTGACCATTTCCAATTATTAAACATTAACCCATCTTTTCTTGAAATAATTGCTCTATATCTATGTAAAGATTCATCCGCTCTAATTCCAATAAATGCAGCAGTTTTTTTTCCTTGAGAATACCATTCGCCAAATATTACCATAAATTCTTCAAATTCCATTTTTGGTACATAAAAATCGTATTGAGATAAATCACTTGATTGTTTTGGTTTTTGTCTTACCCAAACATCCTTTTTTTCTTCATCCCAACATATCCATCTTGGTTGATAATTACTAACTGCATTTCTTAAAAGTAATTCTCCACATATCCAATGTAAATCAATATAATCTTCATACATTTTAATCATATCTTCAATATGTTTAATAGTATCATTATATTGAGCTTCTAAATCAATTATTAAAAAACCTACTTTTCTATTTCTTTTTTTAGCTTCAGATAAAACTAAATGAGACATTACACTACTGTCTTTACCTCCTGAAAATGAAATGTATATTTTTTCAAAATTGTCAAATACTTGAGAAATTCTTTCTTTACTTGCTTCAAGTACAGTTTTATTGTTATAAATTTTTGTTGCCATATTAATAAATGTTTATTTGTCTACCAATTGATAATGCTTCTTCCATTGTTACTTCTAAACGATTATATTTTTTCATCCATATATTTAAATAATCAAGTGCTATTTTATTTGCTTTTTCTTGTTGTTCATTTGTAAGTAAATTAAATCCTGAACAAAATTTAGATGGAACACCAGTTGAATAACACATAGCCGCTTGACCTAACCAAGCAATTCGATTCATTGCCTTATTAGTTAAATAATGTTCGCATGAATTTATCCATTCATTTAAAACTCCATCTAAACCTTTTTTAAATTTATTATCATCAGATAAAAATTCAGCATATAATTTTTCACATTGTTCTGCTTTCATTCCTTCTTTTTTAGATGCATAAAATCCTGATTTGTGACATTCCCATTTTTCCCATGTATGAAATATTCTGTCAGGGTCATTTGTGTTTACAGTTCTATAATGTTCAAATTCTTCATCAGTTAATTCATCTGTAAGATTTTCATAATTACTAATTGAATCTGATGCTTCCCAAGATTTACTGAAATCATCATCTTTAAAAATATCCTGTAATCCTGTTATTTGGCATAATCTTAAAATTTCTTCCTCATCCATCCCTAATTCTCTTGCAATTCTTTCATTTTTCCAATTTCTATTTTTTAATTCTAAAATAATTTCACTCATAGCATCAATTTGATGTTTACCCCTTGCTCTATTATGCCTAATTGTAGATGCAATTCTATCATTTTTATCTTGTTGTTCTTTTCTTATTATTACGGTAGGAGTATAACCATAAACTCTTTGCCTAACTATTTTAGATTCTTTACTTACTCTTGTTCTATGAAATCCATCAACAACCTCTACTTTATCTTCTTTTGGAAATGTAACTACTGGTTGAGTATATCCATCATTCATTATAGAAATTTCAAGTAATTCCATTTCAGGAGGTGCAACTTTATTTGGATTATAATCATTTGCAACTACATTTTCACATTTAACCCATTTTACAAAATCAACAGGTTCATTTTTAAAAGGTGAATATTCATGAATAAATTCTCTAATTGAATTAATAAATTCAATTTTTTCGTTAAAATCACAATTATCTATTATTTGTGAAATTAATTCTTTTACTTGTTGTTGTTTTTCCATTTGTGTTTTTTTTTATTTGTTGTTTTAAAAAGGTAAATCGTTATCGTTTTCAAAAGGATTGCCACTAACTATTAATTCACTTTGCTGATATTGAATCCATGAGTCAGCATTGTAACCATATCCTGCATTCTCATAATATCTTCCACTTGCATTATGATAAAGAAAATCGGAAT
>Ga0070749_10003695_pt1 | contig 10203 bp, 4 predicted proteins | sample VirMetDEL_Nov_18_FD_75180 | JGI IMG/M metagenome (GOLD analysis project Ga0070749, IMG submission 75180) | Aqueous microbial communities from the Delaware River and Bay under freshwater to marine salinity gradient to study organic matter... | ecosystem: Environmental > Aquatic > Marine > Coastal...
ACTCCATACTGTAGAGGTAATCGAAGCATTACTTATTACTAGATCTTCTGGATCAAATCTTTTAAATCCCATGTTTATATGTTTTTATTATGTAGTCGTTTTGTTAACAATTACTGGTACTTGAATTCTTGCTCCACTATCTCTACCAATTACATTTAATGTAGCATAAAGAGCAGTTTGAGAACCAAACAATGTATTAACACCAGTTGCTCTTAAAGATAATGTAGTTCCAATTACTGTTTTAGATACATTAGTACCATTAGTTACGGTTGAATTAGCAGTGTTTAAAGCTTGAGCAGCTGCAGTATCAATACCAGTTGCAGTAAATGAACTCATCAATCTAACATCTGAAATAGTAAATACATAACCTGAAGGTTCTGATGTTCTATTATTATCTAAATAGTTTAGAGTTTGGGGAGTAATTTGTGTAGCAGCTGTTTGTTTAAGTACTACACTTTCTAAACCAAGTGAAATGATAGGCATTTTAGCTGTGCCACGAGGGAGTGTAGCTAATTTATATTTCATGATTTGGGTTTCATCAGGAAATGCTTCTAATAGAGGCATGTTCTCGATTGCTTCTCCGTAATATGCAGATCCTGAAGGATGAGTAATGTTATACAAAGTATAATCGATTTCATCATCTGCTAAAGCAAATTGGGTAATTTTGAAAGTGCCGTCTCCTTTAGCTAAAAGCTCTCTCCCCTTTTTAGTAAGGATGGCATCGATAGTTACTACTTGATTATTTAAATATCCCATTGTTAGATTATTTTATTTATAAATATACGTTTTTTTAATTTCTATCCAAATTTAAACATTAAATTGATGAGGTAGCTTCAACATCTACACTATCTAAGAACAAGTTTTTAGATTGAAGTTGACCAATCATCGTTTGAACATTTCTCTTTTGTGTCGGAGTTAAATCATTTGGTATTAAATATCCTTGACCTGATATTGATTTAAATCCTTTTGAACCTGAAGGGGGTGATTGGAATACAATTACTCTATCATCAGCTTCTACTCTTCTTCTAATAGTAAAATTAAATATCTCTCCATTAGGTATTCCAAAAGATGAAGGATCAGGAGTTACTTCAATAATATTCCAAATTGAACTATGAAGAATACCTGTTGTTGTTGAATCAAGAACTCCTCCAGTACGGATTACAGTTTCATAATCACTACCATTAGCAACTCCACTACCTGAGACTTTAACTCGGGTTACGGTAAAATCTTGTGAATCATATGAAGGTAATGAACCTGTACTTTGGTTCCAAGTAACTCTAATTTCATCTCCTCTTTTAATAATAAATGGTATATTAAACGATTCGTAGTTTTCCATTTCTGAATCTGATAATGGAGAGAAGGTATAATAATTACTAGGATTAAGAGGATTTAGTGGTTTAAGAGTTGACCCAGATCGAGGCATTCCTAATGCACCTAAAGAATCAGAACTTGTATTATAGGTCATTTGACGAGATGTAGAAATAGCTATGTTTAAAGTATGAAGCATACCTAATCCCGGACCTTTTTGTTGTACAATTTTGTTAGAAGAAGGTTCATAAGAAGAACTAACCATTATTCCACCACCTTCAAGTTTTAAGTATCCACTACCAGTTGAAAGGAAATGATCAGATCCTTCATTACCTCCTGATAGTTTGGTTAGAGTAACATAAGGTTCAAATTTATAAGAGGTTCCTTGGAAAAAACCACCCCAGCTTGCAGATATAAATGAACAAGTAGGTAAGTAATTAACATCAGAAACTTCATTACCTATCAACAAATTATATTCCAAACCACCTTGAAGAATTGGACTATCTCCTACTTTTAAAGAAGTATAATCTACTTTATTAAACTTACCTTTGTTATAGGTAACAATAGCTCCTCTATTTTTTTCAAATGTAGAAACAACTTCAGCTAATTTATCATTAGAACCATCAAGTTTAAGAGTAGCAGGTTCAAAATTTGTACCTCTAACATCTTCAAATGGTACTTGAATTAAAGCGTCAAGACGGAATGTGTAAGTATTCCATAACTCATAATTTTCTTTAGATGATTTAAAATGAGCAAAGTAAATTGGGTTTTTATCAATTACGGCTGTTTTACCATAAGAAATATCTCCTGCCCAACTCCCAGTTTCTCCATTTATAAATGAAGCACTAACCCCAGTTGTAGAAGTTGTTGGAGTATAAAAATTATAATTAGCACTTTGTAATTTACTTCCAAGATATCTTGGGATAGTAACTTTTCTTGAAGAGTAATTGCTATCAGGAGTTTGAGTTTTTTCTGCTGTTCTTGCTTTAACTAATGATATGTTACTTGGGGTAGCAATACCATTATCATACTCAAGATTCATAATATATGAATTCTGTCTATTATCATTAAAATTATTTAATGTAGCATAATAATCAGAATTTTCAAAATTAATTGCAATTGGGTCTAAATAAGGATCAAAGCTAATAAGATTAGAAGCTACACTTCCTACTTTAGAAGTTTGCCCATTTGCCCAATCATCATAGAATTGACTGAATTGCCATTTATGGGTTGAATTAGCAGAATTATAGGTAAGATTATAGTTAGATAAATTATCTTTACTAAAAATATATGATGTTGAATTAAAAGGAGTTTTAGACTGTGATAATTCTATTGTAAATGAAGGATCATTTATTAATGTAGCGTAATTATAATTTCCATTAACATCAGTATCATTTATTACTAATGAATAAGGAGTCCAAACATTATTATCTGCACTTGAGGTTAACCATAAAGGTGCAGGAATTAAATTCAATATAGATTGAGATACGGGTGCACTTTGACTAGCATATAGTAAAGGTGCGTCTACTGTATCGTTATATTTAAAATGTGTAGTAGTATATCCTTGAGTAGTCCAATTAAGAGATGTGGTTCCTACAACAGGTCTACTTGTATTAGGAGTTGCGGTTGAAGTTGGAGAGGTTGGGATTGTGAATAGCCAAGATCTTCCGTTAGTATTACCCAATGAACTTCTATATTTCAACCCCATTGAAGTAATTTGAAGCCAAGGCATGAGTGTTCCATTTGGAAATGGACTTGAGGCATCACCTGCAGCATCTATAGTACCTGAAGTTGGGTTTGGGATAGGAAAATACATAAATGGAGTCTCTGACCATGAGTTTACATCCGACCACCAAGTGCCAATTGCATCATCACTATCAGGAAAAGAAGAATTGAGTCCATTGAATGTGTTATCATTTATACTAGTCCAAATTCCTCCACCAGTGTAAGTATTACTTGATACTACAATGCCTTCAATATACCAAAATTTATTATCACTGGGGTGTGGGGTAATATGAACAATAGAAGCTGTACCAGGGGACATATCATTCCAAGTCTTAAGTAAACTAATTTCTGCTGTTAACTGAGTTTGTGTTAAATCACCAGCTGCTGAAGCTGAAAGATATATATGAACTGGGTTTCCTAGTTGATCATAAGATAAAATAGTATTCATATTGTTTACATTGGTATTGTAAACTGTTTCTGTTGCAGAATACTCTGTAAATGGGTTATCAAATAAGGATTGAGTAGTAACAGCATATTCGCTACCACTATATTCACCATTGTAAAATTCTTCTTCTCTTTGATCAATATCTACAACTAAACCTAATACTGTGGCTTTATCATTGTTATATACTTGACCTGTTCTAAAACTTAAAGGATGACCTTCAAACCCAAATTGTAATCTTCTTACAGTTACAGTTGCATCTGATGTCATTGTAACATAGTAAGCTGTTTTAGCTTTAATAGTAAATTTATTAAACTCACCTCCTCTAGCATAAGTTGTTGATGATGCAGGGAAATTATTTGTAACTGAAGCTACAGTTCCTTTACCAACTTCTATAATATTGATAGTAATATTAGCGCTTGAAACAGATTGATTGAATATAGAAAATTGAACATCTCCTGTAAAGTCATAATCTGTAATATTAGTAAATACACCATCTGTAGGGTTTGGAAAACCATACCCAGCATCTACTATAGATTGAGATACTTCTAAGAATGTAGTTCTAGTATCTATAAAACTATAATCAGGATTAGTAAAAGCCGTAGTTGGAACCCCAGATGTTAAAGTATAAGTACTTGAAACATTATTATCTTGTAATCTTAATAATCCGGAAGGAAGATTGAATTGGTTTACAGAACCCCCAGCACCACCATCAAATGAACCTATTCCAATACTTGAAGTTAACTCAAGGTTTTCTAAAACAATAGGAGTATTTAAACCACCTGAGGGGGTAACTGCAATTTGGGTTACTTCAGATAGTTGAACTGGTCTTGCTCTGTTTCTTTCAAGCAAATGCTGTTTAATTACAATACCTGTAGAAACACTTGTACGAGCAGGAACATATGATTTAATTGCACTAAAGATTGAATTATCAAAGTACTTAATTAATCTTAAGTAATCATAAACATTTCCTTTTGTATATTTTTCAAAGTAGTATTCTGCTGATTTTCTTAATTGTGGGTAGTAGTTTACTGATTCGGATAAAAATCTAGGATCAGCTAAAGCATCACTTACTACCCCATAACCAAATGATTGAATAATATCATCATTCACTTCATCTTGAGGAGAGAATGCTACTTCTAAACTATTAATATCTTCTGTATAGCTTCTACTGATTTGGTAGTCTTGTTGAATACTTCTAAGTGAAGATAAAGTAGTACCGTAATCTTGAGCATCATCTATTTCAATTTTATTACTAACTCTATTTCGTACCCCAACCGAAGGTTGATCTAAGAAATATACTTCAGTATTAGTTTTACTGAATGTTCTTAAAGTTGAGTTTTCATAGTAAATTACATCATAAGTGCTTGAAGTAACCCCAGTTTCAGGGTTAATAAATGATGATGTAATTAATAAATTAGCTTCACCCGAAACTGCAGGGTGCATAGATACCATTGATTCTGTATAAGATGAACTAAATGATGAAGTAAATATACTTTCTAATTCATTACCTAATGGAGCTCTAAAGTTTACAATATCAAATGAACTTAATGAACCTGTAATGTTAATACCCTCAATTGACTCAGGGTTCATTACAAAATCATTAAATACAGTTTCTGGGATTGGGTTACCATAGTATCTGAATTCTTGTAAAGAACCAGAGAATATTTTACCTGATTCATTTAGTGTGATTCCTCCCACATTTGAACCAGAAACAAAACCACCCAGATAAATACCATCAGCAGAACCTGTACCAAATTTGTTCCATGCTTCATTAACTGAAGTAGAAATATTTGAAACAATACTTGCGGATCCTTCAAATCCTATTTGGTTACCATCCCAACCATTGTAAATGTTGTTTTTAGCATATAAAGTGTAAGTTGTTGCAACATTATTATCACTTGCACTTACGTGTTGGTCTCTTTGGAGCATTACAGTCCACCACCCTTTATTAAAGAATGGTAAGTAAATTTCTCCAGATTCAGCTACACCACCATCTGCTGCTGCACCTGAAATATAGAATTTCATAGTACCCCAGTTTTGATATTCACTTGAGGTTGAACCTGAATATGAACCTGTTGCTACGGGTTCGTAATATAAGCTAATACCAAAATCAAAATCTGTAGAAGTATCATCTCCATCAGATTTTTTAACGGCTAAAGATTGAGTAAAGAAATCTCCGGCATATTGTGAAGATGGGTATCCTGTTGTTTTAAATCTAAATTGAAAGCTGTCGGGTACTATATAATCGCTACTAGAAACATAATTTCGGTTTAGTGGCATCCATGGGAAGACCACAGAGGCACTTGCTATATACTGTGTAGATACGGGAGTAAACGCATAACTATAGCGATCATACCACAAATCATAATCATCAGTATTGTCTTTGTTTTTACCACCAAATTCGTTAATACGAAGAATAGTATTGGGAATACCCCAAATATTGATAAGTTGTCTTAAACCAGCAATCGTACCTTTTTTCTTAACAAGGTAAGACATATTGTGGTAAAGACGTTTAAAAATTTCTTTACTTACTCTATCAATAGCATATGGGTAACCTGGGTCTAAGAGTTGTTCTACATAGTTAAGGAATGAATAATTTATATTCCAATAATTAACTACTGAGCCACCATTTACAGCGATATAGTTTGTAATTAGTTCACTACCTGTAGGGGGAACATAAGAACCATTGTCTTCACCTGTTAATCCTATATAATTATCTTGGTTATTATAGTTATTTCCAAATCCTTGATATCCTAAAGAAGAAATAACATCATCAGCTAATTCTAAAGGAACACCACTATTTAAATCACTTGTAGTATTTAATTTAGCACTTACAGCTTTTGTATACAACCAAATTTCATCAAAATGTTGACCAACCATGTTGGTAAATTCAAGATATTGGTTGTTGTTATTATTATCTCTAATGAATTCTGGGATTGTGTAATATAACCAGTTTTGATTATTGTTATCATATAGAGAAGCAGATAATAAAATACCACCATAATATTGAGAACCCTCAACATCACTACCTAACCAAATAGATGCAGATACATCTGTAACATCTATAGGGGTAAATGGAAAAGAAGAACCTGATTTAGGATAAGAATATGAACCTGTATTATAGTATAAGTAATATTCATATCCATCAAAATTCTTAATAAGATTTTCAATATTAGTATAAGCCGAAGCAATACTAGAGGATACAGAAAATGATTGAGAAGTTGATCCTGTAATAGCTGTTAATGAAATAATATCATCTTCATAGGATTGAATTTGAGTTAACTTTTCAATAAAGTTTTCAATTCTTTTCTTTGCGGAAGAAAAATTAACAAATTCATTAAAAGTATCATATGAATAGTTAGGTGTAATTGTAACACCATTTTGATTTAATTCATATGACAAATTATCCTTTGAAGCAGATGATTCAGTATTTAATAATTCACTTTTTGATTTTAACTCAGTAGAATTATTTACAAAATCATTAATGTTAAGATTTGTATTAGGACCTTGAATAAAGGTAATATCTAAAGGTAAATCTAATATTAAAGGAAAATCTATAGCATATGCTACAGATTCTGCTGTTTTTGTTACAACAGATACTTCATCTTTTAAATCAAACTCAGGAGATAACGCACTATAAAGTTTAACTAGAATAGAATATTGATCTTGAGTAGTATCTAAAAGAATATTAATACCTATTTGGTATTGGTTATCTCCAAAATTTAAGTAAAATTCATCAAAATATTCAGATGAATCTAAAAGTTCTTTAAATTGAGAATATGTTGCTAAAATTTCCTCATTTGAAATAAAATTAGATTTGAGTCTAATTTCAGTTCGATCTGTAGAGATTTCGGAAATATAATATTTTTTAGATGAAGAAGATGATAATTCGTATCTAATAAAATTATAGATAGATTTTATTTTACCAACATCAAACCCTAAATTTTCAGCATCTTTAATAGGTTCTAAATTTAAGATAGAAGCATTACCATCATTTAATTCTTCTTTTGAACTAGGAACTAATTCATAATCTATAAATTCATCAACCCCTCCAATAAAATTATTATTTAAATCATAAAACCACAATTCAACTATATCCTCAAAAGGGACAAAAGTAGAAATAATATTTGTATTAGGGATGAGAGATTGATCTGATAGCTCATATCCCTCAGAAAATATTTCTTGAGGTGAAATTTGATTTAAGGATGCTGTAATTTCTGATGCCATCTATTTTATTTATAAATATTTTTGTAAATAACTTTTTAAAATTATTTTTGCAGACGGTTATAAGTGTTACTTAATAAATCTACATTTTCTTGTCTTAATGATAAGTTTTCTTCTCTTAAATCAGTTATTTCTTGTAGTAATGCTTGAATTTCTTCATTAACCTGGTTAGCGCCTATATAATTACTGCTTTCTTGTACTAAATAAGCATGAGAATTAGTATCACCTTCTTTAGGAATTTCAAAGAAAAACTTGTCGTATAATGTAAAGAAATCAGCTTGTGTAGCCAAGTTAATATCAAAAAAAGAAGGATCTGGTTGGGTGGGTCCTAATTGAGAAAATGAGGTATCAACAGTTTGAGCAAATTTATTTTTGTCAAAAACTTGTCTATTTAAATTTACTTTTTCCATTATCCCTTACTTACTTTAAACATAATATCTTCATCCCATACTTTAGTAACTCCTCCTATTACAGTTTTAATTAATACTGTATAGTATCTTTCGGGTTCTAAACCACTACAATATAAATCAAAATAACTTGAAGAAACATCAGCACTAATACGAGTGTATTCTGGGTCAAAGTCAATTACAAATTCATTTGTAGAAGAATCTTTAACTGCATATAAAGATTGAGATTCTGGTAGATAATAATTTTCGGTATAGTATGAAGCAGTAATAAATTGTCTATCTGGGTATTTAGGGATGGCTGCTAATCTTAATCTAGGAATACTTTCAGAATAGTAAACACCGGCATTATTATAAATTGAAATAAATGCTTCAGGGGTACTTAATACTGCATTAGAACCAGTATTCCAAACTGAGTCGTTCCATCTAAATTCTAAATAAGGGGGGTAAATAGTATTAGTATCAATTGAAAAATATTTAAATATAGGTTGAACGTTTATATTTGTAGATTCTTCAATACTACTTGATAGTTTTACTAAAAACCCATCATTAGGAACAGATTCACTATACCAAGAATTAATAGTATCTGTTACATTAACGCTAACATCTAATGGGTCAGAATATGCAAAAGATTGAGAATATACAGGAGAATTATTAACATCACCCCCAGCAGTTGACCACTGTGCTGATCCTGAGTAGTCTCTCCAAATCCAACTTGTACCATTAGTAATTTGAGGAGTAACAGAAAAGTTCCCTGTGCCCATCCCCCAACTTCCAGAAACTGTATAGAAATATAATTGAGTATCTACGTTTAATCCTGAGGTTGATGCATTATAATTTTTTAGATAAGCAGCATAAGTTCCTGTTACTTTATCATTTAATACTCCTTGGATTTCTGTAGTAGAAAATTGAATTAAATATCTGCTATTATATCTATCTCCCAAATAATAATAAGAAGATGCCTCTAGAATCTGGTCTAAACCAGTATTCGTACTTGGGTACTGCTCGTATAATGTAGCGTCTTTTGAAGGAAATATTTTATATACTGCCATAATTTCTTATTATAATGGTACTACTCTACCTTTAATATCTGTATTTGGGAATTTTACTTCAAAAATCATAGGGTCAAGTGATGGATAAACAACACTATTTACAGTTGCTCCAACAACATCATACCCATAATCACTATACCCCAAAGCAGATCCTGCTTTATTTGTAATTTTTACATCTTTAACAGTTTGAACACCTTCTACTTTATCTAAAAGAATAAATAAATCTTTTAAAATAATAGGTTCATTAATCTGCCATTTATCAATATCAAAATAATTTGTTAAAGCATCAATACATTTAGTTAATACTTCATTATTATTATAATTTGGTAAAACAATTATATCAAATTCAATTCCAATATTGACTACAAATGCATCTTTAATTTTAATAGAATCATTAATCATTCTATATTCTGAGAGGTATGTTTTAAGATTTTTCTTTAAACCTAAAGATGCTTGTCTTAAATTTTTATTAACATCGTAAGATAAAATGTACATATCTAAAATTGTAGGCAATTCACCAGGTTGATATTCTGCAATTTTAGAGGGTATTGCATATGCTTTAGCTACAACACCTAAATTAGAAGGCATTGATAAAGCTCTAATAATATAATCTTCTTTAGTTACAGTACGTAATTGGTTTTGGAAGTTACCTAAAGCGTTTTGTCTAATTTCTTCTACAGTATCGCCATCTTGGCCGCCGTTTGCAGCTAATGGGTTATTAGACGCTAAAGAACCGAATATTGTGTCAGCTAAAGCTGTATTACCCAAGTTTGTATTAAGAAATCTTACATTGGTATCATCAATAGTTGTTAAAGTACCTGCTTCAACATTTGATGCTACCCCACCACCAGTTAAATATCTAACTGTTAAAGTAGTATTTGAAGGTGCAATACCATAAGTATTTGTAAATACAAAGTTAAGGGGTGAAAATGCTGTTGTAAGTTTATCTTTTTCGAATCGTAAACCTAAACCTACATTATCTGGGTTAGGAATAATTTCTTCATCATTATCTCCATAGCTACCAGTACCAAACTGTAATTGTAGA
>Ga0070749_10003698_pt1 | contig 10199 bp, 2 predicted proteins | sample VirMetDEL_Nov_18_FD_75180 | JGI IMG/M metagenome (GOLD analysis project Ga0070749, IMG submission 75180) | Aqueous microbial communities from the Delaware River and Bay under freshwater to marine salinity gradient to study organic matter... | ecosystem: Environmental > Aquatic > Marine > Coastal...
ACACATCGTTGGGCCTCACAAATGCTTAGAGTTTGAGAAGTCTAATCCGGGTGGGTGCGAAGGATGCCCACACAGGGGCAAAATTACTAGCCCTATTGTATTGGGCAAAGAGGTAGAAGCGGCGTCCGAAGAAGACAACACCGTAGTCGTGGAGGGGGACGACGAAGAGGAAGAAGTTCACCAAATACCAAAGTACCCGCACCCTTATTTCAGGGGCAAGAACGGCGGCATCTACCGGATTGTTGGTGAGGAAGAAGAGCCCCAGCGGGTTTATGAGCATGACCTCTACGTAGTTAAACGTATGCGTGACCCGTTGCATGGGGACGTTGTGGTTATGAAACTGCACCTACCACGAGACGGCGTTAAAGAGTTTGTAGTGCTTAACAGTCAGGTGATGGAACCTAAAGAACTGCGTAAGGCGCTATCTAGCCATGGGGTTGTGTGCGGCAAAGAGGCATTTAACCAGTTATGCACCTACATCATTCTTTCCATCAAGGAATTGCAATTCAAAAGAAAGGCTGAACAAATGAGGCAACAGTTTGGTTGGGCCGACAAGGACACAAAGTTTATTGTCGGTGACCGAGAGATTACGGCAGACGGCATATATCATAGCCCCCCTTCTTCCATGACCCAGAATATTGCGGCGCACATGGAGCCTAAAGGTAGTAAAGAAAAATGGTCAGAAGTCTTTTCGTTGTACGGCAGACCCGGATTAGAACCCCATGCGTTTGCCGCCCTGACTGCTTTTGGTTCTCCCCTGTTTAAATTTTTAGGGCAAAGTGGCGCCATCATTAATGTGATCCACCCCGGCTCTGGTACAGGTAAGTCAACCATCCTTCACATGTGCAACAGCGTGTGGGGTGATCCTACTAGGTTATGCGCAATGTGGGACGACACGCTCAATGCCAAGTTCTTACGTCTTGGCGTGATGAACAACCTGCCTTTTACGATTGACGAAATTACCAACACTTCGCCAGCAGATTTTTCTACTTTGGCTTACGGAATGTCGCAGGGGCGGGGCAAAGATCGAGTCAAAGCTAGTTCAAATGAAATGCGACTAAACCTGACTTCTTGGCAATCAATCTCGCTATGCTCCTCCAACGCATCATTTTATGAAAAGCTTTCGTCGCTCAAGACAAGCCCTGATGGCGAGATGATGCGGTTGATTGAATACAAGATTGAGTTTAACGATGTGCTTGAGGCGTCTTTTGCTAAGGCCATGTTTGACCACCAACTAAAAGAAAACTATGGGTTTGCTGGCGACATTTACGCAAAGTGGATTGTTGAAAATCTGGAAGAGGTAAGAAACTCTCTGAAAGGCATCCAGAGCAAGATCGACAAAGAGCTTAAGCTAACTCAACGAGAGAGGTTCTGGTCAGCAGTTGTAGCGGCTAACATTACAGGCGGTCTTATCGCCAAGAACATCGGGCTAATCGACTGGGACATGAAGGCCATTTATAAGTGGGCAACCGACATGATCCTAAGTTTGCGCAAGGATGTTAAGCCTCCTGCAAGCGACGTAGTATCCGTAATTGGTGACTACATTAATAGGCACATGCAAAACATTCTGGTGGTCAACGACGATGTAGACCGACGCACTGCGATGGCTTCACTGCCTAGCCTTGAACCAAAAGGTGAGCTTCTCATTCGGTACGAGCCTGACACCAAGAAGATGTTCCTTGCGGCAAAAGCGTTTAGAAACGATTGCGTTAAGTTTCAGGTCAACTACAAAGACACGTTGGAGCAACTGGAAAAGAAAGGGGTCTTTACGGGCACCATGAACAAGCGGCTATCGAAGGGCATGAAGGTGGTTTCGCCTGGGGTGCATTGCCTTGTGTTCAACTGCGCAAACAGCGACTTTATCAGCATAGACGACCTTGTCAGTGTCGAGGCAAATGATGCTGGTGGAGAAGATTAGTTACCAGATTAACTGGCGGAAATTTAAGAAGGGCTATTCGTTTTTTATCCCATGCTTAAACCCAGCACAGGCTAAGCAAGACATTCTCAGCACCACAAACAGGCTGAGGTACAAGATTTTGACAAAAGTTGTGATCGAAGAGGGAATAAAGGGTTTACGGGTGTGGAGACTTTGATATACTGCCTTCGGGGAGATTCGCTCCCTCCCCCTCTTGTTGTGATACCCCCGGCCTAAAAACCGGGGGTTTTTATTGTGGAGGTCTGGTTTTTTCTAACAATGGGAAAACGAAAGCGGCTTCCTTCTCGTTGAGCATCAGGCCATCGAGCGCCATATTTCTGCGTTCCGCACGACCTTTGAGAGACTTTTGGATCGTGTCATTCTTGATTGGGAACATTCCGTTTCTATAGTTGAACCGATCAATGTCTATGAACACATCTTCAAGCGCTTCTTCGTTAGCATCTGATGGGTTGTTATCAAATTTCTGAATAGCTTTGTCTAACTGCTCAAGTAACTTAGTGCGTTCTTTTTGAATTTCTACCACCATCTGTTTGGCTCTGAAGTTGCTCTTCTGTATCTCAGCAACAGTAGTGCTTTGGAACCCAAGTGCCTGACCTAGCAATTTTCCGGTCGTGTAGTACTCAGCGTCTTTAACCTCAGCGCCCTGACGGGTTTTAAGTCCTTCTTGCGATAAACGGTACGCAGTAAATTGCCCCCGGAAAAAAGCAGGAGATAACTTTTCAAGCCCACGGTTCCAATCGCCGTTCATAAGATCTTCAATACCACCCACTAAGTTTGTAGCCATACTCCCAAATGGACCAGTCATGCTGCTAAATACAAACTGCTCTAGGGCTTCTTTAGAGTTTTCAGCAGGTACATCGTCACGGAAGAAAAGTTCATTTAGTGATACTGAAGAACCAATATTAAGGTCAGTATATGCAGATATTGGTCCCATTTTAACCGCGCGTTGTAAGGTTAGAGCCTGCTCTTCTGTTAAGCCCATGGCACTTGCAAGACTGCTATCAGGACCAAAGTAGTGGGGAATGAACCACTCTTCAAACCACAACCGCAAGTTGCGTTTACCTAAGGGATTACCCTCATCATCTTCGTCATAGTACTCGTCTGCATCTTCGTCTTCCATGTCGGGGCGCAATGCTTCACGAACACCCTCAGCCATACCCAGAATCATGCTGTAACCCGGTAACCCCACAACCCCTGCAAACAGCCAAGTCATTCCGATGGTGCCAAAGAACTGAATAGCAGCTTCGCGCTTACCCTCTTTGTTTAAAAACGGCAGCATGCCGTAAAAATTACGTACCAGATAAGAAACCATCTGGAGGGGATAGGTCATAAACTGAGTTGCAATCTTGGGTACGGGCCCAGCCTTCATCAAACGCGGCTTGTTGTATTGCGTGTAGTTAAATAGGGACTCGTAGACTAGGTCGATGGCCTTATCGACAGCAGCTTTTTCTGCATCGGCTGGCTTGGCACCTTGTTTAATCTGGCGTGCGTACTCAAGCTCAAAGGAAGACATGTACATAATCTCCCTAGTGATGCGCTCAAGGTGGTGGAAGGCACCACCCATCAAGTTGCCAGTCAAACGAAGCATCCGCATTGCACCGCCCTGATACCGGTCAGTTGGCACCTTGGCACGGCTTGTCATATCAGCCGCATAAGTGGACATAAAAATGTCTCGGTCTTGTGCAGCTTGCCAAGCACGCTTAAGGGTAGCTCGATATGCAGGATCAGGATGCTTATTGACGTAACCAGAATCATTAATGGATGGCTGGCCCCATTCTGTAACTATGTTCCCGTTCTGGTCCTTCTTAGTGAGGCCAAATTTATTAAACAAGTTAGAGTAGCGAGCCGCAGTAACAGCAGCTTGGGTAGGACCATATTCGGCAGACAAGACAGGCAAACCAACCACAGGAAGCTGTGTCATCTGCACCAAAGCAGACTTAGGCGACGTAAGCATGTAATAGAACACTGCTTGGTTAGCAATCCCAGCAAGGGCATCCCAGTTAAACTCACCAGGAGCCGGAGGATTCATCTCTGCCGCTGCACGAATAGCTATTTCATCAACAACTGCTGCGAGTCTTAAACGATCTGGGTTACCCGCCAACTCGGCGTATGCGGAACCAACAGCAAGTCTTAACTTATCGCTGTAAGCTAAACGAGAAAGCTGATTAGCCGCCGTGTGCTGAGAAACAATAAAGTTACGGATAACGTCTGCGCTAAAACCGGTTTTACCTTGGCGGTGTGTAAAGCGACGACGAATATCCCGCTCAGGTAACGTCATCAAATACATTTGATAGACTTGATCTTTTAGTGCGTCAACATCTGAAATGCCAGCCTTACCAGTAGTGGGATCAACTTTGGCGCTATCTTCAAGTGCTTTGAAAATGTCCTTAAGCATCTGGCTTGAGTCTTCAAACTCTTGGCGCAAGTCACGCAAGTCATCGCCAACATCAAAGTCTTGGGATGCAACCATTTCGTCCAAAGTTTTACCAGCTTCTTCTGCACGAATTTCAGCGTAGTTGTTACGGGCCGTAGCAGATTCAAACATGTAAAACTCACCAGACTTACCTTTACCAATACGCAACCAGTAGTTGCCGTACCGCATCAATGGGAAGTAAATGCCCATCTGCATGGCTTCTTGGAAGTTCTTAGTGATTTCAGCAATCAGCTTGCCTTTAGGCGTATTAGGTTGGTTGGCTGCACCTGGGATATTGGAGTTATTTATCTTGTCAATAAGCAGTTGTTGGTGCTTACTAAACGTGTCCTTGTACGCCTCTTTAGCCATCTTATAAATCTCATGGCCTTTACCGTTACCGTACTTACCCAACTGCTCCCAGCCTTCAATCACATAAGACTCTCCGGTTTCTGGGTTGATAACCTTTCCACCTTCATAAACAGCCTTAAGCTCATTCTCTCGCTTAGTAACTTTGCCCTTAGCCGCATTGCGTTGCTGAGGAGTTTTAGCAGGATCATTTAAAGCGTTCTGATACTCAGTCTTAAGACGTTGAATCTCAGTGTCGTTTTGAAGCGCAGTCGCAAGATCAGCATGCAACGTGGGGTCTACACGCAAGAGAGTAGATGCATGCATAACGTCACCCAGAGTCATGCCGCCTTTTTTGTACTTGCGGTTGAACTCAATCCACGCAGGCGTTTTTTCAGCCAGCTCACGGATCATCTTTGCCCGCATACCAGCCATATCTTGCACTGCTCGGTTGATGTTTTTAATGTTACTAACTTTGTCCCCCACGGCCCGAGTTATGTCCATGGTGGTCATTGTTGGGAGAATCAACCGGATACTGCGCACAGTAAGCGCATCAAAAGCGGCACCAAACAATCGAATCGCATCTTTAGCACTACGAGTTTCTACAAACAGTTGCCCGATACTTGCGTTTAACTCAGTAGCCCGTTGCCCTCGGAAGATCTTGTTGAGGGTTTTATTTTGCTTTTTAATTTTCTTAGCGGCGGCGATGATAGTTCCCTTAGAAGGAACGGGGCCAGAAGCACGTAGCAACTGGTCAGTCACCACAATTAAATCTTGAAGCGCAGAGTCATCCTTCGGACCCAGGTTGAGTATCTTACGCACCAACTGAACAAACTTGGTCAGCAAGCCACGGTTAGTAACGTCTCCGCTAAAGTCATATCTGCCGGGGACAATCATCAAAAACTCTTGCATTTCGGGCTGCGTTAAGCCGTATGCCACAAACTCTTTGAGGTCGGTGAAGGCGTTTAGCTTAAATAGTTGGTCCTGTATAGGCGTGGTGAAACCCTTCGTGCTAAGAATAGCGTAGTACTTATAAGCCTCCAGCATTATGTCGTTCATCGACTTAATGGCTTCTCGGACTTGAGGACTTACAGATTCTGGATCTTTAATGTAAGCACTAATCTGCGACAACGTTGCACCGTGAACAGCCTCGTGCAAGAAAGTCATGTTGTTGATGCCCTCTAGTCCAGCAATATTGCTTAGGTAGATTACTTTCTCGCCACGTGCAGATTCTGCGTACAGACCAGTAGCACCTTCAAAAGCTCTTCGGTGCTTAGCATTCGGAATGTCTGTCAGGGGATTGTTAACAATGACTAGCTTAACGCCCTTAAGAAATGGTTTGATTCTTTGAGCAAGTAGCCTCTCAAAGGGGTTGCCGTTACGGGCGATGTAATCAATAGCCTGAGTGGCAGTGGTAAACCCATCAAGCAAATACGCAGGGTCAAGATCTCGGCTTGTTGAATCTAAAATAGCATCCCTACGTGCAGTCTGCTCAGTGGCAGCAATACGTGCTTGGGCATCACGGCGCTCTTTGTCCGTGACTGACTCGTGGTTAATAACTGCTTGGGCTGTCTGTTTGGCTTTGGAGTTAGGAGCCAAAGTCTTGTTAGCCATCGTATTGTAAGCAGTAACTAAAGCTAATTGACGCTGTTGAAGTAGCTCTAAAGCAGAAGCCTTGGCTGCATCCTCGGTTGGATAGTCGTCAATATTAAACTCACGGGTTATGACCGCTTGGGCTTTGTCCGTTTCTCGGATTGCGTCTCTTCCAATGGCTTGTCGTTGTTTGCGTTGCGCTTCCGCCTCTGCTTGTTCTTCAGGAGTACGCTCCACTGGTTTGCGACCACGAGGTTTTCCTTTCGGTTTAAGTTGAGTAGGTGCAGGTGTGGTGGGTGTAGGTGTGGTGGGTTGTGAAGCTCGCAATTCTGCAACTTTTTTCTCAAAAGCTTGTTCTGCGGCATAACGAATAGAATCCAAACTTTCTTTATCCTTAACGCCCATTTCAGTAATGGTGTCATCAAGGTTTTCACGGTATGAAGCGATAGCCTCGTCAAGATTAGTAAACGCACCCTGCTGGTCAAATGCAATATCAGCCGAGCGGGTAGCAAACGATACCGCTTCTTCACGGGCTTTATTAAAGTCTTGTTCGCTGAGAGCTTCTGCTGTAGGTGCAGTAGGCGTAGTTTCAGTGGTAGCTGCTGCTTCTCTTTCTGCCCGCTTTTTTGCCCTTAACCTAGCGATTTCTTCTTGGTTAGCGGGGTCACTTTCATACGCTTCTTTAAGTCGATCAAACTTAACTCGAGATCCAAGCAGTTCCCCCGACTGCGTTAGCATGTATAGCTCGTCTTTTAATGCTTCCCACTCTTTATATCGTTTAGACCCCCTTTTTGGCGTAACAAGCCTACCCAAAGAATCCCCACTTACATAGCTTCTAATTTTTTCATTTAACTCAACAACCTTTTTTTCAAGGCTATCTTGATATTCTTTGGCGGCTTTAACCTCTTTATAAGCAGCACTAAGCTCGGGTTCAACCGTTTCAACAGCCGTAGGCTCAACAACTTCCGTTAACTCAGTGGTGGCCTTTTCTATGGCAACATCCATCGGTATGGTTGCACCAAGGTCAGCGGCTTCAGCGATGATCTCATTAGCACGTGCTTGAATAGCAGGATCTATTGCAGGGGCTGTCGCTCCTTCTCCCTCTCCAACGCCACTAGGAACGTCGCCAACTGGCTCCACTGTTCCTGCTCCAACTCCTTCAACTCCGGTGGTAGGCTCTGAAACGGCTTCTTCCCCGCTAGGCACAGAAATGCTTGGCTCACCTGCTCCGGGCTCAACTCCAGTATCTCTTGCATCAAAGCCTCCTCGGGACAACTCTTGTCCTGCTAATTTAAAAGCATCTACATCGGTAGCGCCTTGTGCCTTGTATTTAGCAACCAAACTATCGAATATAGGGCCAATATCTTCTGCGGCATCAGCCACAATCCGTTGTTGAAGTTGCCGTCTTAACTCTTCAGTAACAAGTTTTTCGGCCCGTTGTTGGACCGCCTGCTGACCAACGTTGGTAGCTACGTTAACTCCACTACCTGCCACACTACCTGCTGCTTCAGCAGCCGCAGCATCAAACACCCGTTTAACGTTTTCTTCACTAAATACATCACCAGTCTGCTCACCAGTTACACGCTGACCTGTAATCTGAAGAACCTCTTGAGCGCCACCCGTAAGGAACTCTTCACGTATTTCTTTGGGGGTTTCTCTTAGTCCGGCTTTAGCAGCTTCTGCTTTAGTTTTGTACTTGATAGCTTCTTTACCAAGTGTTTTAGCAAACTGCTTACGCAAAATAGTGCCAACCGGACCAGCCAAATCAAGCACACCGGAACCAATAGCAACCATCGTTGTGGTGTCGTTGGTAGCTTTAAGGTATTCTTCAACTGCTTGAGCCTGTTCTTCAGGAGGGAGACTCTTTACCTTGTCGAGAATGAACTCTAGTCGGTTCTGAACTCCTTCTTGCATAGCCATACCTGTACCAACAGCCAGTGCACCCGGAGCACCAGCCACAGTGGCAGAAGCCATGATCGGGATGAGTTGCACTGCACCAGAAGATACGTTGTAAGCCAGCCAGTCTTTGAAGTCAGAAAGCGAACCGATGTCAGATGCACCGGGTACACGAGCCATATAAGGCTGCATACGCTTTTGATACTCAGCAAAAGCAGGTAAGGCTTCGGCAATACGCTGCTGATTTTCAACAATATATTGCTGTTCTTTCTCCCGCATAGCCAGACGTTCTTCTGGACTAGCACTTTGATAACGCTGTATCGGGGCGAAATCGAGCTTAGCTGCTGTAGCTTCAGCACGGGTAATTTTTTCACCAGCGTCAATACGCTCGTACATGGGGTAGTACTGGTCTACTGCTTTAATCTTATTGGCTAGTCGGGACAGGCCGATTGCTTCAGGCATAAACTTAATGCCTTCATAGGCGCTCATAGCACCCTTTTCAGCTTCGGCAAGTGCAGTCGTTGTCTCAGGTGGAGCTAAAGCAGGCTTAGCCGCTTCTGCAAAAGAAGAAAAAGGATTCTCCGTCATTGGGGTAGGCCCAAAAAGCGAAGAGAAATCTTCGGGTGGAGCAGCTTCTACTGGGGTTGCCGCAACGGGTTGCTTTTCTGGTTGCTTTTCTGGTTGCTTTTCTGGTTGCGCAGGGGGTTGCTCCTCGGGTTGCTCTTCAGGTTTCTCCTGTGTAGCAAACCGCAAAAACGGGTTGGACTCGTCCTTCTTTTCGACGAACTGCAAAAAGGGGTTTGCCATAACAACCCTTACTTAGTAGCTAACGCACGTGCCGCCGCACCCGGTCCAAACACCGCATCGAACTGTTTCTTTGCTTCTTCCGAGGGGTTAGATTTAAGTAAATCCACGGCCCCTTGTGGCACTTTGTTAGAAGCCGCCGCACCGGGTTGCCCACCAGGTTTTGGCATACCCTGAATGTATTTATTTTGTATATTAATTTTAAACTCTTCGGCAAGGTTAGTTGGATTGCCTTTTGCAGCGTTCTCTCTATCCTGCTTTTGTAGCTTTGAGTATTTCGTACGTTGAGAGCCACCAGGACCAACTTGATTATCAGCGTACGTAACAGCCTTGTCGTATAGGTCCACATCAACTCTTTTTCCTGCAATATCGGCTTGTTGCTGTGCAACAATATTTTTACCATACGCTGATTGTTGAAGGTAGTTATCAATAGCATTCACTCTTATTTCTGCTTCCTTATCGCCCTGTTGTGCTTTAATTTTTTGCTCAGCGTAGTACTTCATGTCGGTCTGTTTTCCAGCCGCAATGTTAGCCGCTGTTATCCTGGCTTCTCTGTCTGCTTCGGCTGTTTTTTCCCTAGACGTTAACTCTTTTGTAAGCCTTGCTTCAGCAGCGGCGCTTTCAGCAGCTTTCTGACGAGCACCCATAACACCTTCAAAGACTTTGCCTTTCTCAGCACGTTCGGCGGCAAGTCGAGCCCTTCGATCTTTGCGTATATCACTTAAACCAGCCATTAAAGGTTGAGCTATCGACTTCGCTGCTGCACCAAAACCTTCAGCAAGACCACCAGGAGTTGATGCTAAGGTACCGCCTGCTTGAACTGCGAGTTGTGCAAGTAACTCTCGCCTTCGATCTTCTGCGGATTCTGTGGGGAAATCGCCCATATAAGCCCTACGTGCTTCGGCTAATGCTTGCAAATCAGGGCCAAGATTTGAATACATATCGGCAAAAGTAGGAGTTTGAGGGGCACCACCCGCTTGGAAAGCAACAATGCCACCACCAGCCATGCCCTGACGCTCAAACATCTGAGGAGGAACCGGAACCTGATTTAAGCCCTGACCTTGAGGTTGTGGTTGCTGAGGTGCTTGAGGTTGAGCGGCGGCAGCTAGACCCATTCTTTGGCCCATTGGCTGCATAACTTCTTGAGCTACCGTCGGGGGTGAGGGTGGCTTCATTTCAGACTGAACAACACGATCACGCATCATCCCAGCC
>Ga0070749_10003700_pt1 | contig 10194 bp, 16 predicted proteins | sample VirMetDEL_Nov_18_FD_75180 | JGI IMG/M metagenome (GOLD analysis project Ga0070749, IMG submission 75180) | Aqueous microbial communities from the Delaware River and Bay under freshwater to marine salinity gradient to study organic matter... | ecosystem: Environmental > Aquatic > Marine >...
AGAAAACAAGATTAGCGAAGAAAAGAAATAATAAATCTTTTATTACATCAATAGCAAACATCGCTGATTGGTTGAACTCAACTACAATAGTTATGTCTTCATACTCAGACATAAAGGACATAAAAGAAGAAGTAAAGTCATGGCAATAAAGGAATCTTGGTGCGAGATACACCCCAAACAATACGCTTTAAGTTCAGGTCTTTGTACTCACCTTGACTGCATAAAAAAGATTATCTGGACTCACGCTAAATCGTGGAAAGTGATTAATAAGAACTGGTCGTACATCGTAAAGTTAGGAGCGGCTGACGACTGCTGTGTCTTTTTAATTCAGGAACTCCTGAGAGAAGAAAAAGAACAAGGCAAGAAACCTACACTAAATCCATGGTGGTTAAAGTTTAGATTACAAAAGTATGTCGCATCAGGATTACGAAAGTCTGACTTACCTATGAGTAAAGTACCTAAGAATAGTAGAACTAAACTCTATCGTATTATGAGTTCTATTGATGCTATCAAGGAAGCGAACGCTGATTTACTAGACAGCATGGTATGGCATGGTGCTATGCGTTCAGGTGAAGCAGAGGATATTGAAGAAGAATACGAAAAAAGACAACTAAAAGAAAAAATATACTTAAAGTTTGGTGAAACTGTGTTATTATATATCACAGATGAGATAAACAAGAAAGAGTATATAAAGCTTATGGGAACAGGAATCAAAGCTGCTATGGACTACCTACAAATTGCACGACAACACATCAAACACTTCATGACCGAGGGTGAGTGGCTACCGAGTGTCGACGATGATATTAAACGATGGAAACTATCCCACTCCGTCGATCATCGTATCTGACCCAACTGCCCACTTGCCCATGAGCCCATCTTACCTCCTTTCGGTGGGCTCCTCATCGCCCCTGCTCCCCGCCTTCTCCTTCTTCGGTGGGTCGAGCGGGGGCGATTTGTCTTTACAATTCTTTACATCTTTTTACTGAACAAGCGACTATCTATTGTGTATAATAGATGGAGTGTTTGAGGGCAGAAGAAAAAAAACTGCGATGCTACAAAAAAATTGCTTAAAGTTTTGACTTTTGCCTGATACAATACTACTTATAGAAGAGCGGCGGTTAGGGATGACTGCTGCGAATCAGAAAGGAGAAAATTATGAAGACAAGAATTTTAGATTGGTTAAAAACCCAACACCAAGAAGGCGACTGCTTTTGGATTTTGAGAGATAAAGACCAAGAAATATTAGAGATAAGTGAGATAGACCAATTAGGTTTAGACCAAGACCAAGCAGACGACTTGTTTGACTGGCGGAACGACTATTCGTGTAGAACCGATAAGTGGAGTTATGATACGAAGATTCGTGGAGAGAACGAGAGAATAAAAATAAACCTTGATAATCCCAGCGATAAAGATATTCTTTTATACTCTATCGCTTACACTATTACTAATAGAAGAGAAACTACCCAATACAAAATTGAGGAAAAAAATTATAACCGCAACAGGTTTATAGATTATGGAAAAGGAACACTATACTCTATTAACAGATGCGATAGTGAGATTATGGACGATGAACTGCTATGGCGACTTGACGATGATGAAAGTGATGAAGGAAAACCTTACAAGGATTACTACTTTGACTGGTGTAGAAGAGAAGGAAAGGAAATACCCGACGAAATTGGATACGAGGATTTAGATAGATGGTTTAGAGATGCTCTTTACGAAGACAATAAAGAACACCCCGACTATGCTATTCAGGAAGAGATGTATAATAGAGTAGCGGACTCTTTTGATGAGATGTGGTTAGACCAGTCTATCTACACGGAGACGATGGACGAAGAGTGGGATTTAGATATAGAAGGGTCTATTCAGTTTGACGAACCAAGTATAGGCGATATGATTAAGTTAGATTATGAGTTGTATGTTATAACGAAGACCGATGGTGAGGGATTTTGGGAAGCAATCCAACCCTGTATGAATAAAGCAATTTTAAAACTTGTACCCACCAGTTTTAGTTTTAGCGGTTTTAGTGAAGATGTTTTTTACTGGAAATTTAGCGACTGCGACGATTTGATGGAATTTTTGACTCAACAAAAGGCATAAAGTATTTTAGAATACTATTTATAATAAGAGCGGTGGTTAGGGATGACTACCGCCAACAATAAAGGAGATAATAAAGATGTACGATACAGAACAGACAATAATTATAGATACAGAACAGATGACTTGGGAGAAAATCCCGCAGGACATACGAGATTGGTTATGCGATGATGCCGACTTTATTGAGTGGGTTGAGAGATACGACCAACCAGAATTAGAAGGAGGACTATAAGATGCCTAATTGGTGTAGTGTTAGTATCACCATCAGCGGTGATACAAAAGAACAAAAGAAATTTTTACAAGATGCTTATGAGGAATACCTATTCAGTATCAATACCCAAAACCCTGACGAATCAGAAAATAAGGGTTTATTTTATGCCCTTCGCCGTCCTCCTAACGGAAAGTGGGACTATGATTGGTGTGTAGAAAATTGGGGAACCAAGTGGGATGTAGATGCTGACGAAAGTTGTGTTGAGTATTCAGATGGGGAACTAATCATAAACGGACAGACCGCTTGGTCTCCTCCAATTCAGTTGCTAAATCACTTACATACCGAATTAAATTTACATACCTATTGTGAATACTCGGAAAGTGGATGTGGATTTGCCGGAGTTTATAAAGATGGAAACGATACTGAATACAATAGGGATGACTATTTTAATTCAACAACAGGAATAATTGAAAAGTGGTATTGCGATGATGGTGATTTTGGAACTATCATCGGAGAATTCAACTACAATACAGGTGATTTGTTTTTTTGGGATGAGAAGGACACTAACAAAAAACGATTCGCTCTTATGTTAGAAGAGTTAGATTATAGTGATTCGGATTTAGAAGGAATACCAGAGTGTGTTATGGAAACTATGTATGGAGTAGAAGAGTTTTTTGACAACAACGAAATCCATAAAGGAATCAAAATCTTATCGGACGATGGAGTAGTTTATGATGCCATCGTTTATAAAGAGTTTGGCGAAGATAAAAAACAACTATTCATAAATAAAGGAGAATAATTATGAGATTAAAACAATTTAGAATACAACCTTATTTAGATGGAAGAGAAGGAGATAGATTCTTTTTATCAGCATACGATTATAACGATGCGATAAAACAGATAGAAGATTCAGCAGTTTTAGAATACGATTGTTATACAGTATGGTATGATGTTATTGAGGAAGAAGATTTAGGAACACCAACTTACAAGGAAACCTATTGGATAGAAAAAAAGTGGAGTTGGGAATAAAAAAAACTTAACATACCGCTAAAAGTGTATTATAATATAAGGGTGAGTTAGGGATGACTCACCCATCATAACAACAGAAAGGAGAAAAAAGTTATGAATACAGAACTAAATTATTACCAAGTCCATACAATTAAAGAATTGGTGGCGACTTACTATGTGAAAGCAGAGAGCAGAGAAGAAGCAGAAGAACTCGCTTGGAGCAGGTTTGACGAAGAAAAAGACCGACTACAATTAGAAGACTGCTGGGAACACCAGACAATTACCGATACAGCATCGTCAGAAGACAGCGACGAGTGGTTGATTGAGAACGACGAAGGTTATGCTGTTTATGTAGCAGACAATAACGGAGGTGAGGTATGAAAGAATACAAGATGGCGAAGGGAGCGGTGAAAGTATCACCCCGTACCGAAGATGTGAGATTGTATGCGGTTGTTTATCAACCCGACCTAAACGGCGAGGATTATTACCCTTTGGGACAAGGAATTTGGGAAACCCCAGAGGACGGAGATGTGATAATTGATTCTTATTGGGCAGATGAAGAATTAGCAGAGGGTAGAAGAAGATTTATCGAAGAAAGTGGAGGGGTTGGAGGATTCAGAATCGCAGATGATTTTTATACCAGAGTATGGGAACTAAACCCATCTGCGAGAGACCACTATGTTTTATTGGAGGATAAATAAGATAAAAAGGTGTGGTAGGGTATAGGTACTTGATGTGCCCTACCCCCCTAATAATCTAACCAGCATAACAACTGACTAAACCTACTAACTAATACTACCCCCTGTATCGCCCTGTATGCCCCTAAAAGGAGACCAGCAGGGGCAGGGGGTAGGTTGGTGAAAGAAGAAGGCATACGGGGCAATTATGAGCGATTGAGGGGTATAAGGGTGGTTAAGGGTGTGAAGAGAAAGTGTTGAGAGTTAAAAAAATAAAAAGACCATAAGTCCATAAGACCAAAAGTCCAATATAACCCATAAGTCCATGAGATCAAAAGGGATCTGACCGATACAGAGTTAAACCGGTTAAACCTTTAAAAGTATGCGAATAAGAGTAAAAAAATAACCCCCGCCTGTAATAAAACAGACGAGGGTTATAAAGGTTATTCAGTTATTCAGTTATTCAGTTATCTACTCCATAAAAGGTGGTTAGGTTATTATTTTTACCTGAATTACAAGTAGCAGTAACAACATCAGTATCGATGCTGCGATGCCAGTGGACTACAAACCAGTCTTCAGGGTAGTGGCAGTCAAAGTCAAGTCCCTCATCTTCTTCAAGGTCAGCAAGGGTTTTATCAAGAGTAATAGTAATAGTTTTAGTCTTCACACTCATCTCCATAGTTTCCTTCATCATCCTCATAAAGTCCAAGATAAATAAGTTGTTGTCGCTCGTATTCCTCTGTTTCCAAAGACCAACCATCAACTCCATAATTCTCAAAGACTTTAGAGACTTCAGTCATCATAGCATCAAAAACCTTTTTATTCATCAGTCATCCTCCTTTAGGTAGCCCTGCTCTACAAGTTCATCTGCGATGTTGGTGCAGATGTCTCGCCAGCAGTTTTCGATGTAAGACTCGATGTCATCCCCCCAAACTTTATTGATGACATCAGCAATAGCAGCCTCGTCCTGCTTCACTACTGAATAAGCAGTCATATCTAACTCCTCATCCAAAAAGTCCATCACCTTGTCCTTGGTAGTCAAAGTCCAAAAGTCGTTCATATTTATCTCCTTTATGTTATAAGAAGGGCAGCATCCCTACTGCCCCCCCTTTCTTGTTATGTCTCTATTATAGCCTGTTTTTAGTTGTCAGTCAAGCCTGTGTTGTGTTCTACCCAAAGATCAAAGTAGCCGTGATGCTTGAGGATTTCGTAGTCTTCCATAAGGATGTAAAGGTCATCTTCAATTTTGTAAAACTTTTCCTTTGCAGATGGGGTGTTCTGAATAACACGCTCGCAAAAGGTTTCTACTTCATCAAGGTGGTTGTCCCTGTTCCACTCAAGTAGGACATCGTTTCTTCCATAAACTTCAGCACTAAAGTAACCATCATCACCTTCCCAATAATCCAACTCTGTGTTTAGGTCAAACTCATCTTGGCAGTCAAAGCTTTCACCCCAAGTGTGGTTGCATCTTGGTGGGTTAGTCCAAGTAACCGAGAGGTTAGCTTCATCAAGTTTATTCTCTTCAATCCACTCACCAATAGTCTTTAGTTCCAGTGTAATAGTCCGCATAGTTTATCTCCTTTATGTAAAGGGGGCATCCCTACCCTCCTTTTTATGTCTCTATTATAACAGAAGGGGGGGTGGTTGTCAAGCTCTTTCAGAAGAAGGGGTGGTCTGTTGATTTACTTATCCTGTAGTGTAGGGGGGTTATAAATAGTGTAATAATATTGTTAGGTTAGATAGATCAAAATAAGACTTGACATATCTATTAATAAATTGCTGTCCAATTTTATACGGGGCTAATTTTAAACTTTCACTTTGACTTCGTGGTAGTGGTAATAATTGCAACACTAGGAGTATGCAACTATGGAAAATAAAGAAGCTAAACAGATGGCTGCTATGCTTATGTCTAAACTAGAAGACCTAGACTTAGACAAAGTAAAAGGTATCCAGATCGGTATTATGTTTAATAAAGAAAACTTTAAGCCACATAAGATGTATGATGAAGAAGGTGAAGAACATGATGCTGATACCTACGAAGACCATATGAAGATGAAAAAGATGGGCTACAAACACAAAGAAGAGATGGAAGATGAGTAAATCACGACTAGACAAAGTGTTAGATCAGATGCCCAATCACTCAGAGATGGGCAACGAAGATCTTAAAACTCTCATAGCAGAGTTTATTATGGATCAACAAGAAGACGACGTTGAAAAGAAACGTGCAACTCGTTCTCGTCTTAGACTGGATGCTTTAAAATTACTTGCTGAAATAATCAAAACAGAATCTGGCGGCGATATCAACGACGCAATTCTTGGTATTATAGCAGGTAAAAAGATAGATGAATAAAGCACAACAAACTCAAATACTTCTTGAAGTTAAGCGGTGTAAAGATGACTTTGTTTATTTTGCTAATACATATCTAAAAATCATCAACAAAGACGATCAACTTGTACCCCTAAACTTAAACAACGTACAAACAAAAATACACGAAGAACTAGAAGATAATTCTTTCCTCTGTATTCTGAAATCTAGACAGATGGGTTCTTCAACCTATATTGCTGCTCGTTTCTTTTGGGAAGCCTTATTCAATACTAATACTCGTATTGCTGTTGTTGCTCACACCCATGCTGCTGTAAAAAACATCTACTCAATCTATCAAAGATTTTACCAATACCTGCCCACTTTCTTAAAAATAGAAACAACTGCTGCCTCAGCAAACGAATTAAGTTTTGTAACTGGGTCATCTATCAAAATTGGTACAGCAAACAGTCAAAACTTTCGTGGTTCTACCTTTACTTGCATCCACGCATCAGAGTGTGCGTTCTGGAACGATATGAACACTACAGTTCAGTCGCTTTTCCAGACTGCATCTAACAACCCAACCATCATATTAGAAACAACCCCTAAAGGTCTCAACGATTTCTACCTGTTTTGGACTGATGAAAACGCCTACACCAAACTATTCTTGACTTGGTTAGACCACGAAGAGTACAAATTAGACAAATTACCCCGTAAGTGGCAGCAAACTGACGTAGAAAAAGAGTATATTAGAGAAAATACTCTATCTCCAGAGCAAATAAAGTGGTTTATGTACACTTTACGCACCCGCTGCGGCAACAATATACACACTTTTAAGCAAGAATACCCAATAAAAGGTGAAGATGCCTTTATTGCTTCAGGTACTTTTGTATTTCCACAGTTTAGTAAGCAACTTTTGAAGCCACCTACCAAGTTTGGATGGCGATTCTTTAGTCAACCTAACAAATATAAAACATACATACTAGGAATTGACACAGCATCAGGTTCACCTGACGGTGACTTTAGTGCTGCTGTACTTATTGACATAACAAATCGTGATGAAATAGATCTTGTAGCAACTTTTTACGATAAACTAAGTTTAAAAGAGTATGCAAAAGAAATTCAAAAGGTATGTACTAAATATCAACCGCTAGTAGTAGCAGAGCGCAACTCATATGGACAAGCAATTATTGAAGAACTTAAACAAGCAGAGTATCCTTACCTTTATACAGAGACTAAATTTGATAAATTTACAGGAAACTTTACTGATAAACTTGGGTTTTTTACTAGTAGTAGCACCCGTCCTGTACTTATAGCAAAACTAGTAGCAACAATCACAGGCAACCTTATTTCAGTAAAAGATGATAGACTACAATACGAGTTTATGAATTTTATTTACAACGAAAAAGGCAAAGCAGAAGCCGAAGTAGGTTTTCATGACGACATGATTATGGCTTTAGGTCTGGCTCTTATGGGACAAGATCAGGCTTTTTACTATGAAGAAGAAAAAAAACGTATGCATAGACCCCGTACTGTTACTGAGATGATACAATTTGAAGTAGCAACAGGGCAACCACTAGGCAAAACACCACACGATTATTTTCTAGAGGAAAGTCCTATAGAAGAAATCCTTACCAACTACGAGAAGTAGTGGTAATTAACAGAGCCACAAGGACGCAACCTTGTTAAAAAGCGGGCACGGAGTAAATAGCGTATGAGTTTCTTAACACAAGAACAAAACGAGGAAGTCGCTAACCTCTTTAAAGGCGATTCAGTTGAACCAGATAACGGTGATACTAATATACAACCAGAAGTTAAAGCAGCATCTGCTGTAGAGACACAACTAGAAACAGATGTAAACACAGAGGATTCATCTACCCCTGAACAGAACGAGGACAGTGGTCATGCTGTACCTTATAGTCGCTTCAAGTCAGTAATTGAAGCCCGTAACGAACTACGAGATAGGACTAGCGCCTTAGAATCTCAATTAGCAGAGTTACAAAACCAACTGGAAAGCCGAAGAGCAGAACCCCGTCAAAAAGAAGATGATTATTTTCAGATTGACGAATTTGAGTATGATGATGCTGATCCCTATGAAACTAGGTTTCAGTCATACGAAGATAGAATCTATCAGATGGAAGTTGCTAACGAGCAAGTAAAACTCAACCATGAAATTCAGCTAGCTCAACAGCGTTTTCCAGATGTAGGTAGGGACATGCTTTTACAAGCCGTTATCAACGATCCAGACTCAGACGTTATGGATGTAGCCGAGCGCTACTCTACGTTTGTAAACGGATTGCGTGAACAGGCAATTGCCGAATATCTACAAACTAATCCACAGGCTGTAGCACCACCCGTCGTAAGACCTGATGCTCCACCAGTAGTTAGAGTTGCAGGTAGTTCACAAGCAGGGAAGATTCCAGGTTCTAACAGAGAACAATCTCCAAGGAACTTAGATGAAGCCCGTAACTCACTATTTGATTATTTAAAAGCTAACTGGTCAAACTAGACCTATAACTATAAGGAGATTTTATTATGGCTGCATCAATCAGTACTCTCGATAGTGTTCTTAAGAACTTTTATGCCAAAGCTATCGCAGAGCAATTAAACCAAGAAGTTCTCATGCTTGAACTTTTTGAAAAGGCAAAACTAGACTGGTCAGGTAAACGTGTTGTTGTACCTGTTCACGTCGCTCGTAACGCAGGTGTAGGCTTCGCTGCTGAAGGCGCTGCTCTACCTACCGCTGGTAATCAGACTTACGAAGAGCTTAACATCAACGCTAAGTTCCTTTATGGTCGCTTCCAGCTAAGTGGTCCTGCAATCTCAAGCGCCAAGGGTGCTTACTCTTTCGGTAACTACATCGACCTAGAGCTTCGTAAGCTTGTCGAAGACGTTCGTAAGAAAGCCAACGTTGCTACCTTCTCAGGTCAGACAACTGCTGGTTTTATTCACACTCTAGCACAGCACAACGGTGGTAACCTTGTTGGTAACAACGTTGCTGTTGTTGACATCCCCTTCTCAGGTGATGCTGTAGAACTAGAGCGTAAGCGTGCTGCCGCAGTTGCTGCTGGTGGTTCACTTCAGGTTGAGTTCCGACGCATGACTGACTACGCACTTGATGGTGGTGGTGTTGCTCCAACAGCAACAATTACTTCTGTAAATACCGCTGCTAACACTTTCCGTGCAACAGTTGGTGCTGCTTTCGTTCAGCTAACACACAACCGTGATGACGATTGCCACGCAGTTGAAATCGTTGGTGATGCTGCTGCTCTTGCTGCTGCTAGCCTAGAAATCACAGGTATTGCTACCAACCTCGCTTCTGGAAGCCACTTCGGTGTTGACAGAACTGATGCTACTGGTGTTTCAGCACTACAGTCTGATTCAATCCGTTCAGTAGAAGATAGCGGTGTTGCTAACGATTATGATGTCTTCCAGCCACTAGCCCTTGACCGTATGCAGTCTCTCACAGACAGCATCTACACAGAGTCAAGCCTAGAGCCAGATGTTATCATGATGAACCCAGCCCAGCGTGCTTCTTACACAAGCTTGCTCGTTGGTACTAACGCTGCTAACCTCTACAAGAGCACAGACAGCGCTAGCAAGGGTGATGGTGGCTTCAGCGGTCTCGGTTTCAACAACATCCCAATCCGTGTTTCAGTTGATGCTGGTAAGAACATGCTCTACTTCCTCCACACTAAGGTATGGAAGCTAGCAGAGCTTGAGAAGCCCGGTTTCGCTGATCTCGACGGTAACATCCTCGCAAGAGCGGGTGTTGGTGCTGGTGGTGTTGATGCCTACGAAGGCTACTACCGCATGTACTGTGATGAATACTGTGATCGTCCAAACGCTAACGGTGCTCTCGTCGGTGTTGCTCTTTAATTGAGAACTGAGTGAGGGGG
>Ga0070749_10003701_pt1 | contig 10193 bp, 15 predicted proteins | sample VirMetDEL_Nov_18_FD_75180 | JGI IMG/M metagenome (GOLD analysis project Ga0070749, IMG submission 75180) | Aqueous microbial communities from the Delaware River and Bay under freshwater to marine salinity gradient to study organic matter... | ecosystem: Environmental > Aquatic > Marine >...
CCGCGCAGCGCGCATTCCTGCGCGATCTGTTCGTGTCTTTTGATTTTGCCGACCAGCACTTCCGCGCACGCTTCGTTCTCAGCGGCGGCGACCAGAGCGGCGAAACGCTCAAGCAGTTCCACACCTGTCAGCACCGGCTCTTTGCCGACCATTGCCCATCCGCACCCAGCCTGCTCGGCAAGTCGGATAACGTCTTCGCGGTTCATTCCTGCCCCCTCCCAATCTCAGCCGCAGCTCTGACGATGGCGCGGCGGGTGGCGGCGTAGGGGTCGTCGTCAAAATCCACCTCAATGTCGGCGTCCGCGCGCCACGGTATGCGCACCCATGCAACGCCGCGCTCGTCATGGATGCTGACATCCATGCGCAACTTCACCGCCAGCCGCAGCGCGTCGCCGTCGTCGTTGAGGGGGTTCCACTCAGGCGCGGAAAAGATGTTCATGGCCGGATCCAGTCCTGTGCAATCGCGCAGCACGCCGTTAGGGCAACGCAAGGCTTTGACCCCCGCCGCCTCCGCAGCGGCCTCAAGCAATTCTTTGTCGGTCATTCTTCCCCCCCGTGCGCGGATGATTTCCGCCAGCCTCAACGCCTTCTCCTCTTCGCAAATCTGAGCGCACGCCTCGCGCTCGGCCAGCACCGCAGCCTCCAGCAACGCGCAGTGCTGCGTCTCTCCCTGACCCTCGGCGCAGCGTCGCCAGCCGGCGAGGTAAAATCCCTTCTCAACCTCGTTTTGCGGCTCCCAGATTTTGACCCCCGGCTCCCGGAACGTTAACTCTTGCTCCCCGATTTTCGGTTCCCCGGCCAGCGCGGCGTGGAGTTCCTCAACACTTGCAGGAATGTACGAGGTAACCCCCCAGCTCCTGTGATAGAACATATCAACCACGGCCTGCGCCGCTTCTCGTAGTTTGCTCATCCCCGTCTCTCCGCTTTGGCTATGGCGGCGTCGATTTTTGCCCGCGCCGGGCTTGGGATAGTTGGCAAACCGTCTGCGTGGCAGTCGTTGTCTGCGTCGCGCATCATGACAAGCGCCTCGTACAGTTCCGGCGCGGCTGCAATCAGGCGGGCGTCTGCCTCGTTCTCGCAAACGGCGACGCGTCGTCTGCTACGCCCATCGTCCAGCGCCAAAAAGTTGGCAAACACCATGCGGCGCTCGACCAAATCGTTCTCGGTCAACTCTGCCGCGCTCCATCGTCGCGTTTGAGAGGTCATCAGCGTTCGGCCTTGCGACCACGGCCCCGGTGTGTGCTTGCTCATTCCCGCCCCTTTCCGATTTTGACCCACAACGCAGTGCCAACTGGATAAATTTTGTGGGTGTCAACCTGCGACGAAACCCATCGCCCGCCCGGACTCCCCATAATAATTCCCCAGAGTTCAAACTCGGTGTCCTCGTCCTCAGCCAGCGCGTCGCGCAGCCGCTCAAAGGCTTCAAAAATTTCTGGTCTGTAAACTCCATGTATGTCCACCGTGTCGATCACCGCTTGCGCCGCTTCTCGCAATTTGTTCATTTCACTTCCTCCGCTTTCTCGATCCATCCAGTCGCCTCATCCGTCGCGCCCCGCGCCGCCGCCCACGCCGCCCACCACGCCTGCGTCGCCAGCACCGCCCACGCCGCCGCCGCCGCCGCCTCCGCCGCTTCTGGCGTCCGCTCCTCACACATCCTCGCCCATGCCTCGCCGTAGCCTCGCTGGTCAGCGTAGGGCTGGTGCGCGGCCAGCCGCTCCCACATCTGGTCGATAGTCATTTCAATCCCTCCACGAACGCCTTGAGGCGTTCCAGTTTGTCTGGCCCGATTTGGCCGCCGGCGCCCCACTTAGTGACGGTCTGCTTGGCGACGCCAATGGCATCGCCTATCTTCTGGTGGCTCATCTGAGCCTGCTTGATGAGGCGCTGGGCCTCGCTGTCGTCATCGTCATACTCCACAGCGCTGACCGGCTCATAAACCGGCTGCTCACCGTCGAGGTTCCACCGCACCCGCCAGGCGCGGCGGTGCAGGCCCTTGGCGTCTAGCCGGGCGGCCAGCGCCATCGCGGCGCTGAACGACCGGGCGTCGGGGAAGTGCAGCCGGTAGCTGGCGTCGCCCGGTAGCGGGCCGCTGTGCGGGTCACGAACGCCAGATGGCGTCGGCTTATGGTGTGCGCCCATACGGGTCCTCCCAAAGTTCGTCGTCGATCAGGATGTCGAGCGCAGCGTCCCAGGCGTCGTTCTCATCGCCGCCCAGCGTCCGCATGTGCCACTCAAGGAACGGCTGGCGCGCCTCGGGCGTGAGCGCCCGAAACGCCGCCATCGTCTGCACGCCCATCCTGTCCAGATGGGCGCGAATCCGCAGGTAGTCAGGCGTCATCGGCGCGGCTCGCCATGACGATGATGTGAGACTTGAGGATCTCCACGCAATCCCGCGCGAACTCCTCCGGCGCCGACACCAGCTTGGCGACGAGGTCATCATCCATGTGCTGGGACAATTCCTCGCCCGCCTCAGTCGGGTGGCGCGCCACCCAGTCCATCAACTCAACGCGCCATTCGGCGTCGGTCATCGGGGTCCCAAAATGCTGGGCCTTGAAGTCACCGTAAAAAGACATCGTCCACTCTCCTGTTGTTGTTGCGGGGTCAATCGTAAATCTTTCGCTGGGGGACTTGTCAACTAGTTTGTGATTCCGATACAGTTCGCCTGCAATCAATCAAGTGAGGTCCCCGTGAAGCACAGTTCAGTGGTCGGCGGTTCCACCGCCAAACGTCTCATCAACTGCCCCGGCAGCGCGGCGCTGGTCGCGTCGGTGCCGCCGGCGCCGTCGTCCAAGTACGCTGACGAAGGCACGCTCCTGCACAACGCCGTCGCCGAGTGCCTTGAGACCGGTGCGGCGCCGATGTCGCTGGTCGGTGCCACTCACTACAACGGCGCCCAACTGACCGAGGACTTGGTCGAGCGCAAGCTGGTGCCGGCCCTGGCGTTGCTGGACGACCTTGACCCGTTCAAGGATGGCGAATTCATGACCGAGGCGCAGGTTGATTTCGGCGACTTCATCCCCGGCGCGTTCGGGTCGTGCGACCTGCTGCTGCGCGTCGGCAAGTCGGCCTATGTGGTGGACTGGAAATTCGGAGACGGTGTGCCGGTTGAAGCCATCGACAACGAACAGCTTCTGTTCTACGCCGCCGCCGCCCTGCGCGGCGACAAGACGCGCTGGGTCTTTGAAGGCGCCGACCGCATCGAACTGGTCATCATCCAGCCGCCGTCGATGAAGCGTTGGGAGGTGTCGGTGCCCCGTTTGCTGGCGTTTGAGCGTCAGTTGCGGTCTGCGGTCAAGGCCAGCGAAGACCGCGCCGCGCCGGTCGTGGCCGGAGAGTGGTGCAAGTTCTGCCCCGCCAAGGCCATATGCCCGGCCATGACCGGCGCCGCCGAGCGTGCGCTGAAGGTGCAGCTGGACGCCATTGACCCGCGCCAGTTGGGCGCACACCTGCGCATGGCCGACATGCTGGACGATTGGATCAAAGGCGTGCGCGAATTTGCTTTACAACGCTTGGAGTCCGGTGCTACCGTGCCCGGATACAAGCTGGTGGCGAAGCGCGCCACCCGCCAGTGGACGGACGAAGCGGCGGCAATCGCCGCCCTGACCGCCGCCGGCGTAGACGAATCAGAACTGATGGTGACTGAACTGAAGTCGCCGGCGCAGGTGGAGAAAGTCTTGAAGAAGACCAAGACCGCCATGCCCGACGGCATCATCACCGCCATCAGTTCCGGTCACACCCTGGCAGACGAGGCAGACGCCCGCCCGCCGGTTGTGCTCATCGGGCAGCAGTTGACTGCTGCCCTCAGTAAACTTCAGTAGGAGACAGTCATGTCAAATTTGGTGAAATTCGCAGGCGCTGGCCTGCCGTCCGTTGAAACCGTCAAGTCCCTGTCCACCACCCTCAAGACCCTTGACACGGGTGCGGGGCTGGACGGCGCGGCCATCTTGAAGATGGACAAAACGGGCCATTGGGTGTTCGGCGCCGACCAGACCGAGGTCGAGTCTGACTCGACGTGGGCGGTCAATCCGTTCTCGTTCCTCCACGGCTACATCGCCTGGGGCGATGGTCAGCCGCTGGGCGAGACGATGGTGCCGGTCAGCGAGCCGCTGCCCGAGGTCGGTGCTGCGCCGGCCGGGTCGCAGCGCGGTTGGGAGAAGCAGATCGGCTTCAGCCTTCAGTGCCTGTCCGGCGCTGACGAAGGGCTGGAGTGCCGCTACACGGTGACCAGCGTCGGGGGTAAGAAGGCGGTGCAGGAGTTGGCTATCGCCATCGCGCATCAGGTGGACAAAGACCAGACGAAGCCGGTGCCGGTCGTGCGGTTGAAGAAAGACCACTACCAGCACAAGAGCTACGGTCGCATCTTCACGCCGGTCTTTGAGGTCACTGGCTGGATGTCGCTGGACGGCCCGGACGCCGAGCCGGAAGACGTTCCGCCGCCGGCTGCCGACACGGGTCGCCGCCGCCGCGCCTAGCCACCTCAACCTGATGGAGAACGGGGCCGAAAGGCCCCGTTTTTTTCTATGCAAATAAAACCAATACAAACCCGCTACAAGGGGTATCACTTTCGCAGTCGTTTAGAGGCGAGGTGGGCGGTATTTTTTGACGCTTTGGCGCTGGAATGGGAATACGAACCGCAAGGGTTTGAACTGCCGTCTGGCCTGTATCTCCCGGACTTTAAGGTTTCGTACCCAGATCAAAAAAATTGTTGGTTTGAGTGTAAAGGCGCATTGGAAGATGTGCGCTCCGATGAGTGGGCGCGGATGATTGAATTTGAGGAGGCGGCGGGTTTGATAGTGCTAGATGGCGTACCAGACTGCCGTATGTATTTGTCGCCGACCCAAATTTGCGAGAGGGTAAAGGGCGAGTTTGATGAGCCGCTGGCGCTTGTGCGGCCATATAGCGCAAGCAAACACATACCGCCGCACAATCGCTTCGGATTCGCCTTATGGAGTTATAAAGGGCGCCCGTGGGCGGATGAACACGAAAACTTTTTTGGCACTTATTATGATGACATAGGCGCTTACGATATAGCACTCGCAGTTGCTAAAGCACGGAGCGCCAGGTTTGAGCATGGGCAGCAAGGCGCGACATGAATACCCTATGGATCGATTTTGAATCTCGCAGCGAGTGCAACCTCGCCGACGCGGGCGTCTACAACTACGCCATGCACCGTTCGACCGAGGTGCTGTGCATGTGCTACGCCTTCGACGACGGCGACGTCCAGACATGGACGCCCGACCAGCCGTTCCCGCAGGACGTGTTCGCCTACACCGGCCCCATCCACGCCCACAACTCGACGTTTGAGCGCCTCATCCTGTGGTACGTTCTCCAGACCGACCACAAGCTGGAGCAGTTCGTCTGCACGGCCGCGCAGGCACGGGCTAACTGCGCGCCAGGCAGCCTTGAGGACATCGGGCGCTTCATGGGCGCCGGGATGCGCAAGGATCACAAGGGCGCCGCTTTGATCCGCAAGTGCTGCGTTCCGCCCTTCCGGCACACCGAGCAGGACTTGGCCGACCTGTTCGCATACTGCGCGCAGGACGTTCGCGCGATGCGGGAGGTCAGCAAGCTGCTGCGCCCGCTGTCGCCGACCGAGTTGGCCGACTACCACGCGAACGAGCGCATCAACGACCGGGGCGTGCTGGTGGACGTGGCGCTGGCCCGAGCCGCGACCAAGTACGCCGACCAAGAATCAATGGACATCGCCAACACCGTCTGGGAGGTCACCAAAGGCCAGGTGTCGTCGGTACGCTCGCCCAACATGCGCGAGTGGGTGCTGGACCGCCTGACCCCCGAGCAGCTTGCCCTGACCGATGTCAACGGCAAGGCCAGCATTGACAAGTCGGTGCGCGCGAACCTGCTGGCCTGCGACGACCTCGACCCGGACGTGCGCGAAGTCGTGCAGTGCGCCGACGACCTCTGGTCGTCCAGCGTTGCGAAGTTCATCCGCATCGCCGCGCTAGCCGACGAGGAGGACAGCCGCCTGCGTGGCGCGTTCGTGTTCGCCGGAGGCGCCGCCACGGGCCGCGCGGCGTCCTACGGGGCGCAGGTCCACAACCTGCCCCGCAAGGTCGCCAAAGACCCCGTGGCGCTGCGGCAGGCCATCGTGCGCGGTCACACGCTGGTGCCGGCGCATGGCGTCCGGGTGACCGACGCGCTCAAGTCTATGCTCCGGCCTGCGTTCATCCCGCAGCCGGGCTACGTCTTCATCGGCGCCGACTGGTCAGCTATCGAAGGCCGGGTCAACCCGTGGCTGGCACAGTCGCCCGCTGGCGAAGAGAAGCTCGACGTGTTCCGCAGCGGTCGAGACCCCTATATCGTGAACGCCTGCGCGACGTTCGGCGGGTCGTATGGCGCGCTGGCCGCTGCCGTGCAGGCTGAAGACCCCGAGGCTGTGCAACGTCGGCAGGTCGGCAAGGTGCAGGAGTTGGCGCTCGGCTTCGCCGGGGGCGTTGGGGCGTTTGACGCGATGGCCAGGGGCTACGGCGTGACCGTTGACCAGCCAAAGCGCATCGTCGCTGCTTGGCGCCGCGCGAACCCTTGGGCGCCGGTGTTCTGGCGGCAGCTTGAGAACGCCTACCTGACCGCCATGCGCCGGCCGGGTGAGGAGCAGACCGCTGGCCGGGTGACCTACGTCTATGACCGGCGCCACCTGTGGTACATGCTGCCGAGCGGCCGGGTGCTGTGCTATCCGTTTGCCAAACTCGCCGACGAGGGTCTAACCTACGCCAAGGCCAGTTGGAAGCCGAAGGCGGACGCAAAGGAATGGCCCCGCGCCCGGCTCTGGAGTGGGCTTGCCGATGAGAATTTGACCCAGGCAACAGCGCACGACCTGCTGCGCGAGGCGCTGCGGGAGCTGGAGCATGTGGTCCTGCACGTTCACGACGAAATCGTGCTGGAAGTCCCCGAGTATGAGGCCGAGGCCGCCGCCCGGCGGCTGGAGTCCGTCATGCAGACACCGCCAGCGTGGGCCAAGGGCCTGCCGCTGGTCGCGAAGGCGAAGGTGCTGTTGCGGTTCGGGAAGTGAAAAAAACCCCGGCGGGTAAGGCCGGGGCAATCTAGACCAAGAGGAGGATCGACGTGAGCGATTATGCCCGTTTTGTAGAATGGTACGCAAGCCTCGCCCCGGAGGGCGAAACCGCGCTGATACTGCGCCAGAAGCCCATCCGACCGCCAGCGTTTCACGCCGACGGCAGCCCGAAATGCACTTTCATCCCGCTGTTGCCGAGCGCCAGGGTGGACCCGTCATGGTCGGTGTTTGGCAACACTGGGTCGTTCATCATTGACCGCTTCCCCGAGGGGCGCCCGGTCGCGCAGGCGCGGTGCGTGGAGTACCCGCTGGTGATGATGCTGGACGATGTCGGCACGAAGTCGCAGGTGCCGCCGGTGCCGCCGACTTGGATCATCGAGTCCAGCCCCGACAACTACCAGTACGGCTACGCCTTCACCGAAGACGGCGTGCCGTCCGGGGCGCAGTTCGTGGCGCTGGTGCGCCGGCTGGCCGAACTTGAGTTCACCGACCCCGGCGCCGGCGGTCTGGTGCGCAACTTCCGGCTGCCAGGCTCGATCAACCTCAAGCGCGGCAACTTCGCTGCCCGGCTGGCGGATTTCCACCCCGAACGCCAGTTCACTTATCTTGAGTTGTGCGACGCCTTCGGCGTGGTGGCCGGCGCGCCCGACGAGGCGCGCACCAGCTGGTCGTCCGTGGCCGGGCTGGCCGATGATGGCGCCGACGATGTCTGGTCGTGGCTGCTGGAGCAGGGGCTGGTCGCCTCGCGCCCGAATGCCGAGGGCTGGGCTGGGGTCATGTGCCCGAACGCTGCCGAGCACACCGACGGCAACCCGGAGGGCCGCTATTCGCCCGCCAACCGCGCCTACTGCTGCCTGCACGGGCACTGCGTTGACCTCGACTCGCGGACGTTTCTGGACTGGGTGGCGTCGCAGGGAGGCCCAAAACGTGAGCCCGGCCTGCGTGATGAACTGCTGGCCGCGACGATGTCGGCCGCGCTCGCCAAGCTGCCGCAGGACGTGCCGATGGCCGAAGCCGCCGCCGAGGCGCTGGCCGCCGTGCAGGCGCGGGAGCATGGTCGGATCGAGCGGGACGACCTCCACCGCCATTGGGCCTACGTCGTCAGCGACGACGGCTACTTCAATCTAGACGACCGTACCGAGGTTTCGCGGGCGGCGTTCAATGCTCTGTACGCAGGGCTGTCCTGCCGGAGCCGCCACGGCAAGAATCCAGTAGCGTCAGCGTCAAAGTGGTTTGACGAGTGGCGCCATGAGCGGGGCGGTAAGGCGCTGTCCGCCATCACTTACGCCCCCGGCCTGCCCGCGCTGGTCGAGCGCGACGGCGACGTGCTCGGCAACCGGTGGCAGGACGCCCGAACGCCTCCGGTAGCGAACGCCGGGTCCGCCGGCATGTGGCTGGCGCATCTGGAATACCTGTTGCCCGAAGCGGCCGAACGCGAGGCGCTGCTGGACGTGCTGGCGTTCAAGCTCCAGCACCCCGACATCAAAATCAACCACGGCGTGCTGCTGGCCGGGCACGCCGGGTGCGGTAAAGATTCGCTGATGGCGCCGTTCCTGCGTGCCGTGTGCGGTCCGCACCAGCGCAACCGGGGGCTGGTACAAGGCGATGAACTGTCCGGGCAGTTTGGGTATCACCTTGAATGCGAGGTGCTGGTGCTGAACGAACTGCGGGACAGCGACGCCGGTGCCAGGCGTGCGCTGGCGAATAAACTCAAGCCGCTGCTGGCCGCGCCGCCCGAATACTTGAGCGTGAACAGGAAGGGCCTGCGGCCTTATGATGCGATCAACAGGATGCTGGTTGTCGCGTACTCGAATGAGCAGGTGCCGTTGGTGATCGATTCGTCCGACCGCCGATGGCTGGCCCTGAAGTGTTCCGGCGGTCGGATGGACCCGGCCGACGCCGAACTGCTGTGGTCATGGTACGAGACCGGCGGATATGATGCCGTGGCGGCCCTGCTGTGGTCGCGAGACGTGTCGCGGTTCAACGCCGGGGCGGCGCCGATGCGCACCAGGTATTGGGAGTCGCTGGTATTGGGTGGCCGCAGCCCGGCCGAAGAGCTGCTGATCGACATGATTCAGAACCGTGTCGGCGAGTTCGCCCGCGGCGTCATCGGCGCGCCCTTTAGCGCCCTGTGCAGCCGAATCCAAGCCGGCGATGCCAGCGGGCTGAAGGTGCCGAAAGCGGCGCTGCTGCACGCGCTGGCCGAGTGCGGATGGATCGATTGCGGCGCCGTCGCGTCGCGAGGGCATCCAACCAAAAAGCAGGTCTACTGCGCGCCGCAGCTGGCCGATTACAGCAAGTCGGACCTGCGCCGGATGGTGGAGCCCGACGCCACGGTGCCAGGGCTGCGCGCGGTGACGGGGTAAAAAAAAGGGGCCCGAAGGGGCCCCTAATCCATCAGCCGATGGTGGTCAGGCTAGCTCAAAGTCGCCGTCGGCCGGGTTGAACACCAGCGCCTGCGCCTCGCCGATGTCGGCGAGGTTAACCTCACGCACAAAGTCCCAGCACTCATCGCGAGTGCTGGGGAGCCCGGTGAGCGGGTGCTGATACCAGCGCCCGTCCCAGACTGTCTGGGCGCCGTCCCAGTTCACCGAATCACCATCGTCGCCGCGCAACGGCCGGCACCTTCCAGTTCGATCCGATAGGTGCGGTGCCCGATCAGGCTCACCCGAATATTCGGGTCATCGCGCCACCCGCGCAGCATCTCAGCCGCGCGCTCGCGGGTCATGCCCGTATCCTCGACCTGCCGCTCGCCGTCCCAGGCCCACAGGAACCGCGTGCTCATGCCGCGAGTTCCGACAGCATCTGGGCGGCCCAGGCGCGCGCCTGCACCTCGTCGGCGCAGCGGCGGCAGGTCAGCACCTTGCCGCCATGAGCCGCGTCGGCCGCGCGCCACGCGACGTTCACCGTGACGTGGCCGTCGGCCAGCAGAGCCGCCATCGCCACCCAAACAATGCCAGGGTCGCCCGGCCCCACGTCCTGCGGGGCGGTCGCCCCGATGTCAGTCCATTCGCGCAGTTTCAGCATCGGTTGATCCTCACTAGTTGTTACCGAAGGCGCGACGATACCGAAGGCGCCGAAAGGTTGTCAACAATTCTTTTGCAATCGCCCGAACGCCCGAACGCCCGAACGCCCGAACGCCCGAACGCCCGAACGCCCGAAC